>Ga0318567_10000656_pt1 | contig 13959 bp, 13 predicted proteins | sample GRESIP088b5f20_FD_203691 | JGI IMG/M metagenome (GOLD analysis project Ga0318567, IMG submission 203691) | Tropical soil microbial communities from Luquillo Experimental Forest, Puerto Rico - GRE.SIPMG.088b5f20 | ecosystem: Environmental > Terrestrial > Soil > Tropical forest > Bulk soil...
GACCGCGATCGCCGCGTCGGTGACTTCCAGCAGCAGGCGCGCGCGATTCTCGACCGGCCCGCCGTACGCGTCGGTGCGGCGGTTGGTGCTGTCCTGCAGGAACTGGTCGAGCAGATAGCCGTTCGCGCCGTGGATTTCGACGCCGTCGAAGCCGGCGGCCTTCGCGTTTTCCGCGCCCTTGCGGAACGCGGCGACGACGCCCGGAATCTCGTCGAGGCCGAGCGCGCGCGGCGTGACGTACGGCCGTGCCGGGCGCACCAGGCTCACGTGGCCTTGTGCGGCGATCGCGCTCGGCGCGACCGGCAGTTCGCCGTCGAGGAACATCGGATCGGAAATCCGGCCGACATGCCACAGCTGCAGGAAGATGCGTCCGCCCGCGTCATGGACGGCCTGCGTGACGCGCTTCCAGCCTTCGACCTGCTCGTCGGACCAGATGCCGGGCGAGCCCGCATAGCCGACGCCTTGCGGCGTCACGGACGTCGCCTCGCTGATGATCAGGCCGGCGGACGCGCGCTCCGCGTAATAGCGGGCCATCAGCGCGTTGGGCACGCGGGTGTCGCCCGCGCGGGTGCGCGTGAGCGGCGCCATCACGATGCGGTTCGGCAGCGTCAGGTCGCCGAGGACGAGGGGATCGAACAACGTAGGCATGGCAAGTGACCTCTTGAGGAAAGCGCGGGCGGGGTGTCCGCGTGGCCTGTCCGGCCGGGTGGGCTAGAGTTCGCGGCGCAGTGCGTCGAGAAACGCGTCGATGACCGCCTCGTTGCGCTTGAAGAATGCCCATTGGCCGATGCGAGTCGACGTCACGAGCCCCGCGCGCTGCAACGTCGCGAGATGCGCGGAGACAGTGGACTGCGACAGGCCGCAGCGCGCGTCGATCCGGCCCGCGCAGACGCCGTGGTCGAACGGCAGCGTCTGGTCGGGGAAGTGCGCGTGCGGTTCCTTGAGCCACGCGAGGATCTCGCGGCGGACCGGATTGGCGAGCGCCTTGTGGATCGCGTCGAAGTCGATGTCGATGTCGTCGGTCATGGGTGGGCTTCGGTGAAACGAGGTGGATCGTCGTTTTGCGAATCATATATCGGAAAATGACGATATACAAAAAGTCACTGCTGACGATAGGGGTGATGTGTTGATAGGAAACAATTAAGTCTGTCGGGCGACGATAAGGTCTGTCGGGCTTGGACCGCGACTGTAGATAGCCTCTAAACTGAGGAAACGCGACTCACAAAAACTATTATATTTTAATATTGATAGTTTTTTATTTTATCGACAAACACCTGTGCTCTTCAGGGACGTCCAAGAACGCAGTCGTTGGCGTCTGTCAGTTCGATGTAGACAAAACGTGGAATCTGGCGAACTCGGTGACGTGGAGTAAGAGCGCTCGTTGTGTCGACAGCGTGTGCTAAGTTGCATTAATTCCGGTTACGGGCGCTCGATTTAGGTTTGGTTACGAGGGCCTTTTCTGCCGCTAAGCTTTGCCTGACAAGGCGTAACTGAAACTGTTGTCAAAGGGGCTCCGGAGCCTTTTTCGGTGCCCCTTTTTGCGATTGCCTTGCAGATTCGGCAAATTGCACAGGAGCGATGCCTCATTGAGCGGACGTTCGCGGCTCTCAGTGTCGGCCCAAGCTGACCATCCTCCAGACCTTTCTGCCACGCAATTGCTGGCATCTACCCCTCAAGTGGCGACGACCTTTTGCTTCGGTTGCGCCCGCTCAGCCAACTTCTCGTAGAACTGCTCGTAGATATCGTAGAGATGCGCCGGCAAATCTGGCCCGAGATAAGGCTCCTCGTTCAGGAGCTCCGAAAGCAACAAAAGACGCCTCTCAGGCTGGCGTCGCCTCTGCGTGTAATCTTCGAAAAAGGACGCGAACCGGCACTGGCCCCGACGCACGACCTCAACGAGGCGGTCGAGATGGTCAACGCTGAGGATGTACGTGGGGCTGATGTTCTTGAAAGTGGACGTCCCGGAGAGGGTGAAGCCAGGCGCATGGCTGAACAGACCCGCGATTTACTTTTAGAAAAGTCGCCGGGCGTCCAAATCCGTCTTGTCAATAGCAAAGACCTAGAGCGACCATCTGATGAGCTGAAGTCGTTCATAGCCCACGCGGGTGTTATTACTGTTGCACCAATTTTAGGCAACGGGTTCACCTTCAAGCGGGCCAGCGCGGCGTTAAGAGCCATACAACCGAAAGGGCCGCGGTTGTATATAGCGTTGGCTGTCCTAGCGGAAAGCCAGGCGCGGTTGAATGAACTTCGTAACGACTTGCAAATGAATGGCGACGAGAGCGCTTATCATTTCAAAGCCGCCATCCAGTTGGCTATTGGAAAGGTGGACCAGGATATCGATTGGTACGGCGACCGTTGAAGAAGCAACGAAATATCTTTTCGTCAGCCGCTCTCATATCCGCGTTCTTCTCGCCTCGGGGAAGCTGCTCGAAGTATTGCTGGGAAACCCGTTCGGTGGGGGCGAAATCGACGTGGCTTTGGTGCACGCGTACCGGGGGAGCATGGACTCTGCGTGGCGAGCCTGGCTGGATGCGCAGACCGAGAATAACGACCCGGTGGGGTCCCATTCGCTCTTGCGACCTCCGCCTGAATGCTTCCGGCTCAGGGTGCCGCCACTGCTGCCATCTGGCCCTGGCGCTATCACATGGCTTCACCGCTTTTTGACGCCACGTGGTCACGGGGAACGCCAGCGTCGCAATATGGTTCGGCGGGACCATCTCAATTCTGGCAGCCGCGTTCGCCGTCGCAATCATTGTCATGCTGTCGCTCAGATGAGCTATGTCTGGAACGACATGGGCATCGACGGGGGCGCCCGGCCGCCTCACTGTGCGGCCATCGTTCGTCACTACAGAGGAGGGACATATGCTTTCGGAAAATAACCTGGACCTTGAGGTTGCGCTTCATAAGATTCACGAACTGTCTATGGCGGACGGCGATTTAGGGTATGCGTACTGGTACGAAATTGGTCAGCTTCTACAGCGGGCAGCTGGTATGCAAGCCGAAATAGATTCGCTCGCGAAGGAGTTGGAACGATGTCGCGCGATGCTGAAATCGCGATGATGGGCATCACGGATATCGAGAGCTATGAGCTGAGGTATGAAGTTGTCGAGGAGGCAACGCAGATGTTGCGCGAAGGGTGGGCGGCCGTGCAACAGAATGCTGAATATCTGATGGGGTTGGCCACCGAGTAGCTTTTCTTCATTGAACTTCGCCTCGATGCGACGGCGCTCGTCGCGCAGCGCGCCTCACGCAGCGTGAATGGATACCACGTCAGGTGGTGCCCTATTTCGGCTTTTTCCCCTAACTTGACATCGCGCGCGTCGTGTTTATTGTCATTCCCGGGCAGCTCGGCCATGTTGGTTTTCGTTCGGCAGCGGCTCTCCGACTCGAAACGGACGACGCAATCTATGTGCCGCCCGTGGACGAAGGGGAACCTCACCACTAGCTACGACACCAGGAAAGCCAGTATATTGATAGACTTAAAACGCTTCCGATTGATTGCCGGGGATTTCACGTGCCGCACACGCTTACAGCAAAAGAACAAACGCTGCAGAAGATTTTCAGCGATGAATATGTTTTTACAATTCCAGGCTATCAGCGTCCCTATTCTTGGGGAAACGACCAGGCGCAGGAACTCCTCGATGACTTGCTGAGCGCGCTCGAAGTCTCCCCAGAACAGCTCGGGGATGCTGTGCCGTACTTTCTCGGCAGCATCGTCCTCATAAAAGGCGAAACTTCGCCAGATGCGACGGTTGTCGATGGCCAGCAGCGCCTGACCACGCTGACGCTGCTTCTTTCAGCCATCAGAGCCACAATCAGCGACCGCGCGGTGCAAGCGGGCATCACGAAACGTATCTACGAGCACGGGGACGTTGTCTCGGCCACCGAAGCCAGCTATCGGCTGTCGTTGCGCGAGCGAGACAGAGATTTTTTCCGTCAGTACGTCCAACACGAGGACGGCCTAGCCAAACTCCTTGAACTGAATTCGACGCTGCTCACCAGCGCGCAGGAGCGGTTGAGGTCCAATGCTAAAGTCTTCATGAGCGGCCTGTCGAAGTTGCAGGAGGCTGAGCTAAAGAGACTGGTCCAGTTCATTATCACGCGTTGCTACCTCGTTACCGTGGCAACGCCGGACCTTGATTCCGCGTATCGCATTTTTGGTGTTCTTAATAGCCGTGGTCTCGATTTGAGCGCTACGGATATTTTGAAAGCGGAAATCATTGGGGGAATTGAACCCGGGCTGCGAGAGACGTACACGAAAAAATGGGAAGACGCAGAGGAGGACTTGGGGCGCGACGAGTTCGGCGACCTGTTTAGCCATATCCGCATGGTGTACCGCAAAGCCAAGCCGCAGGGAACATTGCTGAAGGAGTTCAAGGAGCATGTTGCACAGGCAGCTCAACCGCAGACGCTTGTCGACACTGTTCTTCTACCGATGGCTAGAGCTTTCGCTGCGCTCACAGACGCTGATTACGCCAGTACGATGCATGCGGAATTAGTGAACGAGCACCTGCGTTGGCTTAATAAGCTGGAATTCAAGGACTGGTTGCCGCCTGCCTTGGCCTTTTACGTGCGACATTCCGAACAGCCGGCCCAAATGCTGGCTTTCTTCCGCGACCTCGAACGCCTTGCATATTCGATGCTCGCACGAAAAATCGGGGTCAACGGTCGTATTGAACGCTTCTCTGCATTAACGGGCGCCATCGAAAACGGCCAAAATGTGTTCGCCGAGGCATCACCACTGCAACTTTCTCCAAATGAGCAATACGATACCTATTCTGCGCTAAACGGCCCGCTGTATGACACCCATTCCGCACGTGCCGTGGCGCTGTTGCTCTTGCGCCTGGACCGTCTTTTGTCCGATGGCTCCGCGGTGTACGAACACGAGGTCGTCTCGGTCGAACATGTGATGCCCCAGCAGCCCGCGCCGAACAGCCAATGGGCGACGTGGGTTCCCGATACGAAAATCTATCAAAGCTGGGTCCGTCGGCTCGGCAATCTCGTGCTGCTGAGCCGCAAGAAGAATAGCTCCGCGAGCAACCGAGAGTTTTCCTGGAAGAAGAATTCCTATTTCACCAAGGGCGGCGTTTCCGGCTTCGCTCTTACAACTCAAGTGCTGCAGCATTCGGAGTGGACCGTGGACATCATGCAAGTGCAGCAGGCTTCGTTGATGAAGGTGTTCGAGACGCACTGGCGTCTGGAGGACCGAAAGAGCAAGTCGGAAATTGCCAAAGAATTGCTGGGCGAGCTGTCATCGGACAGCGATGGCATCTACTTCGAGCTGGAAAGCGCAAAGCACGGCCTCGCCGCGGTGGCGCGGAAAAGTAACAGTTCGTTCACCATTCTCGCGCAGTCGCAAGCACGATTGGATTGGACGGGGCAGCCTCATTCGTACCAACAGTTGCGAGAAAGTCTGCGGACGGTTGGTTTTCTACAACTGTCGGCAGACGGCTCCCATCTGGTTTTCACGCAGGATGTGAACTTCGTCAGTCCCAGCGCTGCATCCGCCACGGTTTTAGGCAGAACGGACAACGGGCGGAATTCATGGCGACTCAAAGGAACGACGATTACCTATGCCGCTTGGCAGGACAATTTGCCGGCCAACCAGTCGTCGAGCGAGACGGAACCAGATAACCGGTAATTTCGTGGCAAGGTCTATGTGGGCGACTCCCTGTCAAGCTATTATTTATAGCAATAGGCTGTGGCTTTTACAATAACTGGGACCAAAAAGACGGTCACATCACGACTTCGGGGTAACACTTGGCATTTTCATCTGCGGAACTACAAAAACTCGGTGACCTGCTAGCGGGTTACCACTTCCACATTCCGGACTACCAGCGTGGTTACGCTTGGGGCAAAGTACAGCTCGAGGCCTTGTGGAATGACCTTCACGTCACCGTCTCCTCCCAGGTCAACGAACATTTCACCGGGGTTGTGCTCTTGCGCCAGCTGAACGAACACAGCACGACGCTGCCGTCGGTTGAGCTGGTGGACGGCCAGCAACGGGTCATCAGCGCTATGACGCTCGCCAGTGCACTCGCCCGGCGCGCGAGCGCGTCGGAGGGCGAGTGTGAACCCTCTGCCAAGCATGACTTCAAGGTAAGCTTTCTTGACAATGCCGAATTGCAGACCTACTTCAATTTCTGGACGTTGAACGACGAAAACGAGGCGGCCCGTCTCGGCCAGGACTGCTCAAGTTACGCCGCCAACCTGAAGAATGCCGCGCAATATTTCCGAAAGCGCGCCTCTGAACTACCGGACGCCGTACACGCGCGTGAGTATCTGGATGTCCTGCTCGACCGATTCCGGCTGTTCGTGCTCGACGCGCACCCTGACTTCGACATTCATGTTGCGTTCGAGACGCTGAACAACCGCGGCAAGAAGCTTTCAACGCTCGAGTTACTAAAAAACAGGCTGATTTACCTGACCAACGTGCTGCCCTCCCGAGCAGCCGAGGCCGACGTCACTGACGAGCCGCATCTTGGCGGCGGCGCGCTACGCGAACAAATTCATCGGGCTTGGAAAGGCATCTATAAGTCCCTTGGCCGCAGTCCGGCCACACAGAACCACGACGACGAATTTCTCCGCGCGCACGCTGTTGCCTATTTCGGCGAGGTCAAGGACGCGGACTGGCTCGACAATGTCCTGCTGAATGAGACCTTTACGGCGACGAACAAGTCGTTGGCGCTCGAAGACGTGTCCGCATATATCCGCAATCTCGAACAAGCAGCGGTTTGGTGGTCTCACATGCACGAGACCAAATTGATGCCCAAAACGCATCAGCTGCGCTTGGAGCGTATTGCGCGCATTGGCCACGCCTATTTCAAGCCGCTTCTCCTGGCCGCCTACATGCGGGCCACTGCGCTCAACCCCGAGGCGCTTGGGGAGCCGCGCGCATATGAGGCGGACATCAAGTCTGTCACAGGGCTTCTCGAGCAGGTCGAACGGTTTATCGTGCTGGTCCTCAACCTGTCGGGGCGGGCGGGTCACCTCGGCCGGTCGCATATGAACCGGATGGCGCACTCACTTCTGCGCCCGGACCCGCTTGATTGCCCTTGGAAGGATAGGGGCTTGCCCATGATGCCTGCAGCGGACGCCATTGCGTTTGTGAAGAGCTACGTGAAGGCCTATATCGATAACGAGGAGGTCGGCGACTCCTGGGCTGACCCGCGCTTTGAGTGGGTGGGTGTGTATTCCGCCGCCGATGTGAAGCGGCAGGTAGCGGCCCGGCTCAGGGAGGGCACCGGTTACTACAGGTGGCCATTTGCCCGGCTCCTCCTGCTCGAATACGAAGAGGCCAGGCGCGAGGCGGGCAACAAACCCATCGCACTTGAATGGCCGTGGGACGAATTCAGTTTTGATAAGACGGTAGAGCACATCTTCCCGCAGACGCCTGACGAGGACGGTTACTGGGATAGAGCCATCCCCATCGATGGTCGTGCCAAAGCCCTGCGAAAGGCCGTTGTCCATTCACTCGGTAATCTGATGCTTCTGTCGAACAAGGTGAATGCGAGCGTCTCAAACCTGCCATTCCGGGCAAAAGGCGGCAGTGACAGCAAGCTTACGTCCTACGAGGTCGGCAGCCACTCGGAAACCCAGGTCGCACAAGTTTTTCGCGGGCGTGACTGGACTGTCGCGTGTATTGCCGCCCGCGGCATAGCAATGCTCAAGTTTGCGGAGCAACGCTGGTCATTCAGGCTGACCGAGACGCCGGACAACTACAACACATATCTGCCGTACCTGTTCGGGGACAAAGCCGACGCGGTTTACGCGGGCGAGGCAAGCAATGGCCGGCAGGTTGACGGTCGTTCCTTCAACGCACTGGTGGACGCTTTGCTTGCCTAAACGGCTCGCGCGGAATCAGTTTGCGCCAACACAGGTTGGCTATCCGGTGCACTTCTGGCTACTTCTCATTGTCAGTTGGTGTCGATTCCAAATCCGCCACCATACCTGCCAACGAAGCCGTCGTGGTCAGGACCATAACGGCGTCCCGGCGGCTGAAGAGCACCGGTTTTCCCGCTCCATCCAAGTGATGGCCCAGGTTGGTGTAGTTCCGGACCACGTTGTAAAGTGCCGCCGCACGCTGCGATTTTGAGAAGTCCTGACTCTTTCCCGCACGAACGGACTCGCTCAACTGCTTAAGCATAGGGGATGCTTCCTTCAAGCTATCCAGCGACAAGCGACCGAACGAGACCGTCTGCTCATACTCGCCCGCAGCAAGCGCACGCCGTGCTTTTTTCAAGTATTCAATCGCGTGAGCCATTTGCGGTGGCGCGTCTAGGGGCGCCTCTACCCCAACAACAAACGAATCGGCTACGCCGAGCGACTCCAGTACCTTCACCCAGTCACTGAGATTGACCTCAACACGCACATTCTCAGCCACGGGGTGCGTGTCGTTAGGCGCGTGAGCCAGCCCTATTATCTCGATTTCAAAAACCAGACCGCCGCCACCCCGGATTTCCTCTAGCGCAAGCAGTTGACGGTCACTGAACATCACGCGTAACAGCGATGGCTGCGACATCGCATGGTTCAGTCGCCGGACTATCAGTGGCTGTTCAAACTCTGCTGGGCCCAGCAGAAGACGCCCTCGAGTCGCAGATTGCAGCCACACGCTCGCGCGCAAACTATCGATGAACATGCCTGCCGGGTGGTCCGGATGCTGGTTGGTAATATCAAAGGTGGTGCTGAATTTGAGCGTGTGCATGCCGAGGCCACGCTCTCCGCAAATACCGGTAGTCCGGACATCGGCCATGATGTATTGGTGAACCGTCAGGCTCATGATTTCCCCGTGCGAACGTCAGTTGTCTGTTCTGGAATTGACATATTACACATGCAACCGGTCGAGGCAGATAGGGCGTGGTTCGGCCGGTCACTGCACAGTGCTTTCGCCGCCTTCTGCCGGTCCGGGGGGATTTGTAGCGTTTGATTCGCATCTTGACCATCGCGTGGAGCCTAGCACGTAAGGTTTTTCGCTTCGCCCAATCGAGAGCGAGTAAGTTGCGCACGTGCTTCACGTGACCAGCCCCGAGCGCCATACCGCGCTGAGTCTTAGCCTGGCATTTGCTCCCCAGTCATCCTGCGCTTCTTCGAGATGCGGGCGTTGATTGACTTTTTTCGAGCAACGCTGTTGCATTGGACGATGCAATACAACTACTATTCAGAACACTAAAAACAGCTATCGGGGAAGCTGAATGAGGGAACGAAAAGATACGCCGATGAGCTTTCGGGCGTCCGCGCGGTTCAAGAGTGCGTTGACGCTTGCAGCTCAACACGAGAATAGGAGCCAGGCCAACCTGCTCGAGACGCTCGTGTTCGAGTTCTGCCGCCTTAAGGGTATTGAGGTGCCCGCAGAGCCGACTCGTCAACAAGACTAAAGCAAATAGCCGCCATGTATCAGACCATTGTCCATGCGCCGGCCGTGGCGCAAGTGTGCGCGTTCGCCATTCTCGTGCTGTTCGTCTACTTCTTGGCTTGGTTTATTCCAAGGTCAATTTCGCGGCGCGCGACGCTAAAACGCATCATTTCTGGATTCAAGCACTTGGACAAGGGCGCGGACCCGGCACCACTATTCGAGAAATATGCGGACCTCGCACACTTGTGGCGCGAATACGACGAGACGCTCTTTGACCAAGAGCGCTTTGATTCACACGAGAAAGCCTACGTGTTCGAACGGAAGCGCTCCACCGTCCCGGCTGAAATGTTCTTCAGCAATCAGACGGTGGTCGACACATTTGTCGGTGCGGAATTCTTCAAGCATGTACCAGGCATTCTGACCGGTATCGGGATTATCGGGACGTTCTTCGGCATCCTCCACGGGCTAGATGCATTCAACGTGAGCGCCGATGCGTCGCAAGTTCGTGACAGCCTCAAAGCCCTCCTTGGAAGCGTGTCCGAGGCCTTTGCTGTGTCCGCGGGCGCCATAGCTTGCGCGATGGTAATAACGCTGCTCGAAAAGTGGCTGCTGGCAAGCCACTACAAGAAGAGCGAGGAGCTCGTTGTCGAAATAGACAAGCTCTACAAGGCGGGCGCCGGCGAGGAGATGCTTCAGGACCTCGTTCAGTCGTCGGCTGACTCAGTGGCGAACGGCCGGGTCCTCAAAGACGCACTCGTCTCTGACCTGAAGGGAAAGCGCTCGCGCACGGGCGTTACATACATCTGGGCCTTCATGTCGCAGCCACTCAATACTGCCGGCCTGAAACCCTTGTCCAGTAAGGCTCGACAGACTTTAACGTCGCAAAATGGTAGCTCCGGTGGTCAGTTTAGGGTTTCCGACAGACTTTGCTCGTGTTTGTCGTTTTTTGAGGGGTCAATGAAATCAATGGCTTACAGTGGGTTGGCCCGACAGACTTAATTGTTTCCTATCATGTGTGTCGGCATTCGCTACCGCGAATGACGGGCTGACGCGGGCATCGAGCCATCGGTCGGCAACCGTGGCGACGTTTTTTTCGATCCTTACCGCGACAAAGGCCGATGGTCCGGGTAATAGAGCTCGTAGAACCAGGGAAACGTGGTTTCGATCCTGTGCTGGATGCGCGGCGGAATCGCGTGCGGCTGCGGTCTGACGATACGGGGCGACTGCTTGTGCGGGTATTTCATCCGGTAGTGGCTGTCGCTTTCATGCGCGGTGACAATCAGCTTCTCGGGATCGATGACGGATGCCGGAACGCCGAGCCACGCATGGAGGTGCGCCATGCAGCGGGCGGGATCCGCCACGAGATCTTCGAAGCGGACGAAATACAAACGCTCCTGTACGGCTTTCGGCAGGTCGACCACGGCGTTCAGCGAAACCAGGGGCGCGCCGATCACCTTGTCTTTTGCGAACAGCATGTCGGCGCGACCGAAACGGTCGTAATCGGCCAGGTGATCGGTGAAGTCGAGCAGGATCGTCCGCTGATGCTGCGCCTCGATCGACCCGTAGACCTGGCCCAGCTCGCGCAGACAGACGATCAGCCGCGCGTCGGGTTCGAGATGCAGTAGCAGCTCGATCGAGTGCAGCCATGCCCGGTTCTTGTCGACGATCACCGCGCGGTCGCAGCTGTGATACCAGTCGCGCAAAAAACCCCGCATTGCCGCGGTGAAATGCCCATATGTGCGCTCGAACGCGTGGTCGAGCTGCGACAGGAAGAACTCGTCGTCGCTGACCATTCGGCGAATGCCCAGTACTGCATTGCATAGAGGCGAGCTGTGTCCCTCGCAATAAATATCCGGATGTTGCGCGAGCAACTGGCACAACAACGTCGATCCCGCGCGTGGCAGTCCGGTCACTCCTACGAAACGTGGCTTCATGTAATACGGGTGTCGTCGAGATAGTTAAGGATCGATGGCGCGGCTGCTCCCGGCTGCTGTCCATGCAGAGGCCTTCTGCACCGGCAGCCGCAATTGTCGGCGCGAGACCGTGACGGCGCAAGCATCTCGATGGCGGTACCTCATGATGCTGTCGAAGCCCGTTTCCCGACATAAGTCTTTCAGTTCGGCGACAAAACGCTTGTCGAAAGCGCACGCAACCGAAATAACGATAAAGATCAACTACGGATCCGGATTTCTCGTTTAGGTTGGCGAAACTTGCGCGCCGTGGCTCCGCGCATTGGCACGAGCGACGCCTTCGGAACACAAAAGGCGGTCGAAAAGAACGATAGAGATCAACTGCGGCGTGAACGACGAGCACGCCGGTGACAAGGGGGGAGTGCCATGAACGAAATCATCGTCCGGGTCATTGGCCGGATCGAGATGACCGTCTACACGCAATCGATGGATAGCGAAACCGGGTTGCGCGTCGAGGATCTGGTCATCGAGGATGAGAAAGGGTGCGCGGCAATGACACGCGTCGCTAGTGCAGTCGACGCAAGCGCACACCATCCCGGTGCGCACCGAGCGATCACTCGAGCCCCGCATGGCGCTTCACGTTTCATTGGCCGATTGGGTCCGAGCCCGCTGCGTCAGCGGTTTTCACGCCGCTGAAATATTGCTGAACGACGCTCGCGTTCCGCTCCGGCTCCCGCAGGCCATGCGGGCAGTAGCAGTCGCCAATGTGTAGTTCGACCCAGACCGATAGCAGGTTGACCCGATGTATCCCGAAGCCGACACCAGCAAACTGCCGCATTCGAGTTTTGACACGACCTCGCTGCCCCCCGGCCAGCAATTCGGGGCGTGGCGCGAAGCGATCAATGTCATTTTCGACACGCAAAACACCGATTCGGCGGAAACGGGTTTTCACACCCGGGTGGACGGCTATCTGTGCGGGGATGTCCTGATCGGGATGATCGAGACGGGCGCGCAGCGATACGATCGCTCGAAATCGAAAATCGGCCGTGATGGCCAGGATGAATATGTGTTGCAGTTCTATCTCGACGGAAAGTGCGGCCAGCGCAATCAACGCTCCGATGTGTGCGCGGGGGCGGGCGACCTGTTTATCGTGGACACGGCGCAGCCGCTCGCCACGGCAACTACCCGCAGCCAGTTCCTGAACCTTGCCGTTCCCCGACGCCTGCTGGCCCCCATGCTGCGTTCGCCAGATGAGTTGAACATGCATGTTCTGAACGGCGCACAGGGAATGGTCGCGTTGCTGCGGGATCACCTTCTCGCGCTGTACCGCCGGGTGGGTCAAATCACCACGGCGGATGCGAAATCGATTCTTCCTGCAACCTTGCAGCTCGCCGCGGCCGCGGTCAATTCCGCGGTGACGGAGGAGGCCGCTCAGTCGGTCAGGGCGTGCCTTTTCGGATCGATTTGCCGTCATCTCGGCGAACACCTGACCGATCTCGAATTGACGCCGGAAAAGGTGGCCTTTCAGTTCGGCATTTCGCGCGCGACGCTTTATCGCCTGTTCGAAAGCGAAGGCGGTTTTGCAAATTATCTTCGCAGGCAAAGACTGCACCGCTGTCATGAAATATTGACCGATACGTCGAGGCACGATCAGTCGATTGCTGAAATTTCCGCGATTTACGGATTCTCCAGCCCGGCGAATTTTACGCGTTCGTTCAGGCAGACAACCGGAATGTCGCCTCGTGAAGCGCGCATGCTGGCCCTGGATGGCAAGACCCTGGTCACGCAGCTTGCGCGATCGGATGACTGGCGCGAGTGGATCACGCTGATGCGCTAGGGCGCTGTTTGCGCTAATAACGGGCTTGCGCTGGCCGCCAGAAGGGCCGATCGCCGCGTCATGCTCCTCGCGAATACGTCGAGTATTCGCTTCGTCGCATTCCTCGCGCGCGGCCCTTCTGGCGGCCAGCCCCCACGAAAGAACTCTTCAAAGACAGGGAACGAACCTTGCCGGCCGCATTGCGGCGTCGGTCGTTGCTTGTTTGGCACGGCCAAACGGCGCTCCTCCCTCCTTGCACGCGCCCGCAGGAAGTCCCCTTGGAGGACAGCCGGCAAGGCTCGTTCGCACGCCCGTTATTAGCGTGAACAGGCCCTGGGCGTCGCACCCGCCAGGATCGCGCCGTGTCAGCCGGCCGGCACGGAGTGAGACACAGCGACAAGTATTTGAGACGAGCGGAACAGTTTCGCGTCGCTTCGGCATTGAGCGTTGACCGGCCTGATTCGCTTATGGAACTATATTCCCGGCCTACAGTTATCGCGTGTCTTGCGATTCAAGGTCGGCAATGTATAGAGTGGGTGAATGACATTTATTTCGATGGCCGTTTCAAAACAATAATTATCCTGAGAGATGCTTGCCGCCGGAATTGAATATTTCGGCGGCAACCAATATATATTTTCGACGCAATTTCAATGATAAAAATACCGGGTTGATATCCGGGAGATCATTGGGCGATCGGGGTCAAGGAAACCGAGCGCGCTGGCCGCGTTGCGTGGAATCGCGCACGGGGTATTCCGCAGGGTGTGGCGGAGCGGGGCAGCACTCGCGGCAAGGGGGATGCGAGTGCGCGGCACAGCGTGCGCAGTGCGAATGCACTGTCGGGCTTTGGCCGTGCGGTGTGGTCCCACGGAGAGCGGTAC
>Ga0318567_10000657_pt1 | contig 13958 bp, 14 predicted proteins | sample GRESIP088b5f20_FD_203691 | JGI IMG/M metagenome (GOLD analysis project Ga0318567, IMG submission 203691) | Tropical soil microbial communities from Luquillo Experimental Forest, Puerto Rico - GRE.SIPMG.088b5f20 | ecosystem: Environmental > Terrestrial > Soil > Tropical forest > Bulk soil...
TATTTTTGTTTGCACTAAATTAAGTGTATTCTAGCAAATGACAATATCTTTATTTACAAAGTTCTACAAGTCTTTTGTACCAATACTTGCGGATTTTAGGATTATACAAGCAAATTGACGACATGGGTTACGAAGAATTACCCGATGGCGTATACGCTAGATGGTTGGAATATGTCAACAAACTCAAAGACAAAGAGAATAAACAGAAGAGCCTAATGAATGACGGGAAGAATTAAATTAAATCGCCCAAAAAGCAAAAAAAGCCACATCAAGTTAGTGTTTATTATCAAATGCCTTGCCGTGGCTTTTATAGCTTTTTGATAATAGGCAGAGCGGTCACAGTACATTGTTTTTTACTGATTGTGAAAGTGCCGAGAAATTTTGAAGGAAAAAACAATGAACTGTGAAGAGTTGATTGCTTCGCAACATTTTTTATAAGGTTGATATTATTTTCAATGAAATTAAAGTTAATACCAAAATAATAACTAAATTTGTTGCAAACAACAAACAAGCATATTAATCTTAAAACAAGTAAATTATGGCAAGCACTTCTGAAACAGGTCACGCAAAAAACGTAACCAACCCCAGTTCGTCGTAGGTTGGGGGTATTGAGTTCGGCCAAGCGTCTTTAACTGCGTTGATCTTCGATTCGTTTGATACTGGAAAGCAGGAGCTTTAATTTTAGCTACTACATAGCGAGACGCTATGCCGAACATCGGGAAAAGTAAATTTATACGCTACGAGTAACTGGAGGTCATTAGCCCCAAGCGGACCAGTGACAGTACGCTGGACAATGAAATAGAAAATTGAATTAAAACATAACAATAAAAGAAGGATTTCCCATGCAGAAAAAGTCTTTAGTGGTAATTGACATTCAAAATGACATTACCAAAAACTACAAAGAAATCATTGACAATATTAATCGGGCAATAGATTGGGCATTGGAAAATGAAATTCATGTCGTTTACATAAAGCATTATAACTTATCTGACGGCACAAGAACTTTCAAACCTAATACTCGTGGGTCTGAATTGGTTTCGGACATGAAATTGGTTTCCAAAAATATTTTTGAAAAATCAAAAGGCAACGCATTGACCAGTGAAGATTTTGCTGACTTTGTCAAGAAAAATGAAATAAACGAATTTTACATTACAGGAGCAGACGCCATTGCCTGCGTGAAATCAACCGTATTTAATATGTGCAAGGAAAACTACAAAGTTACAGTCTTATCAGATTGTATTACGAGTTATGATAAAAGGAAAATTGACGAAATGCTGAATTATTACGAAAAAAATGGCAGTAAAATAATTAATTTGAATGATTTGTTATAAACTATTTAGTATGAAACGATTCTATTACATTTTGCTATGCCTGGCAGGTAGCTTGTTTGTTTTCAACCCGGCTAATGCCCAGGTAGTTGGTGTGCGTATTACTGTAGAATTGCCGGGCTCCGGCATTCAGAAAGACTCCAGCGTATTTCTTACCGGATACTTCAACCATTGGAACCCGTGCGATAGTGCATATTGCATGAAACGTATCGACAACAGGCATTATTCCCTGGTAATTCCTTGTTTTCTGAATAAAAAATACGCCTACAAGTATACGCTGGGTAGTTGGGCTAGTGTGGAAAAAGCCGCAGATGGTAAAGATATTGCCGACCGCACATTCACAGCCGGCAAAAGGCAAAAAATAAAGGATGAGGTGATTCAATGGAACCGTCCTGTTCCGGCTGCTCCTAAAGACACCACCAATTTACTGAACAAAAAGCAGGCTGCCTTCATTATGACGTTGAAAGATTCAATGACAAAAAGTTTACCTGTTATTCTTCCACGCCTTATGGGAATTTTGCAACAGGTAAATACCAATTTGTTGGCCGACCAGCCGGATGCTTCGCTCAGCAAGCAATACAACAAGGAAGTATTGGAAATCATTGCTCAGGTTATCGATTCATTAGGCAATACCATGAAACAAATGGTGGGAATTCTAACTCCAGAGCAGAAACAAAAAATCCGCGAAGCGATGAAAGATCCGAATGCGCCTAAAGACATGATAAACCTCATCAGTAAGTTGATTCCAGAATCGCATTAAACGGTTTTCTTACTAATATTAAATGAAAATAGCAATAACAGGAGCGCATAGGGTTGGAAAAACAACGCTAGCGGAAAAACTTCAGGAATATCTTGTTGGTTACGAACTCAGCATGGAACCTTATCACGAGTTGGCCGAATTGGGGTATGAATTTTCGGAGCAACCCACTGTATCTGATTTTTTAGAACAACTTGACTATTCGATAAAGCAAATTTCGACCACTGATCGTAATGTGATTTTTGACCGATGCCCGATTGATTTTTTGGCATACATTCAAGCCATTGATGGACCTGCCCATATACAATCGATCTTCAATAAAGTGGAGAGTATAATATCGGAATTAGACTTGCTTGTATTTGTGCCGGTAGAAGAACCCGATTTAATACCGGGTGATACATCCGATTTTCAAGAACTCAGGGATAATGTAAATGAAATAATAGGGGATTGGATTGGAGATTTTGGAGTTGATGTAATCGAAGTTAGAGGTTCTTTGTTGAATCGTCGGGACCAAATACTTGCTAAAATTACTCATTAATAAGCTCTCGCCAGTTTCAACGAGTAGGAGGGAAATCTGAAGTACTTAACCACTTATAAGAAACAGAATGAAAAAACTAATAGCGAAATTAAGACATATTTAACACGAACATCTAAATGAATTAATCGTATGAAACATATTCTTTTTACCTTGTTGTTTCTTTTATCAATCACACTATCAGCACAAACAAATAATATGATGATACGCCTATCAGAAATTGAAATTGATTCTTGTTATCTTCAAGAATATAAGGATATTTTGCAAGTAGAATCTAATGCATCAGTACAAATAGAGCCCGGGGTCATTGCCATTTACCCAATGTATGAAAAGGAAAATCCAACCCATATCCGTATTCTGGAAATCTATGCAAATAAAGATGCCTATGCGAGTCATATAAAATCCCCACACTTCCTGAAATATAAGACAAGCACCCTCAAGATGGTGAAGTCTTTAAAATTGGTTGATATGCATAGTATAGACCCGGAAACAATGGCGAAGATATTCAGTAAAATAAAGCAATGAGTTCAGATAATTGTTCATGGGATGCAATTTAGAGTTAATGGGCAAGAATCTAATCAGCTGGACAAAATGATATTGTTTTCTCTGACAACAAAAAAATAACTCCTGCATGCTTACCTATGCAGGAGTTATTTCTATTTTCAGAAAAGGAATGGTGATTTATCTTTAATCATCGTCGCGGTCGTGGTGGTAATCGCGATTGTTCCAATGCCTGTTGTTCCGGTAATGGTCATCATCCCGGCAGTCGCGTCTGGAATCGTAATACCGTCTGTCATCATTGCCGTATCTTCTATCGTCATTGTAGTAATAGTTATTTGACCTGTATTCATCTCTTGGGTCATCGTTATAACACTGAGGTGCGCGTGAATTTACGTTTAGTTCTACATATCTGACATTCCGGAAATTCGTGTTTTCAAATCTGATTGGTAAATCCAGACTGGCACTCCATCTTCCGTTATTGATTGAGATATATACACCCCGTTGAATGTCGTAATACATGTTATATTCCGGAAAATAAACTTGTCGTGTTTGTGCCCTGTAGCCATGAGCCGGAGCCCAGAAAGGAACTCTGTTATTACGGGCCGAAACTTCGGTTGGCAAACTCAGGCAAAGTGCGAAAAATACACTGAAGGCTATGGTAACTAAATTCGTTTTCATAATGCTGTATTTTTAAAAGATTAAACTGTTTTTGGTTTGATTGTAATAGCCCGAATTCAATTTCTGTGCCAAAACTAATACGGAGATATTTCCTAAATAAGTGACTAATGATACTGTTTACTAAAATCTGCGATTCCGCTGCCCGTATGATAAAAATCTCCAATACGCCGGATACAATAATTTAATTAAAATACTATATTTGCAATGATTAAATCGGCTTGGTAATGATTATGATTGACTCCCTAGATTATGATCGTTTGTTGGCTTGAATAACACACCCCGTTAATAATTTAATAACTCAATCAGTTACCACATAAAATGAATGTTTTACGAAAAGTTGTATTTTTAAGCAGCTGCCTGTTGGCTGTTAGTTCCGGAAAAGCGCAAAGTAACTTAAGCTCTTATATCGATACCCGGATAGGAGTAATCGACACCCGAAACAGCAATTGTGTGATTGGACCACAATTACCTTACGGAAGCATCAACCCATCTCCTCAAACCAAAGATGGCGATATGGATGGTTATCATCCGGAACGGCCAATCAGAGGTTTTGGCCAATTGCATGTTAGTGGAACCGGTTGGAGTAAATACGGGCATTTCCTGCTTTCGCCGCAAGTGGGAATTGCAGTTGGTCAGGAACAACACGATTCTCCTAAGTCGGATGAAATTACCAATGCCTATTACTATCAGGTAAAACTAGATCGGTATGGCATTGTTGCCGGAGTGGCTCCAACTCATCATGCAGCCCTATACCAGTTTACTTATCCTAAAACCGATAGCGCTTACGTGGTACTGGATGCCATGCAAAGTATCGGCGATATTGTTCCGTACTTGCACTACGAATTTAATGAGTGTAAAGTAGAAGTGTTACCAGAAAAGAGACAGATTCGTGCGTGGATAGAGTGTACGGGCGGTTGGGCTAGCGGATACCGGAAACTGTTTTTTATCGCTGAATTTAATAAGCCTTTCTCCAAATGTGGAGTATGGGAAAACCAATCAATAAAAACCGGTGAACTAAGTGCTTCGTACGATAAAAACCAAAAACAACGAATCGGTAGTTTCTGCCGTTTCAACACCACGAATAACTCAACCATTTGTGTCAAAGTAGCCATTTCGTTTTCTGGTTTTCAGAATGCTGAGAAATACCTGCAAAAAGAGATTCCAACCTGGGACATCGCCGACGTAAAAAAAGCCGGCATGCAGGCCTGGGAAAACCAACTACAGAAAATAAACATTCAGACCAGCTCGGAATCACAAAAGAAAATCTTTTATACTGCCTTTTACCATACTTTGGTACAGCCCCGTGACCGGACCGGTGATAATCCCCGTTGGCAAAGTAATCGTCCATACTGGGACGATAATTTTGCGTTGTGGGATACTTGGCGCACCGTATATCCATTGCTTACACTTATCGACCCCAACGTGGTGACAGACAATATCAATTGTTTTCTGGATCGATACCAACACAACGGAGTTGTACGTGATGCCTTTGTGGCTGGCGTGGATATGGATGACGAACAGGGTGGCAACGACGTAGATAATATCATTGCCGACGCTTATGTGAAAGGCCTAAGGGGAATAGACTGGCAAGAAGCTTATCGGTTTTTGAAACACGATGCAGAACATGAGCGTAAAGGGTTAGTATCGTACAACCGAAATGACTCAGTATATCGAATCAATAATAGTCGTTACAAGGAATTAGGTTGGATTCCTGCTTGCTTTAATAGTAACTCCAACACCCTGGAATACAATTACAATGATTTCTGTGTAGCACAAGTGGCAAAAGGTCTTGGATATAAGGCCGATTACACTAAGTTTCTAAAGCGAAGCGATGGCTGGGTGAATCTGTGGAATCCAACACTGACAAGTGATACATTTTCGGGCTTTATTGATGCACGAAAAGCAGACGGTACGTTTACGCAACAAGATCCAAAACTTTGGGGACGCTCGTGGGAGAATCCTTTCTACGAGGGAAGTTCGTGGACGTATAGCTATTTTGTCCCTCAAAACATACACAAACTGGTGCAACTAACCGGTGGAAAAGATAAATATGCTGAACGGTTGGAATATGCCATGAACCATAAATTGATCGATTATGGCAATGAGCCTTCGTTTTGGGCTTTGCGGAGCTTTGCACATGTCGGCCGACCTGATTTGATGTCAAAATGGGTTCATTGGATTATGCAGCATAACTACGACCTCACGGGATATACTGGGAATGATGATACCGGAGCTATGTCGTCGTGGTATATCTTTTCTGCAGTGGGTTTCTTTCCGAGTGCAGGGCAAGATATTTATTATCTAAATGCACCGCTGTATAAACAATCGGTAATAACCTTGGGGAATGGCAAAAAGCTGGTCATTATAGCCCCCAATGCTTCGGAGGAAAATGTGTATATTAAATCGTGTAAACTAAATGGCAAAGTATGGCGTAGTGCCATCATTCATCATGCCGATATTGCAAATGGTGGTACTCTCGAATTCGAATTATCAAACAGTCCGACTGACTGGGGAAAAAAGATTACAAGTGGAACAAAAGAATAAATATTTAGCCGTAGTAAATCAATAGTAAAAATACATTTGACAAACAGTTATGAAAAAGATTTTAATAATTAATGGACATCCGGACAATGAGAGTTTTTGTGCCGATTTAGCAAACAGTTACAAAAAAGGGGCGGAGCTAACCAACGCAGATTGTAAGTTGATCAACCTTGCTAATTTAGAGTTTGATTTGAACCTGCATTATGGATATAAGAAACGGACAGAACTTGAACCTGACTTGATAAACATTCAACAAGATATTTTAGATGCTGACCATTTGGTATTTGTTTACCCTACATGGTGGGGAACTTATCCGGCCTTATTGAAAGGCTTTATTGACCGGGTTTTTCTTCCGAAATTCGCTTTCCGGTATCGGGAAAACTCCCTGCTTTGGGACAAATTGTTGAAAGGCAAATCTGCCAGGCTCATTGTAACTATGGATACACCCAATTGGTATTATTCATTGGTTTATAAAAACCCAGGACACAATTCGATGAAAAAAGGAATCTTAGAGTTTTGCGGAATTAAACCGGTAAAGATTACAGCATTTAGCCCTATTAAATCATCGGATGATAAAAAACGGCAAAACTGGATTAGTCTGGTTGAAAAATTAGGACAAAAACAAATATGAAAACCAGTTGCGAATAAAAGTGATTATAAAAACAAAACCTGTTTTTATTTTGTTGAGTGTAATGCTTTCAATACCATTATTTTTTGATCTGAGTCAATTGCATTGTGGGTTAATAATATAATATTTTATGGAAAAAGAAGGAGCAACTGTTGTCATAACACACCATGTTATTGAGGGTAAGCAGCAAGAATATGAAAATTGGCTTGATGAAATAGGTCCAATTTGTAGAAGTTTTGAAGGACATATTGATTGGCAAATAATTCGTCCGATTCCAACTCTTACATACTCCTATATGGTTATCATACGCTTTGATACGATAGAAAATCTGAAGTATTGGATGGAATCAAAGGACCGGAAGCATTTAATAGAGAAGATACGTCCATTTCTAATGAAAGATGATAATTACTCTATAAAGAGCGGGTTGGAATTTCTGTTTGCGCCAGAAAATGAAAAAATCAAAATACCAATTCGTTGGAAACAATATCTCGTAACCTGGTCAGCAATATATCCATTGTCATTAATTATTCCATTCATCATATTACCCTTATTGAGGATGCTAAACATTCCACAGGTTCGGTTAATTGATTCATTTTTTGTTTCAGGCATTATCGTTCTATTGATGGTTTATTTAGTTATGCCTCATTACACGAAATGGATAAAAAAGTGGCTTTACAAATGAATAAGAAATTCATAGCCATTGATACCTAATTAAGACCAAAACGGATTTCTGACAAGAAATTATAACTAATAAAAAAGAAAGACCATGAAAGAATTTATGTTTTACATCCGAAATGAAAAAGATGCAAAGGAATCCTTGACGGAAGACCAACATGTTGCATTTATTAAGCAATGCGAAGCCTACATTACTAAATTAAAAAGTGAAAAAAGGCTTATTGCTGCACAACCTATCGTAAGGGAAGGTGTGGTGCTTAAAAAAACAAATGACGGTTGGGCTGAAAAAGACATACGGACTGACAACGAAACACAAGTGGGTTATTATCACATCTTAGCAACTGACATAAACGAAGCCATTAAAATAGCCAAGGACAATCCGGAATTTGCCTATGTTCCTTCGGCGACAATAGAAGTAAGACCAATAAAAACAAAAGAAATTGAGACCGGTTTTATTTATCCCACAAAGTAGTAAAAATTAATTATATTATGGCAAAAAAAGTACTTCTTTTTTTATCTCAAGGTTTTGAAGCCTACGAAGCAAGTGTATTTACCGATGTTTTTGGGTGGAGCAGGGAATCTGGCATTGAACCTGTCGATTTGATTACTACTGGCTTGCGACCCATAATCAAATGCTGTTGGAATTTAATTGTCCAGCCCGAAATGCCATTTGGCGAGATAAATATTGCTGATTACGATGCACTGGCAATTCCCGGGGGAGATGGCAATGCCGGTTTTTACGAAGATGCTTATGATGATCGTTTTCTTGATTTAATACGGGAATTTGATAACAGGGGAAAGCTAATAGCATCAATTTGTGTAGGGGCGTTACCCATTGGAAAATCGGGGATACTGAAAAACCGAAAAGCTACCACCTGGGATTTAAATGAGGGTGCCAGACGAAAGCAATTAGAGGGATTTGGTGCAATAGTACAAGATAAGCAATTGATCGTTGACAACAATGTTATCACGTCAACCGGACCGGCAACAAGCCTTGACGTAGCGTTTAAATTACTTGAAATGTTGACAAACATTGAAAATGTAACCGAGATAAAGCGAAATATGCGGTTTTACGCCGGCTAAACATGATAATTAGTATTGAAACATTTATTTTTAAACAATCTAAGGAATAAATTATGGCGACAATTTTGAAATCAGAAAATAGAGAATTTAAAGAAGATGTAAACAAAATTGACAATTTCAGAATCCTCACAGACATTTCGAGGCTGAAAAATGGAATTACCCCCCAGCATTTAAACTTTGATTTGAAACAATTAAATCCAGAGCAATATTCAGCGCCATATCATTTTCATAGGTATGCAGAAGAGTTATTTATGATCATTTCCGGTTCTGCTACGTTAAGAACTCCAACCGGGCTAGACATTGTAAATGCAGGGGATTTGATGTTTTTCGAGATCGGTGAGGCAGGAGCACACCAGCTGTTTAATCACACGACCGAACCTTGTGTTTACTTGGACATAAGAACATATATAGGATACGACTTATGTGAATATCCTGACTCCAACAAAATATTTCTTGCACCTTCTTACGAGATTTACAATAAAGGCACAAAGGTGAACTATTTTGAGGGAGAAGAAAATATTAAAGAAAAATGGGAGCAACTGAAAAATAAAAATGACTGAATATCTATTAATATAAATCGAATGAATTCCAAAGTAGATGCATATTTAAGTGGAGCCCGGCAGTGGCAGGAAGAATGTAAAAAACTCAGAATGATCATTCTGGATTGTCAGCTGACCGAGGAATTGAAGTGGGGTGTTCCTTGTTATACGTATCAGAATAAAAACGTAGTGCTGATCCACGGTTTTAAAGAATATTGCGCTATTTTGTTCATCAAGGGTGCTTTGCTGCAGGATACAGCGGGAATTCTAATCCAACAAACGGAGAATGTACAGGCAGGGCGCCAGATCCGATTTACAAATGTCCGGAAAATAATTGAATTGGAGCCTATCTTAAAAGCGTATATCTACGAAGCCATTGAAGTAGAAAAAGCCGGTTTGAAAGTGACTTTGAAAAAGAATTCAGCATTCACATGCCCGGCTGAATTTCAACAAAAACTCGATGAGATACCTGCCTTGAAAACTGCTTTTGAAGCCTTGACACCCGGGCGGCAAAGGGCATATTTGCTGCATTTCTCGGCACCTAAGCAATCCAAAACCCGGGAATCGAGAGTTGAAAAATGGTTACAGCAAATTCTGAACGGAAAAGGTTTGAATGATTGATACCAATAAATTTATTCCTGACTGGTTATTCTGAACTATTTCCAGTTAGTTTATAATAGAACAGCCAGCGATTTTCGCTGGCTGTTCTATTATATCATCTTTGTTTTTCCTCACTTTTTATTCTTCTCTGCCTTAATTCGCGCAATTTCATTGAGCAATAGTGGGAAAGCCGGCTCTGTCATATTGTGCCCATAACCCTGCAATTCTAAAAGCCTGGTGCTTTTATGCCCGGCTATTTTCATCATCCTCATTAGGTAAGCGTTTTCTTCGTACCTGCCCAACAGTTCCATTTCCCGGTCGCCGGTGATTAGCAACAACGGTGGTGCATCGGCCCGGACATGATTGAGTGGTGCCAGATTATCCACCACAGGCGTTTTGTCCGATATGCCCCGTTCTTTTCGAATGGTGAAGTGGGTAATTGTTTGCCCGCTAAACGGAATCAACCCGGCAATCCGATTGGCATCGATACCATATACCCCCAACCACGATTTATCCAGCCCAATCATAAGCGACAGGTATCCGCCGGCTGAGTGTCCGGAAACAAAAATCTGCGACGGATCGCCCCCAAAGTTCTCAATGTTTTTAAACACCCAACTTACTGCTGCAGCTGCATCCTCTATATATTTGGGGGATTTTACCCTGGGCGAAAGCCGGTACCCGACACCGACAATACAATATCCTTTTTCCTTCAGAGCCGCTGGAATCTCTTTCTGGCCACCCTCCAAACCACCTCCGTGGAACCACACAATGGTGGCAAAACCTTGGACGTTTTTGGGGTAATATACGTCCAGAACACAGCGCTCGGCGATATATTTATCCGATTGGGTAACAGAGTCGTTATAGTAATGAATGTTTTGTTTAAATTCATACCTGCTTTCTTGCGCAAAAGTAGCAAGGCTCAGCGCTAAAAATAAAATTGAGACTACGTTTTTCTTCATGTATAGAATTGTTTCTGTGAGTTGTTTTTAATCGGTTACTTGCCAGGTTTCAATCACATCTTGTTCGGTTATGGCATATCCATCAGGCTTGGCATAGCCCTCGAACAGGAGCCTGTATTGCTTAGCCAGTTGTGCATTATACATCCATTTACCGGGTACAAAACAGAGCTTGTTCTCCAGGCAATATTGCTCCAGGTAATTGATCTTGTTATCCTTCTCGGGCATATTGTGGCAAAACACCATCTGACAACCGGCGAGGAGGGTAGATAATCCCGGGGCTTGCAGAAAATCGGGACTGGAAGATACGGGCGTGGCATCCACCACCAGGTCATACGGCCCGTCAAAATGTTCATACTGCTCTAGTCCCAGCTGCCTTATTTTTTCCTGTACCTTTTCCGGATTCCTGCCCACCAGAGTAACTTTGATCCCCAATTCAAGCAGTACGTGAAAAGCGACACCAGATACACCGCCGTTGCCATAAATTACAGCCGTTTTAATATCGAGCCCGGATGCTGCAATGCCTTTGAGTAAGGCTGTTTTCAACCCGATGGCATCGGAATTATAGCCGTAAAGCTTACCATTATTGTTCACAATGGTATTTACGGCCAGTGTTTTCAATGCCAGGGGTTCAACTTCATCGAGAAAAGGAATGATAGTTGATTTCAAACCGCCTCTTCCGGTAACTGCCGCACCACGCGCTATGGGCGATCTCAGCAAAGCTGCGTATCCTTCGGGGGTAACCTCGTCGGCAATAGTGAAATAGACCAGGTTCAATCCAAGTTTTTTAAAAGCATCGTTGTGCTTCACAATGGATGATGCGCTTCCGGATGTGGAGAAAATAAATTTCGTCCCCACATTCAGGTTTACGCTATAGTCGGGATGCTGATGTGTCATATTTTATTCATTTTAAATTAGATGTATATTGAGCCGCACGATTAGGCACTGCATTCAAATATACACACATTTACGATCATATTCAAGCATTCTCCCTGGTTTTAGATTATTCCAACAATAACCGAGCTTTTCAATTTATTCTGAGACCTTCAACAGATTGAACAACGGACTGAAATGAACGGCATTTGCAGCTTTGTGCTTTTCAAAAGCATTCATAATCGAGCCGTAGCTGCTTTCCAGTTTTGCTTTCTCCGACAAAATATACTGGTTATCCGGATGTATGCCGATGCGGTTCAACGTTTGTCCAGCAGCGGTAACAGCATCGAAACTATATATCTGGTGTTGCCATTGCGAACTGGCTATCACTTGCCGCGAGGCAAAGAACACCTTATTGGCTTTACCAATCAGGCCTGAGAGTTGATGCGGGTCTAAATCAGGGAATGTAATTTCAATATCCACCTGCTCGTTTACACTGAAGCGGTCGGTCTTAATCACCGTCATTAAATTGCTGCCATCGTACTGCCAACCGATTGTATTAGCATCGGTACTTAACGAAACTGGTTTTCCATTTACTTTCACCGAAACAGGCACAAAAGTGAGTGGCAACCGTATTTCGTAACTCCGCGATTCGGGCATTCCGGGGTAACTGCCTTCGATCGGTTGTATTTGTGCTTTCAGAATGCTGTCTTTCTTTTCGAACGAGATGGTGGTGAATGTAAATTCGTTCTTTTTAAACCCAAGGTCGTTGCCTGCATCGTCATAAACCCTTGTTTTTCCCGACTTTCCCGGGAAAATATTGAGAATAAGCGGATCGATAGCCTTTTCGCCAATGCGCTTCATATCGGGTTGCATGGGTATGATGGCGCCACTGCGGACATACAACGGTATTTCATCCAACATAAACGGACGTTCGATAACCCGGTCGCCCTGAATGAGTGTGCCGCTGTTCCATTCGTACCATTCACCTTTAGGCAACCATACTTTTTGTGTGGCAAAGAGCGCATCTCCCTTGACAGCGTCTTTCGCCATTGGTTTGGTTACGGGCGATACCAACAAGTCGGGGCCAAACATATATTGGTTGGCAAATGAATAGGCATTTTCATTCTTCGGGTAATCATAATACATGGGGCGCATCATGGATACAGCCGAATCGTAGGCTATTCGTGCATTCGTGTAGTTATACGGGAACAGCGAATAGCGCAGTTTCATTGCATCGCGCATGGCATAGAAATTATTGGACGGATAAGCCCAAACTCTTCTTTCAATGCTTGGGTCTTTGGTGCAATGGGTGCGCAATACCGGGCTGAAAGCTCCCCACTGAATCCAACGGGTGTATAACTCGGGATCAGAATTGTCCGGCTGCATGTGTCCGCCAATATCGTGGCTCCAGAAACCGTATAACACATTGGAAGCGGTTGCTGTAAAGTAAGGCTGGTAGTTCAACGATTCCCAGCAAATTTTGGTATCGCCCGAAAAACCGATCTGGTAACGGTGGTTTCCCAACCCTCCCCAACGGTGGAAAATCAACGGGCGGATACCTCGCCGTTCCATGTCGCTGGTATGAACATAATTCAGGTAGAACGTGGGGTTTACGCCTTCAATCTTGGTCGAACCCCATTGTTGCCAGTCGAGCCACCAAAAGTCGATACCGTCTTTTTCATAGGGATGCAACAGGATATCCATATAGTTTTGGGCAAATTTCTTGTCGGTAATATCAAAGGGTACGTACTTTTTGGTAGCCGGGTCAATACCCATTGCTTTGGCAAAGGTTTCGTATTGATCCTCGTGTGGTTGGATACCCGAAGCCGGATGCAGGTTCATGCAAGTCTGGATATGATTTTCGTTGGTCCATTTCAGGAATCCTTTCGGGTCGGGGAACAGGCTGCGATTCCAGGTGAAACCCGTCCATCCAAAACCTTCGCCGCTTTGGTCTCTTAGCCTGTTGCCGGCTTTGTCGAACCATTCGGGGCGATTTACCAGATGCCAGTCCATATCAATGACCAACACATCCAACGGCACATCGTGCAGGCGAAATTCTTCAACCAGGTTCTTCATTTCCACATCAGAGTATTCCCAGTAGCGCGACCACCAAATACCAAAGGTAAACTTAGGTGGCAATGCCATATTGCCGGCCAACAGGCTATAATCATAAAGTGCTTTTTTGTAATTGCTGTCGTATGCAAAGAAATACAGATCCTGGGCTTTCTTTTTAGGCCGCGACATAACCCATGGCCAGTCGG
>Ga0318567_10000660_pt1 | contig 13938 bp, 14 predicted proteins | sample GRESIP088b5f20_FD_203691 | JGI IMG/M metagenome (GOLD analysis project Ga0318567, IMG submission 203691) | Tropical soil microbial communities from Luquillo Experimental Forest, Puerto Rico - GRE.SIPMG.088b5f20 | ecosystem: Environmental > Terrestrial > Soil > Tropical forest > Bulk soil...
GACCGTGCCACGGACTGTGATCCGAATTCGATGCTGGACACCCCGTGGGTGGACCGTTATTCCCTATCCGCCGCGTTTCTCGCCTTCACCTTGAACCAGATCGGCGAGCCTTTGAATCCAAACGCGTCGCGAATCTGATTCGCGAGGAAGCGCTCGAAGGCGAAGTGCAACTTCACGTCGCGATCGGTGAAGAGAACGAACGTAGGCGGAGCGACCGCGGCCTGAGTCATATAAAAAATGCGAACGCGTTTTGACATCGGCACGGGCGCGCGCTGGAAGTCGATTTTTTCGAGAAAGCGGTTCATCTGGCCGGTCGTAACGCGCTTGCGCCGCTCCGCTGCAATGGCCTTCACTTCCTTCATCACGCGGCCCATTCCAGTGCCCTCGCGCGCCGAGAGAAAGATCAGTGGAGCGTAATCGAGATACTTCAAAACCAGGCGCAGCTGCCGCTCGAAGATTTCGCGATCGGCGGGCGGCTTGCCGTCAGTTCGGCCTGTGGTGACCGCATCCCACTTGTTCACGACGATGATGATGCTGCGGCCGCTCTCATGCGCGTAGCCGCCAATGGTGGCGTCGCTCGCGGTCACGCCCTCGGTGGCGTCGATGACCAGCAGAGCCACGTCGGCTGCTTCGAGATGGCGACGAGCCATCACGACGCTCAGTTTCTCAGCCATCAGGTTGGTCTTGCCCTTGCGGCGAATTCCGGCTGTATCGACGAAGCGGAAGGTGCCCCCTTCGAATTCGACAGCCTCGTCCACGGCGTCGCGAGTGGTCCCGGCAATCGGAGAAACAATGGCGCGCGTGGTGCCTGTGAGCGCATTCAGCAGGGTTGATTTGCCAACGTTGGGTCGACCGATAATGGCGACAGCCGTTTCGTGCTGCTCAAATTCGCCGTGGGTGCGGTGAAGCTGGCGATGCGGCTCGTCTTCTTCCCCCGGCTTGAGCGGTCCGCCTTCGAACATCTCGTCTTCCTCGGCCTGCTCATCTTCGAATTCCTGCTTGTCATCCTCCTTCGCGGGAATCGCTTCCGCAACCGAATCGAGGAGTTCGCCGATGCCGAGGCCGTGTTCCGCGCTGATGCCAAAAACATTGCGAATGCCGAGCTTGCGGAAGTTCTCGGCAGCGTAGGCCAAGGCCTCGCCTTCAACCTTGTTCACGGCGAGGAACACGGGCTTGCTGCTGCGCGAAAGCAGGCGGACAAGATCGTAGTCGGGACTGGCAAGCTCTGTCCGCGCATCCACGACCATGATGAGCGCCTGTGCATCTTCAAGTGCCACTTTTGCCTGGTTATAGATCTCGGTTGGAATGAGCTCAGGATCATCCGGCACGATGCCGCCGGTATCCACCAGGCGGAATCGGCGTCCCGCCCACTCGAATTCGCCATAGATGCGGTCGCGAGTGATTCCCGGCTCGTCGCCCACGATCGATCTGCGGCTTCGGGTCAACCTATTGAAGAGCGTGGATTTGCCCACATTGGGCCGGCCCACAATCGCCACCAGAGGCAGCGCTTCGGCTCCGGGTCGCGTGGGAATGACCGATCTGCGGTACGTGGGCACAAGAAACTCCTGAGGTTGTGCAGGATGAACCGACACTGCCCCTTCCGGCACTCGGGTCACTTTCAGTCTACCGTCCCGATACGGACCGTGAGCATTCGCCGTTTGCGAGGAACTCACTATGATGGAGTGAGCAACCCGTCCCGATGGCCTCCTCCGAAACCTCAACGCGCGCGCTTCCCACCCTACATGAGTTCTTCGCTCCAGGCGGCATCCTTGCGCGCTCCCCGCTGCCGTATGAGTACCGGCCCGGGCAGTTGGAGATGGCCAAGTCCGTTGAACGCGCGCTGGCCGAGAGGCGTCACCTGATCGTTGAAGCTGGAACCGGCACCGGCAAAACGTTGGCCTATCTGCTTCCGGCTCTTCGCACAGGACAGCGGGTCATTGTTTCCACTGGCACAAAGGCGCTGCAGGATCAGCTCTACTTCCGCGACATTCCGTTTCTTGAGACGCTGCTTGGCAGCCTGCGTGTCTGCTACATGAAGGGTCGCGCTAACTATCTGTGCCGCCACAAGCTCGTGGCGCTGCGCGATCAACCGATTCTGTCGGGCCTCGAAGAGATTGATCAATACCAACAGATTGCCGAGTGGGAAAAGATCACTGAGACGGGAGACAGGTCAGAGCTCGCCGGCTTGCCGGAGTCGAGCGCCCTGTGGCACAAGCTGGACGCGAGAAGCGAAGCCTGCCTGGGATCGACCTGTCCTGATTATCGCCGCTGCTTTATCACCGAGATGCGGCGCAAAGCACTTGAGTCCGACATCATCATCGTCAACCACCACCTGTTCTTTGCCGATCTCTCGGTCAAGCAGGAAGCCGCGCGTGCCCCAGATGCCGGCATTCTTCCCGAGGCCGCAGCAGTGGTTTTCGATGAGGCGCACGAACTGGAAGAAGTGGCGTCGTCGTACTTCGGACTTTCTCTCAGCAACATCCGCTTTGAAGAGCTTGCGCGCGACACAGACACGTTGCTGCGCGGCAAAGAGGGCACAGAGAAAATGCCTGCGGCGACGCAACAACTACGCGACCGCGCAAGGATGTTCTTCGCCAGCCTGCCCACGAGCGGCGACGGGCGACAGCCCTTCAACGACCGCGAGGAATTTCTGGAAACATCAGGCGACCTCTACCTGGGCTTGCGAACGACGCTTCGTCTCATGGAGACGGAGATGGAGCGCCTGACCGATATTGAAGAGGCGCCGGGCCTGCGCAAGCGCGTCGCGCGGCTGCGGACAGAGCTGGAGTTCCTGCTCGAGTCGAATTCGAGCAACATGGTCTACTGGCTTGAGCATCGCGTTTCCGGCGGTCCCCCGGAGAGGGGCGGCTCTGATCGTAGAACACTGCGTCACCAGTCCCGGACCACCTTCCTGCAGGCAACGCCCATCGACGTTTCCGAATTGCTGCGCGAACTGGTCTTCGAGACGATACCCAGCGTCGTGCTCACGTCGGCCACGCTCACCGTGCAGGGGGGATTCGAGCACATTCGCAAGCGGCTTGGTCTCAGCGGCGCTCGCGAACTGGTGGTGCCGTCGCATTTTCGCTACGGCGAACAGGCGCTGCTCTATCTGCCGCCCAACCTGCCCGACCCGCGCGATCCGGAGTTTCCCGAGGCGGCCGCCAGTTGTATTCGCCGCGTGCTTGAGATTTCGAAAGGCCGCGCCTTCTGCCTCTTCACGAGCTACAGCCAGATGCGCGATCTTTACGAGCGGCTCAGGCCGGTGCTCGACTACCCGATACTGCTGCACGGCACCGCCCCGCGCAAAGCGCTGCTTGAGGAGTTTCGATCCACGCCCAGCGCCGTCCTCTTCGGCACCGCCAGCTTCTGGCAAGGGGTGGATGTGCAGGGCGAGGCGTTGAGTTGCGTCATCATCGACCGCCTGCCGTTTGCCGTGCCCAACGATCCCGTGGTACAGGCGCGCATGAAGGCGATCGAAGAGGCTGGAGGAAAGCCGTTCTTTGACTACCAGGTGCCGTCAGCGGTGCTCACTCTGAAACAGGGCTTCGGGCGCCTGATCCGGTCGCTTGAAGACCGTGGCGTGCTGGTGCTGCTGGATCCGCGCATCCGAAAGCAACGGTACGGACAGGCGTTTCTCCAAAGCCTGCCGCCCTATCGCATGACAGCGACGATCACGGACGTGGAAGCGTTCTTCGAGCAGAGCCCGCGCTGATTCATCTGTGAACGCGCTCGGTTGGCCTCACCGCATCGCTGCGCTGACATGCACGCCGATGAAGTACGGCCACAGCACGATTGCGAAAACGCCCTTCCAGAAACTCAGGTGCAGGAATCCAATGGTGAAGAGCCAGGCTGCACACCAAAGTCCTCCGGTGAAGGAGTGCTGCTCGATGCGTATCTTGGGCGTGTGTTTCGTGCAGGTGTCGGTTTCCACGGTGCCCTCCCTCCATGTAGCTTCAGAGTCTGGGCCGGATCAGGCATTGGTGGCTGTGAGGCGCGGCACAGGGCCAACCGCCGATGTTTCGACTCACTTCTCTGCGCTCAAGATGGCAACACTCCGCGAGGGTCACGGCTCCATCGGTTACAAATAGTGTAAAGCGCCGAGCGCCGCGATTATGCAGATCGCTCCGAACGATGTCCTCATCGTCATCGACGTGCAGAATGATTTCTGCCCAGGCGGAGCTTTGGCCGTGGCCGATGGCGATGCGGTGATTCCCGTGATTCATCGGGTCGCGCGGCTATTCGAGCACATCGTTCTCACGCAGGACTGGCACACACCCGGCCATCATTCCTTCGCGTCTGCACATCCGGGCAAGCAGGCATTCGACCAGACGCGGGTCAGCTACGGTGTCCAGACGCTTTGGCCGGATCACTGCGTTCAGGGCACCCGTGGAGCGGAGTTCCATCCTGCGCTTACACTTCCGCGGGCTGAGCTGATCCTGCGCAAGGGCTTCCGCCGCGAAATCGATTCCTACTCGGCCTTCTTTGAGAACGACCGGACCACCGCAACCGGGATGGCCGCCTACCTGCGCGAACGCGGCCTGACAAGGCTCTTTTTTGCTGGGCTTGCCTTTGACTATTGCGTGGGTTACTCGGCGCTTGATGCGCGACGGTTGGGGCTTCCCGCCGTCATCCTGCGAGACGCCTGCCGGGCGATCGGCCTGGGCGATTCTGTTCAGAAGATCGAAACGGAGTTTGCAACGGCCGGGGTGGAAGTCATCGATTCGGATCAACTTTCAGCCTGAGGTGCCGGGCCGTAGAATCATAATTAGACCGCCATTGCATCCCATGTCGCGCAACTTCTACATTCTCGCCGCAACCCTCGGAGTTTTCGCATTGATCTCGGCGGGGATGGCGCTGGTGCCGTCAAGTTTTCAGCCGGGACTGCCGGCGAATGCCTCGCTGTGGCGGACAGTCGCCTTGCTGATGCTTCTCGGCGCCCTGGGATCGGCGCTAATCGGCGTCATGAGCAATCTTTTTGAACAGGTTGACCGCCACAGCGAAGAGACCCGCCAGGCGGCGAGGCGTAAGCGACGGGAACGGAAGAACTAGAATCGAAAGAGGGCGGGGCTTATCCCCGCACCGGGGACGCATCCCGCAGAGGAACCCATAATCAATCATGTATGAAGTCACTGTGGAGTCCGGCTTTTCTTCCGGGCACTATCTTCGCAACTATTTCGGCAAGTGCGAGAACCCGCACGGGCACAACTACAAGGTGCGCGTTACGCTCTGCGGCAAAGAACTCGACGAGGCAGGACTGCTGCTGGACTTCAAGTTGCTGAAAAATGTGATGCGGCCGGTAATCGACCGGATCGATCACCAGATGCTGAACGAGCTTGAGCCTTTCACCGAACTGAATCCATCGGCCGAAAATATCGCAAAGTACTTTTACGACCAGACCAATGAGCAGCTTGCCGAAATGACTGGCGGCCGCGTGCGCGTGAAAGACTGCACAATCTGGGAGACGGATACAACGACGGCCACCTACTTCGAATAGGATCGCCGTCTTTATTTCATCGCGCTGGATTTGGATTGCAGGTACTTGTCAAAAGGAATTTCGAAGTAGAAGAGCTCGTTTCCTTCTGCGTCGCGAAGTTTGTGCAGGTGTATTTTAGCTCCCTTTAGCGGATGATCCAGTTGCGAGACGTCGTAAAACAGGAATCCAGCGCGGGTTGAGTGCGGCTCCACCACGAGCGCTTCGTATTCAAATGTGTTGAAGTCGCTCTCGATGTCCTGATTGCTTCCCTTGGGCTTCATCTTGATTTTGGGAAGGGGCCCGGGCATCGGAATTTTTTTGCCTTCGCGTTCTGTGCGCGTCATGAGACGCTCGACATCTTCCGGCTCGGCCGCCTGAATCTTATCGCCCGCGGCGGTAATAAAGAGGATGCGGGCGTCGCGCAGAGAGATCGGCTTGTCGCCGTTGTTGGTTACGATCAGACGAACCGGCATGACACCATGCCCGAGGTAGTCGACCCGAAAAATCGATTCCTTCTCGCGTGTATCGTAGGGCTCGACAGCGATGGCCACGCTTTCCTTGTCATGGATCTCCACCGCTGCGAATGAAGAAGCCGGCTGGACCGGCGGCGGAGTGTGATCAACAGCAACTGCCGGGAATGCTGTCCAAAACGCCAGCAGGGTTAACGCGATTCCCTTCATCGTGCTCGACTGTATCATCTTAGGGTTAGACCGGAAGAAGGCGAATCCGTTTCGCATGATCCTGCTTATCTACAACCTGGCCTTATTGGGCGCTCTCGTGGCCGGGGCTCCGTGGTGGCTGTGGAGAATTGCGACCACGCAGAAGTATCGAGAGGGATTGGCCCAGAGGCTTGGCCGGGTTCCAAAGTCGCTGTGCTCTCCAGATTTCAGGCCGGTGATATGGTTACATGCCGTTTCGGTTGGCGAAGTGCTTGCTGTGAGCAGGCTTGTGCAGGAACTTAGCGCGGCGTTTCCGGGCCATCGGCTGATGATCTCCACGACGACACAGACCGGTCAGGCGCTGGCCCGCGCTCGGTTCGGGCCGGAACGAGTCTTCTATTGCCCGCTCGATCTGTCCTGGGCGGTGCGGAGGTACCTCAAGGCCCTTGACCCGCAGATGTTGATTCTTGCCGAGACGGAATTCTGGCCTAATCTCCTCAATGGCTGCTTCCGCCACGGCGTTCCTGTCGTGGTCGTCAATGCCCGAATCTCAGATCGATCATGGCCGCGCTACCAGATGCTGCGCCGGCTATGGCGGCCTATTCTGGATCGGCTCACGTGTGTGCTGGCGCAGACTGATCTGGACGCGGAACGGCTGAGAGTCCTTGGCTGCCGGGCGGAACGCGTCTCTGTAGCGGGCAATCTCAAATTCGATGTGCGAGCGACGCAGGAGGCAGAAGCGACTCGACTGCTGCGAGCGCGTGCGCAAAGCTCGCGATTCATCGTTGCCGGAAGCACCTTGGAGGGCGAGGAAGCGGTGTTGCTTGAAGCATGGCCGCGCCTGCTTGAATCCAGCCCGAACTTGGCGCTGGTCCTCGCTCCCCGGCATCCTGATCGCTTCGCGGCGGTGGCCACTCTTCTTGAAAGCTCCGGAGTTCCCTGGCGCAAGCGGTCGGAATGGAAACCTGACGGCGCGGCCGGACCCCTTCGGCCCGGAGAGATTGTTCTGCTCGACACGATCGGAGAACTCGCCTCGGTCTACTCGCTGGCAACCGTGGCATTCGTGGGAGGAAGCCTTGTTGCAGCGGGTGGTCACAACCCGCTCGAGCCGGCACAATTTGGCGTGCCGGTCGTGATGGGGCCGCACTACGCAAACTTCCGCGCCATCACCGACGACCTGCGCGCGCAGGATGCCATTCGCATTGCCGGAAAGCATGAACTGGCCGATGTGCTGACAAGCCTGCTAAGCAACCGGGCAGCGGCTTCGGCAATCGGCGAGCGCGCCCTTCGCGTCTTTCAGCACCAGGCTGGCGCAACGGCGCGGTCTGTCGATGCGATTCGCGCGATCATTGAGCCCCATGCTCAGCCTGCGAATCTCACAATTGAATCGCGGAGCGCCGGGTGGCAGGCATGACGCAGACCCGCACGCTTCGCCCATTTCTGTTGCCTTTTGTTCCGGTCTACCGCTTTGGCCTCAGGCTCCGGGAAACGCGTCTGTGGCGTTCATGGGAGCCCACGCGTCGCTTGCAGTATCCGGTGATCAGCATCGGCAATCTGTCCACGGGCGGCTCGGGAAAGACTCCGTTTGTCATCGCGTTGACAAGGCTATTGATGACCAGGGGCTTTCACGTTGATGTGCTGTCGCGGGGATATGGCCGGAATAGCCAATCCGCCGCACGCGTTCGACCGGAAGGAACAGCTGAGGAATTTGGCGATGAGCCGCTGCTCATCGCAAGCGAAACAGGTGCGGAGGTCTATGTGGCTCCGCAGCGATACGACGCGGGTCAGATCGCCGAGGCTTATTTCGGCGCGGGTCACCCAAGCCACGAGCGGAATCTCGCAGTGCATATTCTCGATGATGGTTTCCAGCACCGACAGCTTGTTCGCGACATTGATCTGGTTCTCCTGAATTACGATGACTGGCACGACCGGCTGTTGCCCGCCGGTAACTTGCGTGAACCTGTCCGCGTTCTTGGACGAGCAGACTGCGTCGTCATTCCCGCGGATCAATCGGGTCTTGAAGCTGAATTGAGAGCTCGGGGCTATATAGGAGCCGTCTGGCGCATTCATCGGTGCGTTGACGTTCCTGTTGTCAATGGGCCAGCTGCGGCCTTCTGCGGCATCGCTCGCCCTGAGCAGTTCTTTGCAGGCCTGGAGGCGGCGAGTCTTCGCTTAACCGCGCGCTCCGCCTTCCACGATCACCACCGCTACACCAGCAATGATGTAGCTCAGCTGGTGTCAGCTGCTAGGGCATCAGGCGCGTCCGCTCTAATCACAACCGAAAAGGATCACGTACGACTCGGGCATCTGCTTTCGGAGTTTCCGGAAGAATTGCCCCTCATGACCGCGCGCCTCAAGATAGAGATTGAAGACCAGAACTCGGCGATCGACTGGCTCGCTGCACGTCTCGCGACGCGGTCTGTTGCCCCTTCCTTATGAGAAAATTAAAGCTTGCAGACACAATCAAAGTTTCGCCTGCTCGTGGTACGCCTTGGCGCCATGGGAGACATCCTTCATGCGCTTCCGGCAGTCACAGCGCTCCGGATGGCGCATCCAGAGTGGGTGATCGACTGGGTCGTCGAGCCGAGCTGGCGGGCGCTCCTCGCCGCTGAAGAAAGCACCGGTCGCGACACCGGCACACCGGCCTCCAGGCAGCCCCTTGTCGATGTGCTGCATTTTGCGTCTACAAAGGAGTGGCGCCAGAACCTCTTTGCGGCTCAAACCCGAACGGAGATCCGGACGCTGCGGCTGGCGCTGCTGGCAGGACGTTACAATGCGGTGCTCGATCTGCAGGGCGCAATTCGATCCGCCATGGTGAGCCGCATGGCGGGATGCAAACGCGTCATCGGGGAATCGAAACCCCGCGAATGGGCTGCACGCTGGCTGTTCACAGAGCAGGTCAAAACGAGAGCGGCGCACGTGATTGAGCAGGGCGTCGAATTGGCCTCTGCCGTGGCTGGCGACAGATTGGCTTCGGTTGAACCGTGGCTTCCGGTAGATTCCGAAGCTGAGTCGTGGGCAGACGGGATTCTTCCGCTGCCTGCTGGAGTGCAGGCCGTACTGATCAATCCGGGCGCCGGATGGGGCGCAAAGCGCTGGCCGGTCGAGCAATACGCAATTGTGGCAAGGACGTTGCTTAACCGTGGCTTTCGTGTCTTCGTGAATGCCGGTCCCGGGGAAGCGCTGCTGTCGAACTCAGTTGTTCAGTCGACCGGTGGCGGCGCAACTCCGCTTCTTTGTTCCCTGCAACAACTTATCGCCATCACCCGCCGCGTTGCGCTGGTGATCGCCGGCGACACCGGCCCGCTTCACCTGGCCTGTGCGCTTGGCCGGCGAGTCGTGGGCATCTATGGGCCCACCGATCCCGGCCGGAACGGCCCGTTCGGAACGCACTTCAGAGTATTGCGCAGCCCAGAAAGCCGCCGCGACCACTCCCGCCGCGAAGCCCCTGAGGCTGGCTTGCTGACCATTACACCTGAAGACGTGCTGCGGGCTGCGGACGAACTGCTCTATCCTGAGGCGGCCCTATGACGCGGACAGGCGAAACTTCGAGTGATTGGATCACCCGCTGGCAGCGGGTTGCCCGACGCACACGGGTCCCGCTGGGCTTCGCTACAGCCGCGCTTTATCTCTTTGAGCTGTGGTGCCGCCCTCCACTTCCCGCAGCCTTCGCGTGGAGCCTTGCTCTTGTCCTGCCAGGCCTCTGGCTTCGCGGCTACGCCGCCGGATATGTGAAGAAGAACCGAGAGCTTACCCAGACGGGCCCCTATGCACACATACGCAACCCGCTTTACCTGGGCTCGATCCTGATTGCCGCAGGCTTCGCCGTCGCTTTGCTTAGCTGGCCAGTCGCGTTGGCGCTGGCTCTTATGTTTCTGATCATCTACATACCGGTCATTGCTTCAGAGGAACAGTTTTTGCGCGCAACGTTCCCTGACTTTGAGGCCTACTGCCGCCGGGTACCGCGCCTGATCCCTCGGATCACCCCGGGAAACCCGCCGAAGGAGTCTTCCGGCGCGGTCACCGGCGTGACTTCCGGCAGCTTCTCCTTTGCACTGTACCTGAAGCACCGCGAGTACAATGCAGCTATAGGAGCCGCACTCCTCTACCTCAGCCTGCTCTTCCTCCGGCCGGCTCTGGGCCATTTTGTACATGTGCCGCGGTGAAGTGTCGCCAAGGCCCTGAACCAGTTGCCTGTAGCCAAAGAGGCGATTAGCCCGCGAATAGTCAAATCAGTAAGGAGCAGACCCAAAGGTGAAGAAGCGCACGATACTCCAGACACTCCTCTGCGCCTCACTCTTCGCCTCAATCGCGCATGCACAACAGCTCCCGCAGCTTCCGCCACCGCGTACTGGTTACAGCTTTCCCCAGAAGCAGACGCTGACTTACGCCGTCGACTGGCGGGTATTCTCCGCCGGAACAGCGGTTGTGCGACTTGAAGATATGGGAGATAACGAGCGCATTACGGCCACTGCAGAGACAGCAGGCGCAATCAACATGCTGTTTCACGCAAGCGACCACTTCCAGGCGAACTTCGACCGTGCGAAGGGCTGCACCTATGAATTCAACAAGCAGACGGTAGAAGGCCGGCGTCAGATCAACTCAACCCTCAAGCTTGATTACACCCAATCTAAATCGATTCTTGACGAAAAGAACCTGGTTACCGGCCAGGCAAAGCATGTTGAATCGCCGATCCCCGGCTGCATGACGGACCTCCTCACCGGTGTCTTCTATGCCTCGTCGCTGCCGCTTGAAGTTGGGCACAACTTTGTGCTGCCGGTGGTCGATGCCATGCACAACGTCCCCGTCACGATGAAAGTCGAAGGCCGGGAGGAGGTAAAGACGCCGCTTGGCACCTTCAAAACCATCCGAGTGCAGCCGACGGCCGATGCCGGCGTGGTGAAGAATCGCGGCAACATCTGGATCTGGTACACCGACGATGAGCGCCATCTCCCCGTGCAGATGCGCGCGCGCCTCTTCTGGGGCACGATCACGTTTCGGCTGATTGGGAATGAGAACAAGTAAGGAGGGAATAGGGAGTAACAACTATCTTGGTCTCTTGCTTTTTACTCCCTGTTCCCAATTCCCTGCTTTACTGCATTCGATAACGCTCCCGCATGAGGCGCTGCAGCCGCGGCCAATAGATCAGGTCAAACGCCAAGGCCTTGTCGGGGAACATGACGAGCGCCGCTCGGCGCGTATCTGCCACCATTTCCGAGGCCTCATCCACCGTTAATGTGGGGTCTTGCGCGATGACCTGCATCACCATATTCACCACCATCTGCAGGCGGCGAATCTTGCGGCTCTCTTCCTTGAGTTCTTCGGGTGATTGAGCCGGCTCCTGTTGACCGGCGTCGGGCTGGGAAGGGGAAGCTGGGACGGCGTTTTGCTGCCTTTCCCAGGGGATGTCCGGTTGGCCCATGCGGGAACTCCTCAGGGTGTTGGATAAAACGGTCGTGCTGTGGGTGCATCGTAGCACCGAATGGGAACCGCGCCAGAGTTACCAACGTGGGTCATTGGCTGGGGCGAAGGGCCCAGCCGGCACCGCTGCCCCGAAGTTCCGGGAAATCCGTAAAATAGGATTGGATGGTTTTCACCGAACAATACGATGTGGTGGTCGTGGGTGCCGGACACGCCGGTTGCGAAGCTGCCATGGCGGCCGCGCGCATGGGCCTGAAGACCGCGATCATCACCATGAATCTCGACCTGATTGCGCAGATGAGCTGCAATCCGGCTGTCGGTGGAGTCGCGAAGGGTCACCTGGTTCGCGAAGTGGACGCGCTCGGCGGCATTATGGGCGAGGTTGCCGATGCGGTCGGAATTCAATTCCGTCTGCTGAACACGTCACGAGGTCCGGCCGTCTGGAGTCCTCGTGCCCAGTGCGACAAGCAACTTTACCGCGTGAAGATGCGCGAAGTCCTCGAAGCGCAACCCGGTCTGCACATCCGCCAGGCTGAGGTCGTTGATTTGGTGATCGAAAACGGGGAACAGGGATCTGAGAACAGGGATGAGCCCAGTGCCCCGGAGCCTGTCCTGAGCTTGTCGAGGGGTCTCGGTTCTGAGACCTGGGATCGGAGGCATTCTTGTCGACGCGTTGTCGGTCTCAAGTTGCGTGATGGTCGCAAGCTCATGGCGGGCGCAACCATCATCACCACCGGCACATTTCTTAATGGCCTCATTCATTGCGGAGAAGAGCGCTATCCCGCGGGACGCAGCGGTGAGCCGGCATCCGTTCTGCTTGGCGAAGCGCTGCGCAGGCTTGGCCTTCGCACCTGCCGCTTGAAGACGGGCACACCACCGCGCCTGGATGGCCGCACCATCCGATGGGACGCATTCGAAGAGCAGCCAGGAGATGCCGATCCGACACCTTTCAGCTTCCGCACCAGGAAGATCGTGCAGCCGCAGATCAGTTGCCACATCGCATACACCACGCCGGAGACGTTGCGGCTGATCCGCGAGAACGTGCACCGGTCTGCAATGTACTCGGGGCAGATCGAGGGCATCGGCCCCCGTTACTGCCCGTCGATCGAAGACAAGATCGTTAAGTTTCCTGACAAGACGCAGCACCAGTTCTTTCTCGAGCCCGAGGGGTTGAATACCCACGAGGTGTACGTCAACGGTATGTCCACGTCGCTTCCAATGGAGGTGCAGTGGCAGATTGTCCGCTCGATCCCGGGTCTTGAAGAAGCTGAGATGCTGCGACCCGGCTACGCCATCGAGTACGACAGCGTCGATGCCACGGAGCTTGATCGCGCACTGCGCGTCAAGAGCATGGAAGGTCTCTATCTTGCCGGCCAGATCAACGGAACCAGCGGTTATGAAGAAGCGGCGTGCCAGGGCATCATGGCAGGCATTAATGCAGCGCTGTGGCTCAAGGGCCAGCCGCCGTTCACGATGGATCGAACCGAGGGATACACCGGCATCCTGATCGATGACCTGATTTCGAAGGGCACCAACGAGCCCTACCGCATGTTCACCTCGCGAGCCGAATTTCGCCTGCATCTGCGAATCGATAACGCAGATCGCCGGCTGACTCCGCACGGACGGCGACTGGGTCTGATCAACGACGAGGCCTGGACCGCATACGAACAGAAACAGGCGCGGATGGCGGCGCTTGAGAAGTCTCTCACCACTCGTAAGGCTGACATCGACAGTCTGGCGGCTGCGAGACTCAGTGAACTGAGCGCAACCGCTGGACAGACGTGGGCTCAATTGCTCAAGCGGCCCGAAGTCACAATTGAGACGATTCTTGGCGCATTGCGGGGTCAAACAGCTAATGAGCCTCTTCTCAACCACTACAGCGATCTTCCGAGTCACACTCCCGAAGAGCGAGCGGCGATTCGGAACGAAGCTCGCGCTGTCGAGACCGAGATCAAGTTCGCCGGGTACCTCGAGCAGCAAAAGAAATCGATCGAAAAGCTCAAGGCGGCCGAAGCCGTCACCATTCCCGAATGGATTGAATACGGCGCAATTAGCGGTCTCTCGCGAGAGATGCGCGAGAAGCTTGAGCGCGTGCGGCCGGGGACAATCGGCCAGGCAAGTCGCATCCCCGGTGTTACGCCTGCGGCTCTGAGCCTGGTCCACGTTTCCATTCGATTACAAGGGCGGGAGAGAGCCGCCGCAAGCAAATAGCGGCCAGAAAGACGACTCGCGACTATTCACGGTAAGCCTGTCCGTCGGCAGAATCTTGAGAGCTAAAGCGGGCGCTCCGGAAAGGATCGACCGAACACTGGAACTCGCCTGAGATACATTGGTTTATGCTCTCCGGCTCTTTCCGTATCGCCGCTTTCCTTCTTCTCTGTCCAA
>Ga0318567_10000661_pt1 | contig 13931 bp, 15 predicted proteins | sample GRESIP088b5f20_FD_203691 | JGI IMG/M metagenome (GOLD analysis project Ga0318567, IMG submission 203691) | Tropical soil microbial communities from Luquillo Experimental Forest, Puerto Rico - GRE.SIPMG.088b5f20 | ecosystem: Environmental > Terrestrial > Soil > Tropical forest > Bulk soil...
GATATATAGCTACATACGGAGTTTTTGTTTCGTTGTTTTTACTTCAATATCGGACAAATTGACCAACTATGTGCACGAAAAATATTTTGTCCACTCGTATTTTTGTTTTTTATAATTTATCATGGTAGGAGTTTAATGTATACTTCTAACTCCTCCTCATAACAGCCCTTGTTGACATTGCTAAATTTTTCATTAAACTTATTTCTTTGACCAATATCACTTCCAAGCGTTGAGGCAAGCGAAGAGTGAAATTTAGTTTGATTTATTGTTTTTGGAAGATAGCCTTTTCTTTGTAAAGCCACGGTAAAAAGTGCCACTGATAGGTTTTTTGATTTGTTGATTTTTAGTTCTTGTCTAATAATCTCAACAATACTTGAAATAATTGTTTGATCTTTTGTCCGTAGGAAACCTTCGAATTTACTTAAAGGCTCTGAAGTAGTATTGTTTTGCAAAGATTTCGATTGTAGGTTTGCTGAATTTTGTACTAATAATTCTTCTTTGGCTTGGTTAACTCCCTGCTCAATTTGAACAATATCTTGCCAATAAAGCCCCCGAACATTGCTATATTCCCATGCGCTATTGGTTATTTCACCTGTTTCGGTCAGATTGCATTCATAATCGAGGTTGTTTATATAACCCTTGTTTTGTACATATTCCTTGTCATCAGCAATTCTTCTTAGGCTATCTTGTATGCGTTCATCCATCAGGTCAGTAACAATCTCACCATCAAAATTTATTCCGGATCCTGATTTTACACTCGACACAACCCAATCATCTTCTGTTAATCGCTTTTTGTATTTTCTAATTATTTCATTCTTGTAAGATTCCAACACGTTTTGGCAGCCGTCAAAATAATCAGAGAACTCAACAAAATAATCTCGTTTAGCAATTTGGGCTTCTCTTTTGAAATAAGATTGATAGGACGTTTTTTGTTCACGGTGTTCGGTGTACGCGTTTAAAACAACTTGTTTATAGTTCATAGAGCTGTGATTTGTATTAATGGTACTGTTGTTTGTTGAGTCTTCGGGTTCTAAACGGGGTAATTCGTCAATATATTTTTGTGATAGCTCCAAACTTCCAATGTAAAAATCTACGTCAGTAATACAACGATACTGTTTTAGGTATATTCCGCTTTCTTTTTGCAGTCTCATTAAATCAATCCCATAAATAAGTAAGAGGGCATCTAATCGATTTGCAAACATTACTTGTACGCGGACAAACTGCTCTAAACAATGTTCAACAGATCCTTTTTCATTTACTTGTTGACCTGTTATTTTGCAAAATTGACTATTAATATAATATACCCGATCAATATCTTTTTTATATCTATCTATAAAGCTATCACATGCTTCTATTTGTTCCTTAGGTGTTCCAGATTGATTCCCAGCCGTATCAAATAAAATTTTATCTGGTGGCAACGCCTCCCAATGTTTCCTGTCACTTTCACAGTTCTGTATATCTTTTTTTCGCCGGTTTACAGTTGCAGTTGGACAATAAATGCTACTTATCTCGGAAAAAGGTTTTAGCAAAGAAAAAATGTATCTTTCCTTTTGTTTGTCTGTTTGACATTCATTTAGATTTCTTTCTATTTCATCAATTAGAGGACTTTCAGTGTAGATTAATACACCATCATCAAATGCTTCTGTTGCCTCTAAAATTAATTTTGGCAATACAACATCATAGTGGTTTTGCCATTTTTCATTTAATTCAGTTTTATTGTTACCCTGGGGCATATATCCCAAGTCATATTTAACCCTAATATAATCAATGCAATTATGCACAACTTGGCCAAATTCAAAGGCTTTGAAAAAAGGTGTTTCTATTGATTTATCCATTTAATATTATAGCTGTAGTAATGAGGGACCAGATTCATAAAAAAGGATTGACATGATTTCTACATCAATAAATTAACTAAATCCTTTTTCATATCTTCATCAATTTCACGGTATCTGGCAAATGCCTTGCTGCCTTCTTTATGTCCGCTTAATGAGCCTACTAAATTAGGGTCTTTTACTTGTTTGTACAAATTACCCACAAAACAACGTCGTGCAAGGTGCGAGCTTGCGAGCTTATCTAAAGGCTGTTTTTCTTCCTCCCTGGTTGTTGGATTAATTACCGTAACCATTCGTGTTAAGCCTGCAAGGCGAAACATGTCTTTTATTGAAGCATTGTATTTTTGCTCACTGATAAATGGCAAAAGTTTTGGACCTTCCGGGTATCTATTCAGAATTTCTAAAGCTGTTGCATTAAGTGGAACTCTAACAGTTATCGGGCGACCTTCTTTTGTTTTACGTGGCACGTACTCAATAGCTCCATTCATTACATTATCCTTAGTCATCTTATAAAGGTCACCGACACGACAACCAATCAAACATTGAAACACAAAAATATCTCTTTGAACTGCTAAAGGTGGGCGTTTGGATAGGTCTGCATTATATAATGTATTACGCTCTTCGATAGATATATAAAAGGGAGTACCATATACACACTCTTCCACTGCAAAACCCTTGAATGGATTATTATGAGTTTTACCGACTTCAATAGCCCATAGGTATAAAGTCCGCAATTTAGTAAAAATATCATTTATAGTGTTTTGACCTCGTTTTTGTGGAGTGCGTTTTTCAGGGAATAATGTATATATTTCCGGAAAGTCAATAAATATTTGGTGTTCATTGCATAAAAATTCTTCAATATCACGGAGGGTATCTGACGTGATAGTGTCAAAGTGCAGAGTAACAGGTTTGTGTTTTACGGCTTTGTAAACCTCGTAACGCTGCAAAGCACGCTTAATAACCTTGAAGTTATTCTTTCTGACATCGGATATTTTGCGCTTTGCAAGAAATTCATCAAACGCTTCAAAAAAGGTTGGTTGCTTTTCTTCTTCAACCGGAATAAAGTATTTGTGTGGATTTAGAACTTTGTCGATTTCGATATCCAACAAATCAGAAGTGAGTTCGTCTTTTCGGGGGTTGGCATTATAAATATCAATCAACAATTCTTTTCGAGCCATTACTGCCTTATTGAAAGTGATCCGTTTTTCTGTGTCGAAAATTACCTTTGCTTTAATGCATTGGTTTTTCTCGTCCCATAGGTCTGAATTGACAGTTAGCTCACTTTTATGAAACAATTGAATGTTTCGACCATCGCTTAAGCGAAAACGTACATTGACATCATTTGCCTTTTTTGTGGAAATGCGGATAAAAGCCTTAACAGTTGCCATGATATTGAAGTGTTAGTTGGTTGTGCAAATATACAAAATTTGCACAACATTTGCACAACTTATTGCAATTATCTTCAATAAAATGCACGAAAAAAGCTGCAATAAAAACAGCTAAATATATGTATTTCAGTTATAATGACTTACAACTGGCTTATTTGGAAAGGGTTTGCATTTGTACCCGTATTGCAGTACTCAAACACGGCTCTGGGTACTGAAAAGCAAAAACCCTAATTGATTTCTATCAATTAGGGTTTTTTATTTATGTATTTCCCTGCTTTATCTCACCCTCAACCGTTGCCCGGCCTTTAGTTTTGCTTTTGTCTTGAGTCCATTCAGGCGGCATAGTGCTTTTACACTTGTTCCGCTTCGGGCAGCAACTTTTTTCAGCGTATCGTGCTTTCGCACTTTGTAGTATTTTGCGGAAGCAAATGCCTTGACTTCATGTTGGTAATAAAACGCACTCTTCTTGGTGAGCAAGAACGTTTTTTCATGAACCAGGCCCGTGCTGAAATTAATAATGTGAGCCGGATTAATCGCATTTCCGATATAGCGCGTTTCAAAGTGCAAGTGCGGCCCGGTTGAATGGCCGGTGTTACCGCCCAGGGCAATCAGTTGTCCGGCCTTGACATTTTGGTTGAGTGTAACCAGTACGGATGAAAGATGCGCGTAAACAGTTTCGAGCCCATTGTCGTGACGAACGACAATGTAGTGCCCATATCCGCGAGCTTCATAATCAATAATTCTGATTTTTCCCGAAAAAGCACAACGAACCGAATCACCCACTTTCAGTCGCAAGTCGGTTCCATAATGAAACCGGTAACGGCGTGGTCCGAATTCGGAGGTGATGGGGCCCGGTACCGGCACAACAAAACGGGAACAATCAATCCGGATAGAATCCGGCATGCTGTCAATCGGGATTTTATAAGGATTGACGTGATCGCTTGTCCAAATATTATTGTAGATATCCTCAGCCGGATGATTTTCCATCAAGTCATCCGAATGATCGTTCAACATTTCCTGATAAACGTTGACTGTATCTTTCTTTGGTATGAGGCTGAAATTTGTTTGTTGAGCTTTTGCACCCCAAACCGAGGTGAAAAGGGCTATGATGAAAAGGCTTTTTTTTAGGGAAATGAACATGAATTCTTGTTGACTTATCTTTTGATTATAATTTCGCTTTTGATTTTAAATAATTTCGTCGTCTGAATAGATGTATTCAAGGTACGATTGCTTGTATTCAAAAATTTCATCTTCTTTAAAAAACCGGGCCAACTCTACATCGGCGGTCTTTATGGAGTCTGAAGTATGAATAATATTCCATTGCACACTCATGCTGTAATCGCCGCGCATGGTTCCCATGGCAGCTTCGCGTCCGTTGGTAGCTCCGGCCAACCGGTGTACCACATGTACGGCATCCATTCCTTTTAGGCATAATACAATGACAGGCGTGGCTTTCATGGCTGCTTTCACGCGGGGGAAAAAAGGTTTTTCGGCAATGTGTGCATAGTGCTCACCCAAAATTTCATCGGTAAGCTGAAGCATTTTTAAGCCACAAATCTGCAATCCCTTTTGTTCGAAACGTCTGATTACTTCACCAATTAAGCCCCTTTGAATTGCTCCGGGCTTGATGATTACGAGTGTTTTTTCCATTTGATTTTAGTTATTAGTTTGAATAAGTGATTTAAAGTTGTCCAAAAATAAAGAAATGGTGCTTGCAGGCAAAAGAAATTCTATTTTCTTAACTAATTGAACCCCAATTTAAGGTATTAGTCTTCATTTTTCTTAATTGCGTAGCCATAACCCGGTTTTCCGTTTTGGCTAGTTGCGGGTCATCGTTCAGAATTTCCATGGCAGCGTTGCGGGCAATTTCGAGCATCTTGCCGTCCTGGGCTAAGTTTGCAATTTTCAGGTCGAAAGGTAGTCCGCTTTGTTGTGTTCCCTCCAAGTCGCCGGGTCCCCGGAGTGTCAGGTCGGCTTCCGAGATTTCAAATCCATCGTTGGTACTGACCATAATTTCCATGCGCTTGCGGGTGTCGGCAGCCAGTTTGTAGCCCGTTAATAAAATACAAAATGATTGTTCCGCCCCACGTCCAACCCGGCCTCGCAGCTGGTGCAACTGCGACAGTCCGAACCGCTGTGCGCTTTCGATAACCATCACGGATGCATTGGGCACATTAACGCCGACTTCAATCACAGTGGTGGCCACCATGATTTGCGTTTCGCCCGTTACGAATTTCTGCATCTGGAATTCTTTTTCGGCGGCTTTCAGTTTGCCATGCACCATGCTTATCTTGTAGTTGGGAAACACTTCGCGCATATACTCGAAGCCGATCTCAAGGCTTTGCAGGTCTATTTTTTCCGATTCGTCGATTAATGGATACACGATGTAGACCTGCCGTCCGGCTTCCACTTGTTTGGCAATAAACTGATTCAATCCCTGGCGTTTGTTTTCGTAGTAATGATATGTCTGGATCGGTTTCCGTCCCGGAGGAAGTTCGTCGATCACCGAGACGCTCAGGTCGCCATAAAGCGTCATGGCCAAGGTGCGGGGGATGGGTGTGGCAGTCATTACCAGGATGTGAGGCGGCTGTACGTTTTTCCGCCACAAGCGGGCGCGTTGCTCCACGCCAAACCGGTGTTGCTCGTCAATCACCACCAGTCCGAGGTTTTTGAATTGCACGGTGTCTTCGATTAGCGCATGTGTCCCGATGAGGATGTTCAGGTCTCCGTTGCGGAGTTGCTCGTGCAATGCTACGCGTGCTTTGGGTCGGGTGGAGCCGGTGAGTAAAGCAATGTTGACGCCCAGGTTACCCAGAAATTCTGTGAGGCTGGCAAAGTGTTGCGTGGCCAGGATTTCGGTGGGTGCCATGATGCAGGCCTGAAACCCATTGTCCACAGCCATGAGCATGGCCATAAGCGCCACGAGTGTTTTTCCGCTGCCCACGTCGCCTTGCAGCAGGCGGTTCATCTGGCGGCCGGATGCCACATCGATCCGTATCTCGCGCAGCACCCGCTTTTGGGCTCCGGTGAGTTCGAACGGCAAATGTTCTTTGAAAAAAGTATTGAAATAATGCCCGATTTGCCCGAAAACAAAGCCCTTGAAGTGCTGGTCGCGCCATTTGGTTTGCTGCAGGATGTTGAGCTGGATATAAAACAGTTCTTCAAACTTCAGCCGTTGGCGGGCTTTATTGAGTGCATCGGCACTTTTTGGAAAATGGACATTCACCAACGACTCGGTGAGATTCATCAAGGCGAATTTCTGGAGCAGGTAAGCCGGAAGTGTGTCGGGGATACCGGGCTTGATGGCTTGTATGATTGGAAAAATAATTTTCTGAAGTGTTTTAGAATTCAGGAAACTGCTTTTCATTTTTTCGGAAGTGTTGTAAAACGGCTGCAAGCCCATTTGTTCGGGGGGTGGCAGTTGCGATACCAGTTCAATTTCCGGGTGCACGATATTAAACCGTCCGTTGAACGCCGACGGCTTGCCGAAAACCACGTATTGAATGCCGGTTTTGTATTTATCAAGCACATATTTCACGCCCTTGAACCACACCAGCTCGATGGTGCCTTTTCCGTCGGTAAAAATGGCTGTCAGGCGCTGGGTGTGTCCTTCGCCCACTTTTTCGAAGCGAATAATCTGCCCTTTTACCTGAATGAAAGGCATATCTTCCGAAATTTCGTGCAGGTAATAAAACCGGCTGCGGTCGACATACTTGTACGGATAATGCCGCAGCAAATCCTCGGCGGTGCGTATGCCAAGCTCTTTGTTGAGCAAATCCGCCTTTTTCGGGCCTACCCCGGGCAGAAACTTTATGTCTTGAAAAGAAAGATCCACGTGGCTAAATGTCTATAGGTTCTATTTTTGTGGGGATCGTTTCCCCATGATGAATACTTGTTTCCCCTTGATGGGGAAGCTCTCCCCGCGATGGGGATGCTTTCCCCGTCATGAATACTTGTTTCCCCCTGATGGGGATGGTTTCCCCATGATGAATAATCCTTTCCCCATGATGGGGACGTTCTCCCCGCGGTGGGGATGGCTTCCCCGCGATGCAACTTGTTTTCCCCTTCCGGGATGTTTATCCTGCAATGTATTTTCCCAGCGGAATTTTTCGTAGCAGATAAATAATTGCAAATGAACAACCCCATACCAGTATGATTAATGCTGGCACTGAAATGAGCGGATGAGCCATGGTCCAGAAAATATTATACTGGAAAAAAATGCCGATCACCAGGATATGGGCCAGATAAATGCCATAACTATAATTGCTCGCTGTTTCAACGAAACGGCTGGCCGATCTGTTTCCAATCCCGGAATCTTTCACCCACATAAACAGGGCCACGGATTGGATAATTGTATTTACCGATAAATAACCGTACATGCTTAAGTCGAGTTTATGGGCGCTTTGGCTGAAAAAATACGTGCAAACTGCCGAAATCGCGACGGTCGACACGAAAACCAACGCTGCCCCAATCCGTATTTTAGCGGGGTAAACCGGAAGTTTAACCAGGTAATAGCCCAGCACCAAATAGCCCGAATGCAGAACGTATCCCAACAGCTTGCTTGCATATTGGCCTGACCAGTCATACAGGTTCAGCGGCATGCCTTTGCACAGGAATGTAAGTACAACCCACAGCAGCAAGATGGATGAAACGGCCGGCATGCTCAGCCTGTGCAATGCTTTTCCCAAAAACGGCACGAAAAGGTAAATGAACAGGATCATGTAAATGTACCAAAAGTGCTTCGAAACGCCTTCTTTCAAAAATAAATTGGCAGCCCAACGCAACACGGCATGCATTTCGTGCGGTTGCACTTTGGGCAGGAGCACAAACCATCGGTACACCCAATAAACCACGATCCAGAACAGAAACGGAACCAGTACGCGCGAGAAACGTCTTTTATAGAACTCGCCGGGTTTGTATTCTTTTGTCAGCAACGTGGCGCCGCTCAGCATCAGAAACAGCGGGACGGCAAACCTCACGGCGCTATCCATCACATTGCCTATCCACCAATAAGGCATGTTCCGGCCGTAAGTCATGTGTACCAGCGGCGACGAAACATGAATCATAATTACTCCGAACATAGCTAAAGCCCGGAGTGTGTCTAACCATTGTATGTTGATGGGTTTATTGGCCATTTGTTTATAAAGAAGACAGGTCGCGACCTATCACTACATGAGCATTTCTGCAATTCTCAAATCGAATCCGGTGGTAATCTTGATATTTTCCCGATTGCCTTCCACCAACTGTATTTTTACTCCCAGGGCTTCCACCACCGAAGCATCGTCGGTAAAAAGAGCCGAGAATTCCTGCTCATAGGCTTGTTTCAAAATACCGCTTTCGAAAACCTGCGGCGTTTGCACCAGTTTGTAAGCGTTGCGGTCCACCGATTGGCTGTTGCTTCCGTCAATTTGCCTGATGCTGTCTACCAAATCTACCACCGGAATGGCAGCTTTATGGTTTTCAGCTTCGTCGAAACAACGCCCGATAGTTTCCGGGCTTACCAACGGCCGGACACCATCGTGCACAGCCACTAAAGCCGGAACGCTGACAGCCGCCAGTCCATTTTTTACCGACTGGAAACGGGTTTCTCCACCCGCCACCACGGTGTGTGGAAGCAAGAAGCCGTGTTTCCTGCAAAGTTCATTCCAATAATCAAGTTGAACCGCCGGAAGTACCAGTATCAGCTGCATGGCTGCGTCAAAGCGGTGGAAAACCTCCAGCGTATGCATCAAGATAGGTTTACCATTTATTTCAATAAATTGCTTGGGGATATCGGCTTGCATGCGCTCACCTTTTCCGCCGGCAACGATCAGGGCAATCTTGAAATCGTTCATAAAACAATAATAAAAAATAAGAACAAAGATAGCATTAAGTGATTAAAAATTAATAATGAAGGTGGAATAATTGTCAGAAAAATTGATTCATAGAGCCTTACCGGATTGCAAAACAACAAATCTGAGAAAATAGTCTGATAAACCGCAACATTTGTATACCTTTGCAGCCAATAAAAAATCAGAAAATGAGAAGTAAAAGTTTTTCGTTCATTGTAGCTTTATTCTTGATTACAGGGCTTTTGCAAGCACAACAAAATCAAAATTCGAAAAAGAATAATATCTTCGATGCACTAGCTGCTCCCGATTCAAATAGCCACGCCACCGCAAAAATTCATCAGGATAAACGGATTGATCAGTTATTGGCCAATAAAAAACATTTGAGTTCGCAAGACCAGGCCATGACCAATGGTTTCCGCATACAGGTTTTTTCGAGCAATGTGCAACGGACGGCTAAAAATGAAGCTTTTAAAATCGAAAGACAAATAAAAGATGAGTTTCCCGATCAGGCTGTTTATGTAAATTATACTTCCCCTTTCTGGAAAGTCCGGGTTGGCGATTTCAGGACCCAGGCCGAAGCCCAGAGAGTCAGAAGCCAGCTGAAACAAGCATTCCCTAATTTAAAAAGCGAAATATATATTGTCCGGGAACAAATAATTATTTCGAGCGCAAAATAAATTTATGATGGATTTTAATCTCAACCAACCGGTTCCTTTTGATGACGAAAAAACTGCAAAAATAGCCGAACATTACCAACAAATTATAGAGCTTCTGGGCGAGGATGCAAACCGTGAAGGTCTGCTTAAAACCCCGGAGCGCGTGTCAAAAGCCATGCAATTCTTGATGCAGGGCTATGAACAAGATCCCGAGGAAATACTCCGTTCGGCCATGTTTACCGAAAACTACCGGCAAATGGTGATTGTCAAAGACATTGATTTTTATTCGATGTGCGAACATCACATGCTTCCTTTCTTTGGTAAAGCGCACGTTGCCTACATTCCGAATAAACAAATCACCGGATTGAGCAAAATTGCCCGCATTGTGGAGCTTTATGCCCGCCGGATGCAGGTACAGGAACGTATGACCACGCAAATAAAAGAATGTATTCAAAAGACCCTGAACCCCATGGGTGTCATGGTTATTATTGAAGCGCAACACCTTTGCATGCAGATGCGTGGTGTACAAAAACAACATTCCATTACCACCACATCCGACTTTACCGGGGTGTTTGAACAAGCCAAAACCCGCGAAGAATTCATGAATTTGATAAACCGGAAATAACCCGGTTTTTCCTTATTTTGAATCTTGCATTCCGATAGCTTTTTCTACCAGTTCATCTGCAATCCGTACATACTCGGCGCAGGTGAACTGTTTTTCTTTTATTTCCGAGCATAAAATCCCACCTGCCTGCTGACTGAATTGGCGGACAACTGATCCTTTTCCAACCTGACGGAGCAACCGTTCGGCCGAAAACAAGGCGCCACACATACCGCCTTCTGCGCGTCCGCCGCCCCAGGCACGGTATTCCTCAATTTCCTCATCGGTGATATCAAACTCTTTTTGAAAGCCTTTCAGAATGGCTTGTGCGCAGTTCAGGTTCTCGGGTTGAACGTGGAAATACTCAACTGATTTTTTTCTTGACATGGTTTTATTGTTTTAATTAGTTTTCAGAATACTTCAGGTTTTTGTAAATAGTCATCACTACAAATCCTTTTTCAAATTTTTTGATTGGAATCCAATGCTCTTTATTCTTTAGCTCTTCGGCGAATGAATCTTCCAGGTTGGAGATATTGGAATAAATAAAATATTGGTTGTCCGGCTTGGTTTCAACGGTTTTGTCTGTATTGCACAGTTCCACAAACCGGCGGTTTCCATACAAACAAAAGCCACCGGATACTTTTTTGTAATCGAACTTTTGTTGGTCAATGTATTGAAAACATTTGTTGCGTAGTTCATAATAAGGCAAATGGGCAAGCGTGCAATCCCACGACTTTGCAATCTTGTCGGGATAAATCCAGCAATGCCCGGTCAGTTCAAAGCCAAGGATAACAATAAAAATAATCACAACTTTCTTATGGCAGAGAAACTTCCTGATTCCCAGTAGAACCCAGAGCGTCAGGAGGAAAAATTGCGGCATAAAATACCTGCCCGAAAACGGCATTTGTGTGATGAAAACAAAAACGAGATACAAACCGGTAAGCAACAAAAAGAGGAGTAGAATTGCTTTATATTCGTTCGACAACGTTTTCTTTGTTCTCAACAGGTGGACAGCAACAGGTATTCCAATCAACCAGACAATGATCCGTCCGTTTTCTATTGATCGCAATCCAAATTCAGCCAAATGCTTGAATACTCTTGCCGGTTCGGTGGGCAATGAATAATGTCCGCTTTCGGTTGAGTTGGGGAAGAACCAGCCGTTGGCACTAAAATAATAAATGAAATAAGCCGACAGCAGGATGACAGTGGGAAGATAGGGTAAAATGATCTTGAGCGCTCCGCGTATATTTAGCGATTTTGGTTCCTGAAGATAATTGAAGTATCCGTTCACCAGAAATAACGCTGCACCGGCAAAAATTCCCCGCATATTGATGCCGCAAAGGAAAAATATGCCGATTGACAATAACCACGGCTTGTTTTCCAAAACAGCCCGAAGCGAAATAATAAACGCGGTGAACAGAATAAAATCGGGCGATGCAATGGAGAATTGGGCTAGGAGGGTTGGTTCCAGCAAAACGATAGGCAACATCCAGCCTGCATTTCTTTCCGAAAACAGGTTGGAAACAATTTTCCATACGTTGAATAGTAAGATAAGCGCCCAGACCAATGAGAAGATGTGCGATACCCAAAGCCGGTATCCAAAAACCTTCCACAGGGCGGCAGTCATTATTCCCATTAATGGCGGGTGGTATCCGGTTGCCACAATCCCTGAACCGGAACCCTGAACGGGCATGAATAACGAGCTGAAGTTAGTCTGATAGAACCAGTGGGCTTCTTTGGATATTTGTTGGATAGTGTCCCAAAAGTAGCCATGGTTTGCAGAAAGAATGGTGAGTATGGTATATACAAGTACAATCAGGGAGAGAATGATCAGATTGTTTTTATTTTGGATTTTCATTAACCTCTCTTTTTAGCCCTGTTACAAAATCAATTGAAGTAAAAATAATGACCAGCAAATATACAAAAAATGCAGGTGACAAGGGTTAGGCGGTAAAAATACGAAAAAACTATGACATCGAATGGATGAAAAACAGCAGGTTTAGCATTCTGTACGCTCTTTACTAAACACTAAATTTCTTTTCCAGTCAACTATTTAAATGATCTTTTTTCATTCTTTTGGTGGAGTAAGCATACTAAATATATTTTTAAACAGACCTCTATTCAGCGTAGCGTAAAGATTGGTGCAGAAGTTGAGCGAAGTGTCTACACTTCGTTCAAGCTAACAGGAAGTCTCCAGACTTCCATATTCGAACAAGAAAAAAGACATGAGCTAATTGTGTCTTTTTTCGTTACAAAAAGGATTATATTTGCCTATGATATGAAAATCAGGAACTTTCCTTTTAGTTGCGATGAAGGTTGGAGCCATTCGCCGAACATAGAGCGCAGGATTATTTACGCTACGGGGGAACGGGAGAAATTTAAGTGCTGTTCAAAAAATATTCTATATATTTGCAGCGTTAATGGTTAGCATTGCTATGATTTTGTAGACCAGCGAGCCAAGTTTACTTACCGCAGAAATAATAGTATATACTTTTAGAGCTACGGTACGTACTAATGAAGTAAAAGTATATACCGGAGGAGCTACGGTGCGTACTAATGGAGTAATAGTATATACCGGAAGAGCTACGGTGCGTACTAATGGAGTAAAAGTATATACCGGAAGAGCTACGGTACGTACTAATGGAGTAAAAGTATACACCATAGGAACTACGGTACGTACCATTGGAGTAATAGTCAGCACACTCTCCAGCTTCAGCTGGAACCAAAGCGGGATGTTTGGCCACTTTGTTTGGCGTAGCGTAGCAATTGGTGAGGGATGTTGAGAGAAGTGTCCACACTTAATTTGGGTGTAGATGGATGCTATAATCCTAGTATAGGTAAAACTAATGGTATTGAAATATTTTACAACGTATCAATGGACATTGGAGGATATTACATGGTTAATCTTCATGCTTGCAATGAAAGAGTTCCCAAATACATTAAAAGCGCATCCTGAATTTATGTTCCCAGGAAGCGATGACTTTTTAAAATAATAATTCAAAATGAAATATCTATATTATAAATTATATCAATTTCAAAAATGGGTAGGAACAGATAGTCAGCCAGAAATCCCATCATTTATATTGTTAAGTACAATACAAGTGTTTTACATAAGTAACTTGCTGTTCTTAATTAACTGTTTTATAATCCCTTTTAAGCTTGAACTAATTCATTTTATTGGTTTATGTATTTTGTTGGTTGTTATTAATCATTTTTATCTCTATAAACAGAGACACAAAATACTTTCTAACTATCAGGGTGAATCAAAGACAAAGAACACCTTAGGCTTTATAATACTATTTGTATTTGTTGCTTTTGCATTTAGTCTTACATTCATTCTAATACAACTTTTTGGTTATTGGAGGTAATACTACTTATAAAAAAAATAGAGAATGGTGGTGCTTGCTCACCATTCCCCAGTTCAGCGTAGGTTGGTGGCGTTGAGTTCGGCTATGGTCTCCAGCCCTCCATGTTCAAACAAGGAAAAGACATGAGCTAATGATCTGCCCCCAAAAAGTTGGACGGATTAATAAATAAAAATTAATAGGACTGAGTTCGGAACATAACCGGACTTAGTCCTTTTAGTTTAGCTTTGATTCTTTGATTGTTGTAGTAATAAATAT
>Ga0318567_10000662_pt1 | contig 13916 bp, 21 predicted proteins | sample GRESIP088b5f20_FD_203691 | JGI IMG/M metagenome (GOLD analysis project Ga0318567, IMG submission 203691) | Tropical soil microbial communities from Luquillo Experimental Forest, Puerto Rico - GRE.SIPMG.088b5f20 | ecosystem: Environmental > Terrestrial > Soil > Tropical forest > Bulk soil...
GCTCGCGATTGCGACGAGGAGCTTCGCCTTCTCGGCGTTGGAGATCGACTCGTCGTTCTCGATGGCGCGGTAGCGGTTCGCGAGAGCGCGGCGAAGTGATTCCGCTGTACGAAGTTCGCGGCCGAACTGCGCCGGCTGCGGGATGACGTGCGCGCCGGCAAGGTCGGGAGGCTCTACCTGTACCGGCTCGACCGGCTCGCCAGATCTGGGATCAGAGACACCTTCGAGGTGGTCGAGGAGTTGCGCTCCCACGGCTGCGAGGTGGTGACCGTGGCGGACGGGTTCGACCTGTCCGGCCCAGCCGCCGAGGTGGTGCTCGCCGTCATGGCCTGGGCGGCGAAGATGGAGCGCCTCGCGATCAACGAGAGGATCGCCGCTGCCAGGGAGCGCCTGCGGGCCTCTGGGAGGCCCTGGGGTCGTCCGCCGCGCCTCTCACCCCAGGACCGGGAGAAAATCGCTCAGAAGCGAAGCCAGGGCCTTTCCGTGCGAGCTATAGCGGCGGCGCTCAAGGTGCCGAAGACAACCGTGGGCAGGGCGCTCTCACAGACTGCGTAGCCCACTGTAGACGTGGCGTGAGAGCCCAGGCAGGATCGTGGCCGGGAGGGGTCCATGGACGACGTGCGCGAGCAGGTTCGGCTGCTGTCCATCTTTCACTACGTCCTCGCGGGCCTCATGGCGCTCTGTAGCTTGATCCCCACGATCTATATCGTAATGGGCGTCAGCATCATGCGCGGTCAATTCGCCGCACATCGGGGCCCACCTCCGGCGTTCGGACTGCTACTTTTCGGGATGGGCGCCGTGATGATGCTGGCCGGGATGTCCTTTGCTGTACTTCTCGTGCTGGCGGCCCGCTTCCTGCGAGCCAACCGGCGCTGGACGTACTGCATCGTCGTCGCCGCCCTCTCGTGCGCGTTCTTCCCGTTCGGGACCGTGCTCGGCGTCTTCACCCTCGTGACACTGTCGAAGCCGGAGGCGAAGGCGCTCTTCGCGCAGCCACCTCCGCTCGCGCCCGAGCAACCCGCGTCCTGACTGCGTGTCCCACAAAGTAGCCGCGTCACGGCCGACGTAGAGCGCGCGCCAGCCGACGAGATGCTGGTGCTGGACCGGAAGTAGGCTACCGGGACAGCTACGAGTTACGGGGACAGCTACGACGCCGGCTCGCGGCGCGGCCGCGTCCAGCTCGCGCCGCAGCTCCTCGTTGCGCCGAAGCACGTCATCCGATGCGGCGCTCCAGCTCCGCCTCGACCCGCTCGGCCGCGAGCGCCTTGAGCAGCGAGTCGCCCGGATCCATCCGAACCACCCCTGCGCCCCTGCATCGGCGGCTATTGCCAGCCCGCACGACAACCGAGCGGGCGCCCTCCCGTTGACTCTCGAATGGCAAGGGAACGCATCATTTCTACAGGAGTCGAGGGGGGACCATGACCACACGCAGCGAAGCGGCCTCGATCATCTGGGTTGCTATGAAAGTGGCCCTCGCAGTTGTGGCGGCATTCATGTTCATCGGAATCGGGTTGCCGTTGGTCATCCGTGCGGGAATTTGGCACGTACCGCCATCTGACGACGTGTTCGCAGTGGTGGCGGTAGTGGGGGCGGTGGCGGCCTATGTCACCGCCGTCGGGCTAGGTGCCTTATATTGGCTGGCGTGTGCTGCGCACCGTCTGGCGGCTCTTCCGACTCGCGGAGCACAAGGTCGCCCGGTCGCTGCGGAAGGAGCTTGAGTTGTAAGGAGACAAAACATGCCTGACCGCAAGCTGGACATCGCCTTCTGGAACTACGACAGGACGCGTCTGCTGGCCGACCGAACCGTCAAGATCGAAGGCGTCGATGCCGCCTTCCACAGCGCCCGCATCGTGCCCGAGATCTTCAAGGCTATGATCCAGGACCGCGCCTACGACGTGTCCGAGCTGGGCATGACCTATTTCCTGCGCCTGTTTAGCGACGATGACCCGCCGTTTCTCGCGCTTCCGGTCTTCGTCGTCCGGTGTTTCCGCCACTCGGCTATCTACATTAACAAAAAGAAGGGCATCCGCAGACCGCAGGACCTCGCGGGCAAGCGCATCGGCGAACTGGGGCTCTATGGCCACGACGGCGGGGTGATGCCAAAGGGCGTCCTCTCCGACGAATATGGCGTGACGCCAGACCAGTGCCGCTGGATCGTCGGTAGAATCGACTTCCCCATGGAGCCTGTTGACTTCGTGCCGCGCCCGCATCCAGCCAATGTAGAGGTGGAGTGGGCGGACGAGGACGCCGACCTTGGCGAGATGCTCGAGCGCGGCGAGATCGACGCGCTGATCTCCGCCGACGCGCCGCGATGCGTGCTCGAAGGCTCGCCTAACGTCGGGCGCCTGTTCGAAGATTACGTGGCTGTGGAGCGGGACTATTTCCGCCGCACGGGCATCTTTCCCATCATGCACACGGTGGTCGTGCGCCAGGAACTGGCCAACGAGCCCGAACTTCTTCGGGCGGTGTTCGAGGGATTCTGCAAAGCTAAGGACGGCATGATCGAGCAGTACGAGAAAGGGCTCACCTTCATGATGATGGCGAACATGGTTCCCTGGTTCGCCAACCTGATAGAGCAGGACCGCGCGCTGATGGGGCGGGACTGGTGGCCCTACGGCGTGAAGGCCAACCGCGAAGCCGTGGATGCAGTGCTGCGGTATCACCACGAGCAGGGTTTGACCAATCGACGCCTGACATGCGAAGACATCTTCGCGCCCTCACTTCTGGACACCTGACCCGCCCTACGGCGCGCTCTGCTTTGCCTTAGACGGGCGCTTCAGGAGCGCGGCCCCCAGCGCGACGCCGTACACCGCCGCGCTCCCGTGGACCGAGAGGGCGAAGCCCAGGGAGGCGCCGTGGCTCACGACGGTGAGGGCGTCGGTCACCGGCATCAGCACCGAGGCCAGGACGAAGAGCCCAGAGGCGAGCCGCTGCCTCGTCACGACCAGTGCGAGGAGGGCGAGCCCGATGGCGAGATCGCGACCGCCTTTCGTGTGGAGCCAACCGGCGTCCTCTGGGCTGACCAGCGAGAGACCGAAGGCCTTGGCCGCGCCGAACGGGTCGAGGTGGGCGCGCAGGCCCAGGAAGAGCATGAAGGCCACCAGGATGAGGGTGAAAGCGGCGGTAGGGGAGGTGAGCTTCCAAGGCATCTCGTTCGACTTGGCGTTCATGGCGCTCTCCTTGCGCGGAGTGGCGCCTCTCGGCAACGATGACCGCGTTCCTCTCCGCCGGACGCCGTCGAACAGCGCGACGGCCTCAAGGCGCGACGAGCCGGGGTGAGCCTGCCGGGAGGGCATCCCGTGTGCCTCCCTTTCGGCGCGCCGGATCGTCTACCTCGTGACGAAGCATGTGCTTGCACGACAGGTTCACCACTGCGCCGTATGTGCATGGCCCTGGGCCGGTGGTTGGCTTCAGGGGGGAGAGCCTGCTCGATGCTGCTCGGCTCACGGACCTCGCGAGGAATCTGCGCTGAAGTCACAGGCAGTGACAGGGTGATGTGGTACGCCTCGTGCGTGCCCCCTACAGAACAGATCAAGCAGGCCGAATCCTGGCACGCCCACCAAGAGGCGGAGAGCCACGCACGGTGGGCGAGAGAAAGACGTAGGCGGGCCAGCTACCTCGTGCGCCCCCTCTTCGTCCTTTCGGCCTTACTCGGCCTCATCGCCGTAGGCAGTCACTTCACCGACAGTATCATCGATGCTGTCAGGCGACGGTACGCCGAAAGAGAGCAGGCCCCTGTGGAGCAGGTTGAGAGCGAGCTTTCAAAAGCTCAGGCAGCGCTCACAGATGCGATGAGGAAGGCGAGCACCGTTGCGGAGGAGATGGTCAAGAACTCGAAGAAGCAGCAGGACGAGATCAGCACGCTCCGCTCCCGATACGACTCGCTGAAGGCCCTGACCGCCGGGCAGGAAGAGATCGCGCGCACGTACCGCAGCATCTTGTTGGAGCGCCCCTGGCGTGAGCGCCTCGTTGACCAGGGCTTCGGGTTCCTTGTTGGCGTGCTGTCGAGCCTCGCCGCTTCCTGGCTGTGGGCTCGCTTCGCCGAGTCGAAGCGGTAAACCAGGGAGCGCCATCAACGTTGAGCCGTCAAAAACGGCGGCTCTAACCCGATGGAGGTACAGACCCACACTTCACGAAGTACTGCCGGCGTACCGAGCGCCGGCGCTCGTTTTGACCGCCGGCGGTCATTTTGCCCAGACGCACGCATTTGACCTGTGGCGCGCTGGAAGCTCGACCCCGCCCTCCCAGGCCAGAGCTGGGACGCGAGCTGCCCTACGAAGCCCGCCGGCTCGTTCCACAGCGGCCCTGGAGGCAGCCCTCGTGCAGCTCCATGAACTCCCGGATGCCTGACTCGTCGGTCGCATCTCGGACGGCAACAAGGAGCCGGCTGGCGTGCTTGCCGATGACTTCGAGCTGCGAGGCGGTGATCTCGCCGCGCTCCCACTTCCTGGCCGAGCTGGCGAGCCACTTGCGCACGTCCTCGGCTGTTTTCAGCGGGCGGCCACGAAGCTTGCCCCAGGCTACTGCTGGGTTTTCATTGGGATCGGTGTCGGGAATGTTCTCGTCCAAATGCTGTCAGGCTACCAGTTTGAGGCTGGCATTACGATGTGGCTCTACGACTGCAATTGAACTTGTGGATCGGACGGGCAGGGTCGAGCTGCCATTGGCATTCATCGCAGTATGGTTCGGGTTGAGCTGCGGCTACTGATGCGGGCGTGTTGTGCTCTTCCCTCTGGTTCCTGACGTTCCGCTGTTTCGTGTTCTGCTGCGGCTCCTGCTTCGGGAACCCATCCTGGTCGTACTCGTCGTCCAGCTCGTCGTCGTCCACGTCCGCTCGCTCCTTGGCCCATTTCTTCAAGACCGACTCGGCCATGAAGACGAGCTTCGTCATCGCCTGCACGTTCTCCTCGTGGTGCTCGTTGTAGATCCAGACCTTGTGCTTGAGGGCGTCCGCGAGGTCGGGGTGGCTCTCCAACTGCTCGCCGAGCCACTCCATGTCGGACTCGTAGCCCTCGTCCGCGACGTGGCTGGACGTGATCTGCCGACTGCGAGCGTCAGGCCATTTCAGCTCATAGCCGATCGCTGCCTCGATCAAGTCTTTGAAGGCGAAGACGCTGGGAGGATAAAGAGAATTTGCAGACGGTGTAGGCGCAGCTTTTCGCGCCGAAACCGTCCTGTCAGTCAGTACCGTTTCGTCTGAGATCGTCTGAGTAGTTATCGTCTGGTTCATGTGCGTCTCGCCAGACTTGCTATGTGCGTCTCGCAGAGGATCTATGTGCGTCTCGGTTTTCTGACCTTTCTCGGCCGATGACGTATTCTCCTGCAAGCACAGCACCTTGATGATGCTCGGCCGGTTCGAGTTGCTATGTGCGTCTCGCGGGCCTGCTATGTGCGTCTCAATTTCGCCGCTATGTGCGTCTCGAAGGAGGTATGTGCGGGTCGCCGGACGACGAGTCCACCATCCCTCCTCGACGCCGGCCACGAGCACGCGCCGCACCACCCACCGGTCCACGCCGACCGCTTTGGCGATGCCGGGCTCGGAGACGAGCGCTTCGTTCCGCTCCAGCTGGTAGCCGTAGACCATGCCGGGGGTGCTGCGCACCCTCGCGTCGAAGATGTGGTCGAGTACCCGATGCTGTTGGGCGGAGAAGCGCTTGTAACGGTGGCTGCGGACGATCACCGATGGCTTCCTTCCGTGGGTGAGGGTCGGTTGCGCGCCGACCGTCTGAATCTTAGACTTCGTGTTCAATCACGTCGGGTCCTTCTTGCCGAGGGTCCACTACGCCCGATCCCGTTGCTGGCGGGGTCGGGCTTTCCTTTTTCCATTACTGCCGATGTGGCTCGATTGCACCCGGCGCTGCCGGCGGGTCGATCCTTCATTTTTTTTCTTGGCGAGATCTACTCCTCGCCTTCCTCGGTATCCTCGCCCTCCTCGGTGGCGGCGTACGCGCCCTCGTACGCGGCATCGACGTTGTCCTTGATCATGCGCAGCACGTCGCGCGCGTCCTGCTCCTGGCTCCTGGCCTGTTGAAGCTTGCGCTGGTCGGCGTACTGCTCGATGAAGTCGCGGATGCGCCGCTGCAACTCCTCTGGCGGCAGCGCGTCCAGTTCGGCGGCCCTCGGACCAAATTTCGCCAAGAACGAATTTGACCTGGGGTCGCCACTCTCCAACCTGCCGTCGTCGCCGTACTTCACCTTCTTGACCGGGACCGTCGCGATATCGAACCGATCGAAGTCGTCGAGGTTGAGCCCGAGCCGCACCCACTCGAACTTGGCGCCGAAGGGCTTGATCTTGTCCTTCCCCTGCTTGAACCCGTACACGCGGTGGCCATCTCCGGTCCGCGCGCGCGACACCTCCTCGATGCAGAGGCCGGACGGGTCCCAGTCGCCGAGGTAGCCGACGACGACCTTCTTCCCGGCGGTGGTGATCTCCTTGATCTCCTCCGACAAGTCGTAGTCGGTCGATTCGGAATTGAAGCCTCGGATGATCCAGGGGGAGAGGCCGTACTCCTCGCAGACCTCTTCGATGATCCCCTCCAGCGCCTGCTTCTCGGAGACGATGATCGGGATCACCGGCTGGTCGATCCAGAGGTCCTGGCGGTAGCCGTCCGGGTCGATATACTCCTCGACCGTCTCCCAGGACGAGACGAACTTCCGCTTCCGAGTTCGATCGACGATGAGGGAGTACGGGAGCGTGCCGTCGCGCCGCATATCGAGCACGACGCGGAGCACCTTGGTCTTCTCGCGCTCGTTGTTCTCGATCGCCTGCCACGGCTCGCCGACGAGCGCGTACGCGATCTGCCTCGAACTCCAGTGTTCGACATCCTTGAACCGTGGGTGGTTGATGACATCAATGATCTGCTCGCGCAGGGCAAGCGTCTTCTTCCCGAGGCCGCGAGGCAACGTCCTACTCCTTGGCCCGCAGCGTGTCAGGCGGCACGTCGAGCACCTGGGCGACGGCCTGGATGGTGCGCTCGCTCGCCACCTCAGGCGCTCTCTCGCACCAGTAGAGGGTATTCGGGTGGATGCCGGCCCTGGTGGCGAGGACGTGGCGGGCAAGGCCGGCGCGGAGCCGAGCCTCCCGGATTGGACTGAACGGCTTGGTGTTGGTGTTCATCGGCCCGAGGCTAGTATTCGGCGTGTTTCCTCGCAGGCGTATGACTGTCTCCTCATCTGGCGAGCAGTAGAGCCCATACAAGAACGTCCCCTGACCTGAGGCCAGGAGGCGTTCGCTCGTCAACGTTCGTTTGCAGTCAGTGGTGCAATGGCTCGCTCGCTGCCCTGGCCCTCTTCTCCGCCCGAAGCTCGCCCTTGGTTGCCTGCCTGAACTCCCGGCGGCAGCCCTTGCAGATTATGTGATGTTCACGAGGGGTGAATGGCGGCAGCGTCGTGACGAATAGGCAGTGCAGGCACACGATCATCCGGCGAGCTTCTCCGCATCGACGCTGGAGATGACCACCGGCTCGCGGGGGGGGGCGTGCCGTCGAGCCGCATCTGGACCTCGACCCCGCGCTTGCCCACGTTCACGAGGTATGGCAGCTACGTCGCTTTATTTCACCCTACGACAACCACCTCGCGTACACTGAACGTCACTCGGAGGAGAGTCATGCGCGTCTTCTTCTCGTCGGTGGCGCTCGCAGTGGCCCTTACGGCTTGTGGCGGGGGAGCTTCGAATTCGGCACAGCAGACCGCCTGCGATACACCCAAGGGATGCGTTCGCGCCGACCGGGTGAGCGGGACCTGTCAGTGCCAGGAATGGCAGGTGGTTTCGGCGGAGCCCGTGCCACTGAAGTTCGTGGTCGTCGGCCTCATCTATTCGGCGCTCGGGAACCAGAGCTGGCTCGCCATGGGGGACAACAGGCTCCTCGGAGTGACCTCCGGGAGCGGGAGTTCGCCGGCGTCGTCCTCCGATTTTGGAACCCGCTGGCGCTCGGTCATTCAGACGGCGAGTGGCTCGCAGACGGTATCCACGCTCGGCCCCAGCGACTTGGACCCGCAGCACTCGGAGTGGCCATTCACGGCGGTCACGGCCGACTCCGCCGCGTTCGCCCTCACGTCGAGCGGGGGGATGGGGATGGATACTTACTCCGACGTGGATGTGAACTCGCACGAGTTCGATCAGTTTGTTCTCTGGGTAAACCCCGCCGCCGTGGTGATAACGAACTACGTGGGCGAGAAGACAGTCAGTTGGTCCTGGACCTCGCAATGTTACGAGCCCGACGGGTGCCCTGGGTCCTGGATTTCCTTCTTTCGGGCCGGAGAACTCGACGGGACGCTTTCGCCCCTCCCCGCGCCCAAGCAAGCCCTGCTGGCGACGCTCGACGCTGACGACCGGGCTGCGATCCTGAAGTACGACCCGTTCTTCGAACCGGGCCGGGACCCTGCAACCATCGCGACGGACCCGCGCTTCCGTAATCTCGGCACCACCACCTTCGGTCCGAACGTCATCACCACTCCGCCGCCGCCGCTCACGTGGACGCCGTGCTCGGGGACGTTGAAAGACGATGGCTTTCAGACGCTGGCCGAGACCGACGTTCCCTTCGGCGCTGGCGAGACGTTGATGCTGCAGCACTCGGTCCTCTCAACCACTGCGTCCTGCGCACCGCAGCAACCTGGCCTCACGGTGGGGACCACGACCCCGAACTGCTGGATCACGGCGGACATCCTCGTCGATACGCTGTTCGGGTCTCTTCTGATGATCCCTACGTCCGTCGGGCCGAGTTGTAGTGCCGGCCCCTAACATATTCGCAGCGATGCGACGTTACGTCTTGGCGGTGAAGCGGGTGGCACAAGGTGGCGGCGTGGATATCTCGGCGCTCGTGCGCGAGGCGGTGGACGCCTACCTCGCCAGCCTGAAGCGCCCATGAAGACCATCGTCCTCACGGCGATTCTGGCGTTCGTGGTTGCGTACTACCTCGCCACTTATCTCGCCGGCTGACGCGCAGGGCGTTCTGGGATCTGAGTCAACGTGGCAGTCCACCCGTCACATAAGGCGACAGCATGCTCCGATTGCTCGCCGTCACCCTCTTCCTCGGTCTCTGCGCCTGCGATGGGTTGGAGGCGACGGCAAGTGCCTGCTCCGCGCTGAAACGCAGGCGGATGGGTCGGTGCTGTTCATAGATGCGATGAGCGGGAAGAGCATCGCGACGTGCGATGCCCCGATCACGACTTGCGTGTTGACGAACGGCGTGGCCGTCGATGCGGGAATGATGCGGGCGTGCCACGACGCGGGTCCGACCACGGCAGCGTAGGCGCTCTCGGAACGGTCGAAGCTGGAGGTGGGGTGGACGTGTCCGCCCCTGTCCAGAGAGGCCGTCGATGCCTAGCTCGCCGGCCTGAAGAGATGACGTTGCCGGGAGCGGGCGCCGGATCGTAGCTTCCTCGCGCGGCTCCGCCTTCTCCCCCTGGCCGGCGCGTTTGCCCGTAACCCCGGCGGGGTTCGGCTCGCGGAGCCGCCGCCATTATTTCAACGAGCGCTAGGTCAGTTGCGGTAGCCGCCACTCCACCTTGGGTCCCACTCATCGCTGGGCGAGCCTCGACCTCATGCTTCTCGCCCATGGCTGTCGAGACTATGCAGCCGAGGATCTGCTCAACACGTGCTTCCTGCAGCATCGCGCTCGGCGTACAGGACGGCCATCGCCATCACGGCAACTCCGAACAACTGCGAGCCGCCTAGGCGCTGGTCGAAGTACAGCCAGTCGATGACGATCGCCACTGCAGGGTAGACGAACTGGAATACAGCGATACGGCCGGCGGTCAAACGGACCATGCCCGCATACATGAGAGTGTAGGCCACTCCGGTGTGTATCAGGCCCAAGCCACCCAGCCACAGCCAGGACGTGCCCCGTGCAGGAAAGCCATGTTGAAGTGGCCGGAGCCACAGGACCGCTGTACCTACGGCACATTGCCACCATGCCAGTACTCCGGGAGGCATGCCATGCAAACGCTTGGCGATGATGGTGACACATGCCGTGCAGAAGGCGCCGACAAGGCACGCCGTGACGCCCAGCCAGTAACCGGGCGCCAGCGTCGTCCCGCTCCCCAACAAGGAAGTGTGTTCCATGACGCGGGTGGCCAGCACCAGTCCAGCCATGGCCACACCCACCGAAGCGATGCGCTTCGAGCCAACAGGCTCCTTCAACCACCACGCGCCCAGAAGCAACACCCACAGCGGCTGAATGTGAAACAACACTACCGCCACACCCGTCGAGATCCGCTCAATCGCGGCGAAGAACAGCGCCCATGCCGCCACCAACAAGGCGCCAGCAGTGAGTACCCACGGTCCACTCGTCTTGGTTAGGACAAGCAGACCTGCTTGCCGTCTCAGCAGCAGCCAGAACGTCAGGCACAGCAGACCGAAGGCACACCGGAACCACGTCGCGGTCAGCGGGTCAGTATGGGCCTCATGCACGAAGATGCCGATCGTCCCAAGCACAGCACTGCCCAAGAGAAATGGGAGCGCTCCTCCCGCGCCACTGCCATGGTGTGACGCCAAGCCGGCCCCTCGGTCGGATGTCTCATCGGAGGTGATCGGATTCGCCAGCATGGTGTCAGCGTGGGCTGGAAACCATCGAATGAAAAGCGCATACTTCGGATGGCTGTCATTCGATGATCGAAATCTCAAGAGACCCGATGACGCGACAAGACCTACAACTGGACTGGCTCAAGTGCTTCGTGGCCGTGGTTGACGCCGGCTCTCTTTCCAGTGCGGCAGGGGAAGTCCACCGATCCCAGTCGGCCGTTAGCATGCAGCTGAAGAAGCTGGAGGATGCACTGGGACATCGAGTTCTCGACAGAGGGCCGCGCAAGCTCGAGCTGACACTTGAAGGACAGACGCTGCTTGGCTATGCGCGGCGCATTCTCGATCTCCATGCCGAAGCACAAGCTGCTCTACGTGGAGATGCGCTCACCGGGCGAATCAGGCTGGGCGTACCCGACGACTACGCAGCCAAGTACCTGACGCCGGTGCTCAGGCGCTTCGCGCCAAAGCACACTGGCGTCGAGATTGCGCTGGACTGCGAGCAATCGACATCGCTGATCCCGCGTGTTGCGAGCGGTGACCTCGACTTGGCGCTGGTTTCCCGCGATCACCCACGGCGCGGCACGCTGCTCTTTCACGAGCCGATGGTGTGGGTAGGGTCATCACAGTTCGAGCTATGGCGACGCGATCCGCTCCCGATTGCCGTGTATGAAGACGCCAGCCTGGCGCGGCGAAGCGCAATCAACGCTCTGGCGCAACAGGGGCGTCGCTACAAGGTGGTCTATAACAGTTCCAGCCTGGCGGGCCAGATTGCAGCGGTCGAGAGTGGCTTGGCCGTGGCGGTTCTGACCCAATGCAGTGCGCCAGAAAACCTGGAGATCCTGGGCCGTGAGCATGGGTTGGGGCCGCTCGGGCCGATGGAGGTTGCCGTCTACCGCAGCCGCGAGTCGCATGCCTCGAGAGCTGTTGACAGGCTTCACAGCCTCATCATTCAGACGCTCAGGTTGTCGGGTGCTGACTGATCCAAGCCCGGCACGCAAGGTACAAGACGAAGTTGCCTCGGCCCTAATATCCGATCCGCCACGTTGGGTCATCGAGCGGACGAACGTCTGAGTCCGATCTCGGCTGGAACGGTTAAGGGCTTGATGTCACAGCATTATCCGAATCGAAACACGTCCAGAATGCACTCAAAAAGCGCCTAAATGTAGCGTTCTGGGGCTGGAAAGAGCGCGATGCTCGTTGGGAAGGGGGTCTACCATGAGGCGTCTGGCGCTTCTCATGCTCGTTTCCCTCGCCTGCGCCCACGAGCGCCGGCTGGCGCTGCTCATGCTCGCTTCGCTCGCCTGGAGTTCCAGGCATGAGAACCCTGAAGCCATGAAGGCCGGAGGCCGCTACAACGTTGCTGCGTGTGCCGAGCGCGTCGAACGCGAACGGCAGCGCCCCCGGCGCGATGCTCCGAGACCAGCATGAAGCGAACCCGCGTCATCCAGGGGGCCTACGCCGTAAGTGACGCGGACCTTCAGCGGTCCCGTGAGCGTTTCGTCGCGTGGCTTCGCTGGTTTCAGACGAACTATCCCAGCGAAGCGCCGACGCAGAACGCGCTCGCGCGTCGGCTCGGGGTAGCGCACGCTTCGCTGTCGATCCTGCTCCAACCCGACTCGACTCGGTCGCCAAGTTTCGAGACGCTGCTTTCCGCCAGCAAGGTGCTGCGGCTCAACGTCGATGTCTTGCTCTTCACGGACCCGCCTCCGCTGCCGAAGGCGACGACTGCGAAGAAGCCAGGATCGGCCGACGATGACTGGCCGATCTCCGCCCAGACATGACCACGACAAAACCGCATCCCTCCCGGTGAGAAGGCACCGCTGGAGGTGAAGGACATCGCAGAGCGGGTGGGGCTCGACCACGAACGCTGGTACAAGCGCGCCAGGAAGAGGACACCCTTCACGGTCGAGGAGTTGGGCCGGGTAGCCGATGTGCTCGGCGCCCCACCGCTCTGGCCGTTCTTGGAGTGGGAAGTTGCTGCGGCGATCTTCGAGGCGGCGGCGGAGCGCGCTCGCCTGCTCGGAGTTGCCAAGTGACGACGACGACAGAGGATCTAGAGGCAGAGGCTCGCGTGCGCGCTCATCTCCGGCAGAAGATGCAGGAGCGCGGCATCAACCAGGGTGAGTTGGCGCGGCGCGTGGGCAGTAGCGAGGGGAACATGAGCCGCCTTCTACGGGGTGAGCGTGGGTTCGGCCTCGGCTTGGTGCTCCGAATCTGTCGTGCGCTGGAGGTCACGCCGACACGGCTTCTGGAGGAGAACCCGCCGGAAAGGTTCTTCGATGCCCAGCCGTGAATCCCTGGTCGAGCGCTACCCTGGCACCGAAGAGGTGCTCGTCAACCTACGCGACGGGTTCAGGAGAATGGGGAAGGTGCAGGAAGAGTGCGCGGCCGCCGTTGGGCTCAAGGCGCACACTTCGATCGTACGGATGCTGGCCGGAGATCACCCTGTGCCGATCCACTACATCGTCGTCTGGCGGCGGTGGCTCGGGGCTCCACCTGGATGGCCGCTACTGTCATGGGAAGTGGCCGAACGGCTCTTCTCCAGACACGGCTAAATCGTGTAGGTGCTGACGTGGAAGGCGAGCCGAAGGCGGCGAGCGCGAAGAAGCCGGGATCGGCCGACGATGACTGGCCGATCTCCGCCCAGACCTGAGCCACCGAACAGGCGATCGCGTCGTAAATTAACTGCTCTTGGCGGAGTGACGCGCAGCCACTAACGGCGCTTGGCCGTATCGGCGCGCGAAGCGCGGAACGCCTGACGGCGAGCGTCTTCCCCACCAGACCGGGGTAGGCAATTTGCCGCCCTCATCTCACGTTGCGCCGTACCATTTATTGGGTACATGCTGGGGCACGCTCGGCCGGCCGGATGAGAAGCGTGCGCTCCTTCGCTCGCGCCGGGCGGAGCCATCAGGGGAGCCCGCTTGAAGTTCGTTCCGCCTCGAATTGCTTTGCCTTTTTTCGTATTGGCGGCGGCGACGCTGGGCGTCGCGCTCCTCTCCTCCCGGTTGTTCGAGGAGCGCCACGGCGAGGCGGCCGCCGTGACCGACGGTTGGCGCGCGCTCGCAGCGGCGGAGCACTTGGCCGGAGTCCTCCGAAAAGCGGAGGCGGTGTGCGGGGCGACGGTGGTCGATTGGGACCCGCCCGACGATCCCCGCCGGTCGCCCTCGCGGCTCGAGGTGGGCGCCGCCTGGGAGCGGCTCGTCGCCGAGGCCGCGTCGCGCCCCGACCGGCTGCGGTTCTGGTCGGCCGCGTTCGAGCAGCTGCAGCGTGCCATCGATGCGCCTGGCTGCAGCGCCCCGTTCGGCCTCACCGCGTCCATCATCGAGGAGCTCTCGGCCCTTCAGCGGCGTGACCTCCGTCAGGCCGATCGACGAGCGCGGGAGCGCCTCTCGTT
>Ga0318567_10000665_pt1 | contig 13870 bp, 7 predicted proteins | sample GRESIP088b5f20_FD_203691 | JGI IMG/M metagenome (GOLD analysis project Ga0318567, IMG submission 203691) | Tropical soil microbial communities from Luquillo Experimental Forest, Puerto Rico - GRE.SIPMG.088b5f20 | ecosystem: Environmental > Terrestrial > Soil > Tropical forest > Bulk soil...
TCTCTAAGCTTCTGCAGGTTGTCAGTAATGACGCGTGCACCAGACTCGATGCCACCGGTAACAACCCAATTGGTGCCGTACTGTGCGCCGAGCGTTACGTTAACGATATGCGCCTTGCCTGAAGCATCGACAGTGGCCACCTGCTGAATGCCCTGCAACTCCTGCACGGCGACCTGCGGAACGAGCAACGCGTTCTGCGTAACATCTGTGGCAGCGCTCACACGTCCAAACTGGCCAGGACGAAGCAGGTTACCAGGATTGGGAAATGCCGCCGCAATGCGGATGGCGCCGGTCTGCTGGTTCATCTGGCGATCGACGAAGACAATGCGGCCTTGATGCGGATAGACTGTGCCGTCGGCAAGCGTAAGCGTGAGCGGCAGGTTGCCGGAGGCCTTTAGCAGATCGCCTCCGTGACCGGCACGACGCGTCAGGTCAAGATACTCGCTATCGCTGATAGAGAAGTACACCTTGATAGGATCGAGCTGCGACACGGCAGTGAGAACCGACTGCGGGCTGACAAGATTGCCGACCTGCGTGCTGGCCAGACCGGCAACGCCTGAGATCAGCGAACGCACTTCAGTGAATCCGAGATTGATTCGTGCCGTCGACACGTTCGCCTTGGCTGTGGCGATAGCGGCCTCGGCCTGCTTCACGGCAGCCTGCGCCTGCGCCTGCTGCTGCAGTTCGTTGTCGAGCTGGCTTTCCGCAATCGCGCGCTGGGCAACCATCGGAGTGTCACGCTTCACATTGATATCGGCAAGCGTGAGCTGGGCGTGCGCCTGCGCAAGCTGCGCTTCTGCCTGGCCAAGCTGGCCCTGGGCTTGGTCGAGCGCTGCCTGAAAGGGACGTTGATCGATCTCAAAAAGAACATCCCCCTTGCGCACCGCGGAGCCCTCGGTGTAATTCTGGCGGACAAGATATCCAGTGACCTGAGGCTGAATCTGCGCGTTGACATAGCCGTCGAGTGTGCCAACCCATTCGCGCTTCAGCGCGATCTCGGACGGCTCCACGCGGACTACAGTAACGGGCATTGGCCCGCCAGGTCCGGGGATTGCTGCGTGCCCAGACTTGCAGCCGGTCAGCGCAAGAGCACCGGCCAGCGCCAGCCCAGACGCGGCGGTAACGAGGAAAAGCGACTGAAGCTGAGAGAGATGCGGGTGTTTCCGTTGCGACATGGTAAACCTCGAGTGCACTGGCGGGGATAAAAACATACACGAATGTATGTAATGTGTGAGATTCTGGAGAGGGCGTGAACGATTCAGGAACAATTGCGGAAATAACAGAGCAGGCTGCCTGGGGGCAGACAAAGCAACGGCGATCGATTGAGACCCGCCACCAGCTTGTGAATGCCGCGCGAAAAATCTTCGCTCGCGACGGCTTTGCACAGGCCCGCCTTGAGGACATCGCAGCCGAGGCCGGCAAAACACGCGGTGCCTTCTACGCCCACTTTCAAGACAAGGAAGATGTGTTCTTCGCGATCTTCGAGGAAGACACTCGGCGCGACAAGGAGCGGATCGTTAAGCTCTTAACTGCGGCAAAGACGCGCGCGGATCGCGTGGATGTGCTGGCGAAGTACATGCTCGGAACATTAAAGGACGAAAGCCGTGTGCTGTTGAATCTGGAGTTCAAGGGGTATGCCATCCGGCACCCGGACCGAGAACAGCGGTTGGACGCTCTGGTCTCAACAGCGAGCATGATCTGCACTCAACTGGGCGTTGACAGGGTAGTGCCAGAGCTCGAAACGGATAACTTCGAGATCAAGAAAATTCATTCCGCCGAGTTCGGCGCGCTGCTCGATGGGCTGGCAATCAACAGGCTCTTCAGCCCATCGGCACTGGATGAAAAGCGGACGCTGCGAATTCTGCGCGCTGGCATTCGAGAGCTCCTTAATCACGCGCGGCGCGAAGCCCTAGAGCACTCGAAGTCTGTGCCTGCCGGGCAGCGCAAGAAGCGCTGACTGGCCAATAGCCCACTACTGCCTAATGCCCTGTTCAATCCAACCTGTTAGCCGGCGTACCACCAGGCTCTCCTCATAGCTCAGGCTCAGATCGCACAACAAGGGGGAGCGGCCTGGGCAGCTCCAGTTGCGCTATCAATTAAGAGAGCAGTTGCACACGTTAAGCTGTTGCCAGCTTTACTTTCCGGCCTCGAGCAGGTGAAATTGCTATGCAGAGTCAGCCAGCTGTCCGGCCGCTCCTGAAGACCTCATGATGCCGATCAACCGTAGACTGTTTCTTTCGGCGCTGCTACCCTCACTGGGCGGATTGACGCTCGGCCGCCTGCGCTGCACCGCAGAAACACAGACTGCACGCCCATCTAACCCGCTTTCGTGGTTCACTGACGTGGCCTCGCGCTCAAACTTCTCCTATCGCACAAACAACGACTACACCGGGCGCAAATATTTCCCGCAGCCGATGTGTGGGGGCATTGCTGCGATCGATTTCGACAATGACGGCTGGATGGATCTGTTCTTTACCAATGGGGCGAAGCTGCCAGAACTGAAGAAGACAGGGCCGAAGTTTACTAATTGCCTGCTGAAAAACAACCGCGACGGAACGTTTACGGATGTGACTGCTAAGGCGGGGCTGACGGGAATGGATCTCGGGTTCTGCTTTGGCGTGGCAGCCGCGGATTACGACAACGACGGCAACGCCGACCTGTTTATTGCCAACGCGGGGCAAAACGCGCTCTACCACAACAACGGCGATGGCACATTTACAGATGTGACCGCGGGATCTGGGTTGGACAAGAAACCGGAGAACCTGCTGAGCGTGGGAGCGGCGTGGTTCGACTTCGATAACGACGGCCTGCTCGATCTGATCGTGACCAGCTACACGCACTGGACACCGCAGACGGACAAGCAGTGCTTTATGGATGCGGCGCACGAGGAGTATTGCAGTCCAACGGTGTATAAGAGCGTAGCCTCGCGCCTTTATCGCAACCTGGGGCATGGCAAGTTTGAGGACGTGACCGAGGCCAGTGCACTGGGGCGCGCGCTGGGCAAAGGGATGGGCATCTCGATCGCGGACTTCAACGGCGATGGGTTGATGGATATCTTCATCGCTAACGACACGGAGCCTAATTTTCTTTTTCTGAACCAAGGCAACGGAGCGTTCAAAGAGGTGGGGCTGGAATACGGTGTGGCCTACAACGCGCAAGGCGAAAGCGTGAGCGGCATGGGCTGCGACGCGAAGGACTTTGATAATGACGGCTGGGTAGATGTGGTCTACAACGACCTGCAGGGGCAGGTCTTCGGGCTGATGCGCAATGAGGGCGGCAAGTCGTTTGCGGATATCACGTGGCCGAGCAAGCTGGGGAACCTGAGCCGCAATTTGTCCGGCTGGAGCATTGGATTTGTCGACTACAACAACGACGGTTGGAAGGACATCTACTCCGCGAACGGCGACGTGGACAACCTGATTGCGAATGCGCGACAGCACGACACGATGTTTCAAAACCGCGACGGCAAAACGCTGCGCGACGCAAGCGCAGAGATGGGGCCCGATTTCAACGTTGCGGGCTTTCAGCGTGGGTCGGCATTCGTGGACCTGAACAACGACGGCTACATGGATCTGGTGGTGACGTCGCTGGGTGAGCGGCCACGCATCCTGATGAACAACGCGCTTGAAAAAAATCACTGGCTCCTGCTGGACCTGCGCGGGACGAAGAGCAATCGCGATGCAATTGGCACAACAGTGAAGCTGGTGACGGCATCAGGACGCGCGTTGTATAACCACGTGAATCCGAGCGTGGGCTTTATGTCATCGAGCGACAGGCGCGTGCACTTTGGGCTTGGCGCAGAGGCTAAGATCGAGACGGTGGAGATTCATTGGCCAAGCGGCGCGGTGCAGCGGATCGAGCATCCAGAAGCGGATCAGATCCTCAAGGTCGAGGAAGCGGCGGCGGCGAAGTAGGGGCGGAATCGGCTTCGACGATGGTGAGCACCTGATCGACTTTTACATTCGTGAGAACCTGCTTGATCCCAGTGGGCCATGCAAGCTCGATCTTGTCGATCACCGCCGCCTTGCCCAAGCCGAAATGGACCCGCTTATCACTTGAAGAGTTATAGCCGACGGCTGTCGTTGCCTCGTTGTATTGCACACCCTCGCGGGTAGTGATCTTGACGCGCGTGCCGAGGCCATCGCGATTGTCTTTGGTGCCGACGAGCTTGAGAAGAATCCAGTGGTTGTTGCTCTCTGTGCGGTTAAGGAAGACCTGTGCGCCGTCGTTAATGGCGCTTACAACAGCGTCGATGCGGCCGTCGTTGTTGAGGTCGCCGAAGGCCGCACCGCGGTGGAGTTTCGGCGCGCTGAAGTCAGCACCTGCGGTGCCACTTACATCAGTGAAGGTGAAGTTGCGTTTGTTGCGAAGCAGACCATTGGGAAGGAACGTGGGCCGATGAAGCAATTGCATCTCGTTATCGAGGATGGCTCCGCCGCTGACGAAGAGATCCTTCCATCCGTCGTTGTCGAAATCAAAGGCGGCAGCGCTCCACGCGGTCATGCGGCGGCTGAAAGCGGTGAGGCCGGATGTGTCGGTAACATCTTCAAACCCCTTGCCGGTGTTGCGGTAGAGCGGGAAGGTGTTGCCGAACATGGCGGCGTGGAAGATGTCTGGCAGGCCATCATTGTCGAGGTCCCGGAAGTCAGCCCCCATGCCTGCGACCACTTCGCCGCTTGAGGTATACGCGACACCCTGTTCAAGCGCCACTTCGCTGAAGGTGCCGTTGCCGTTGTTATGCAATAGAAAGTTCGGGAAGGTGTCGTTAGAGATGAAAACATCAGTAAAGCCGTCGCTGTCGTAGTCCGCGAAGGCGAGCCCCATGCCCTTGCCGATGAACTGGGCGATGTGAGACTCAGCGGAGACATCCGTGAACGTTCCATCGCCGTTGTTGCGGTAGAGAATATTTGCGGTGCCTTTGAAGTTGCCGGGGGCACAGTAACTGCGCACGCCGTCGATCTCGCAGAGTTTGGCTGTAGCGATGTCGTAGTCGAGGTAGTTAATAACGAGCACATCGAGCCTGCCGTCGTTGTTGTAGTCGAACCAGCCGGCGGCGACAGCCCACGGCTTGCTGCCGCCTTTGCCAATACCGGCCACGCCAGCCTTCTCGGTGACGTCGGTAAATGTGCCGTCGCCGTTGTTGTGAAGAAGCTGGTTGCGATTGACGCCCGAGATGTAGAGGTCGACGAAGCCGTCGTTGTCGTAGTCGGCTGCGGCGACGCCCATGGAGTAGCCGACGCCCTGAACGCCCGCCTTCTCGGTGACATCGGTAAATGTGCCGTCGCCGTTGTTACGGTAGAGACGGTTCCAGAATTCAGGGCCGGACTTCTGGAGCGAGGGGATAGCAGCGCCGTTGGTAAAGAAGATGTCGGGCAGGCCGTCGTTGTTGTAGTCGAAGATGGCAACGCCGCCGAGCATAGTCTCAATGGAGTAGCGCTGCGGGCTGACACTGTTGCGAAGGACAAATGAGATGTGCGCCTGGCGAGCCACTTCGTCGAACTTGATCAGCGCGGGCGACCGTGCGGGAGTTTGTGCAGCAGCGGGGAGTACGAGGGCGATGAGCACCGCAAACAAAAGAAGTCGCGCCCGCTGATGGAAGCAACGCGGCGGTGTGGCAAGACGCAGTACTCGTGGCAGATTGATCGACATGCAGTCACGAAAAGTGTAGACGAGGAACCCTGCAAAATTCACGACAAGACGCGGTCGCCGCGCTGCAGCAGTGCTATCCGCGAGAAAACTTTCGACGCAGGCTCGGGGCTTTGGAGGTGCTGTCGCGCACGATGAGTTCGAGGCCAACCATGATTTTCCGTCCAGGTTTGTGGGGCGACTCGCGCAACTGCATAAGCTCACGGAGATATTTGCGCGCCATATCCTGGCGGGAGAGGCGCAGGGTAGTCATGGCAGGTTCGACGAGCGTGCAGAGAGCGATGTCGTCAAGGCCGATGACGGAGAAGTCCTGAGGCACAGAGCGATGATGGCTGCGCAGGGCACGGATGGCGCCAAGAGCCGACATGTCGTTGGCGCAGAGCACCGCTGTGCACGAGGGGGCCTGCGCGAGGATGCGGTCCATGGCGTGGAAACCACCCTCAAGTTGGAACTCGGCGTTGACAATGGCCTGCTCCAGGACTGGAAGCTTGTTGGCGGCCATGGCCTCGCGAAAGCTGTTGGTACGTGCAGCACTGATGAGTTGCTTATCTTTTCCGCCGAGAAATCCGATGTGACGATGACCGAGGCCGATGAGATGGGCGATGGCTGCTTTCATACCGCTGGTTGCCTCGACGGCAATGTCACTGACGCCGGGGCCGGTTTGCAGACGGTTGAGAGTGACGAGCGGAATACGATTACGCAGCATAGTCTCATATGACCGTGTCTCGATCTCGGACTCGAGGAGCGCGATGCCCTCGACGCCACGCATGAGCATGCGGCGGACACACTGCTGAATCTGCTGCGGAGAATGATCGGTGAACGCGAGGAACATGTCCTGACCGCGCTCGACAACCTCTCGCTCAAAGTGCTTTACAAAATCGGCAAAGAAAGGGTTGGAGAGGTCGGGAACAACCAGGCCAAAGATGCCGCTCTTGCCTGATTTCAGCGCAATACCGGTAGTATTTGGGATGTAGTTCAGGTCGCGAATGATGGACTGCACGCGCTGCGCAGTGGTGGGATCAACCAGGGTGGAGTTGTGCAGCACACGGGAGATCGTGGCGATAGAGACTCCCGCGATTCGGGCAACATCCCTCATCTTGAGGGGCCCGGATATCCGCTCAGAAGAGGAACCGATCAGTCGCTTACCCATCGCAAATGCCAAATGATACGGATTACATAATAGCACTAAGTGCCCAAAATTGCGCCATGCGAGAAAGCGATTTCCGACAGCGAGGCGTCGATGATGGCGCTGAGGCAGGGTCGAAAGGCACGACGAATATTGTGCTTAGCGATTGCCCTATGCGCGCAGTGCTGTGGAACCAGCATACCTGCAAAGCTAAAGAAGATACGGGTGCGTCGGTGAACCGTGCAAGATCTGATTCCAAAGCTATGGGCACTGCCTGCAATCTCGCACGGGGACAACTGTAGGGAAAGATTAGTCTTACGTGGCAGTATCTTTCAGGTTGACAAGGCAATAAAGGCAGGGGTAGATTCGGTAGCGGCTCAAATGTAACGGTTTCCATTGCGCATATTAGTTTCGAGAAAAAGGCAACAGAGCTATCCATTGCCTGACGCCTGTAAACCGTTACATAGAATATGGACCTCGGGGGAGCGATGCGGGCAATCGGCTCACTAGGGGATTTCTGTATGCCAGTTGCGATTGTCGAAGTTGCGGCCGAAGTGTGGGGGCCGCAGCTAACTATTCTGAGCGCACGATTCCAAGAATCACAATCCTTTTTCTTAAGAGAACACAAGCAACAGACTGGTTGCTTTTCACGGTAGCGAGTGAATTCCAAACAATGACGGCCGCGGGATACGAAGCAGCGGCTGAGGGTTCGCGGAAGTCGTGAATATGTGAGTTCTGCTGGACTGATCATCCAGCGGAAGCAACAAGAATTGCTCGGCGAAGCACTATGCACCCAGGGCCAGAGCAAGGAAACGGTACGTGCAACATAAGGAGACACTATGAGAAGCAGGTGCAATCGGCTCCTGACGATAATGTTGGGACTGTTTCTGATTGCCGTGACGTATCGAGGCTATGGGCAGGACGTCAACGCCTCATTGAGCGGTACAGTGACGGATCCGAGTGGCGCAGTTATCCCCGGCGCCAGACTCACGCTAACCAACGTAGGAACTGGATTCAAGTCCAGCTTCGTTTCGGACGCGGGCGGCGAATATGTCTTCCGCAACCTGACACCGGGCAAGTATGAGCTCATGGTCACAGCCACCGGATTCAAGTCGACAACGCAGAAAGGCATCGAGCTGGCAGTGAACCAGGCAGCTCGCATCGAGGTGCACCTGGCCCTCGGCAAGGCCGACGAAACGGTAGAAGTGATTGGCGACGCTTCGCTGATCAACTATGAGAACCAGACACTGGAAGGCGGCGTGAGCCCGGAGACACTGCAGTCGTTTCCGCTGGTGGTTTCAGGCGCGCCGCGCTCGTCGGTAGCTGTAGCAACGATGATGCCGGGCGTCACCTCTGCCGGCGGCAACAATGCATTCAACGCGCGCATCAACGGCGGCATCATCACAGGCGACGAGGCGATTGTCGACGGCGTGACAACGTCAGAAGGCTTCATGAACCAGTCGGGCATGGTGGCGCTGCAAACCGACTTCGGCATGTCGCCTGACATCACCAGCGAAGTAAAAGTGCTGACGGCGAACTACGATGCGCAGTATGGCAACACGACTTCTGGTCAGCTAATCATCCAGACCAAGAGCGGCGGCGAGAAGTTCCACGGCGCGGCGTATGAATACAACCGCAACGACTACTTCAACTCGACGCCGTATGGCACGGTGCCTGGAAGCAAGAAGCCTTATGACAAGGAGAATGATTACGGTGCGAACATCGGCGGTCCCATCTGGCTGCCGAAGCTGCACGGTGCGTCCTCGTTTGTGAAGGGCTATTTCTACTTCAACTGGGAAGGCTTCAAGGATCACGGTGGATCGAATCCAGCGCCCATCTCGATTGCCTCAGCCAAGGCGCGCGCAGGTGACTTCAGCAATTGGGGAAGCCAGCTCTGGTATCCGGACGATCCGACAAAGTACGGTGCGGATGCGGGTACAGCGATTGCGTATAACGGCACGACGAACCTGATCAATCCTGCGTATGAGGATCCGATTGCCGCGGCATATCTTGCTGCACTGCCTGCGCCGAGCAACGATCTGGAGACAAGCAACTACGCGATCAAGGCAGGAGGCGAGGGCTCGCTGACCAACAGCGAAAATGTGTACTTTGCCCGCGCTGATCTGAACATTGGACAGAAGGACCACCTCTACTACACCTACTGGTGGCAGTACAGCGGCGTGAACACGGCGAGCAATCTTCCGAAGGAACTCTCTGATGCATCGCCTGCCAACCCGGAGAACGCGCCAATTCAGCGTCTGAACTGGGAGCACATGCTGAACAACAACATGACCAACCACTTCAGCTTCGGATACCTGAATCGCAACGAGGGCTACTACGCGCTGAACGGCAATACGCCGCTGCCGCATGTCTCGGGCGTTTCAGATCCGACGCAGGCGCCCGCCATGCAGTTCTCGAATTACGCGAACTTCGGCAGCACGAATCCGAAGGACTCCAAGGATGATGTGACGACTCGCGGAACGTATGGATTGACGGATGTCTTTACCTACGTCCACGGAAAGCACACCTTCAAGGGCGGCTTCGAGTGGAAGAAGGCAGGAACGGCGATCCATACGTACAACTCAACAGGCGGGGCGTTCTCCTTTAGCGAAGACACGACGGGCAACAAGACAACGCATGACTCGGGCGATGACATGGCATCGTTCTTTCTGGGAGCAACAAGCTCTGCCACAACCAACTTTTACAACGTGAGAGCTGAGTATCCGCGGCAGTATGGCTACGCAGTTCACTTTGGTGACTCGTGGCGCGTGTCGCCCAGATTCACTGCAAATCTGAGCATGCGTTGGGACTACATCACTCCATTCGCCGAGAAGCTCAACAATCTGTCGTTCTTCGATCCGACTGGTACGAATTCAGGCGCAGGAGACCTGCCCGGGCGGCTGGCATTTGCAGGATCGAAGTGGGGCAACGCAAGCTACGGCAAGCCCTATCCTGAGGTTCCCTTCAAAGCTGCGTGGGCGCCGCGCGTGGGCTTTGCGTACACACTTAACGACAAGACCGTAGTACGTGCCGGCTACGGCATCTACTACGGCCAGGCATTCTATCCCGGTTGGGATGGCGGCATGAGCCAGGACGGCTTCAACAAGACGGTAACCGTAAACCAGGTACAGAGTGGTAGCTTCCAGGTGCCGGCGCTCTATCTGCAGAATGGCTTCTCAACCGCGCAGATTGGTTCGACGGCGTCACACATCAATTCGACGTTTGACAACGGCAAGTCACCTTCGAAGTACCGTCCGCTGGACGGCAACAAGCGGCCTTACTCGCAGATGTGGAGCATGACCGTAGAACGCCAGTTGCCAAGCGGTTTCTTCCTGCAAGTGTCGTATGTGGGCACGAAGGGCACGCATCTGCCTTCAAGTCTGAGCCCACTGAATGTGCTCAACCCAAACAACCCGACTGTGGTGGCTCTGGGCTCGCACCTCAACGACACCTGGACGACGGGAAATGCATACAGCATTCCAGAGCCTTACACGGGATGGGCAGACCAGATCACAGCCGTAGGGTCCTGTAACCCAACCTACGCGCAGGCGATCATCCAGTACCCACAGTACTGCGGCGTCTTGCAGGGGCAGAACGAAGAGCACGGAACGTCTATCTATAACTCGTTCCAGGGTAAGCTCGAGCGGCGACTGGCGCACGGAATGTACTTGCTGGGCACGACCACCATTCAGAAGATGTACACCGATGCTTCAGACACCGTGCAGTCTGGCAACACGCATGGCACGGGCAATCAGGGAAACAACGGCCAGTTCTCGCCTTATGCTGAAAAGCCAAGGGCGTGGTCGATTGTTCCGGACAACGTTCCTGTCACGGTGCAGTTGTCGGTTGTGTACGATCTGCCGTTCGGAAAGGGCAAGCAGTTCATGAATCACGGTGGACTGCAGGACACAATCATCGGCGGATGGCAGGTGACTCCGCTCTTCCACTACGACTACGGCACACCGTACTCGTTCTATTCCTCGGCGTGCAACATCAATGGCTACATGCGCGAGGGCTGCGTTCCGGGCATCATTCCGGGGCAGACAGTGCAACAGCATGGACGCAACGGATTCAATCCAGCAAGCGGCGGTACGTACTTTAACGTGAATGCGTTTGAACCCGCTTCAGCCTTCAGTGCCTATGGCTACACGGGCACAGGTAAAGCAGTGGAGTCGATCTACGGTCCTTCGTACAAGAACATCGATATCTCGTTTGCGAAGGACACGTCGATTATGGAGAAAGCTCACTTCAAGTTTGGCGCCAACTTCTTCAACGCGATTAACAACCATGCCTTGATTGCTTCGCAAGGCGGTAACTACGGCGGACCGTCGGTAGCTTTCCACACCGACGTTTCCAACAGCAACTTCGGCACCTGGAATGGCGGCGTTAGCAACCCACGCACCATCCAGTTCTACGGTCGCCTGGAGTTCTAACAAAGTGGCCGTGCAATAAACTGCCTCTGCGTCATCCGGCTGAGACGTAATCCAGCCGGATGACGCTACTTTTCCTCTTCGACACAACGCATGGACTGAACGCTGAACCGTGCCAACTGTTCATGCAGCCTTCGCTGCTACGGCAGCGACACTCTATTTCTGCGGAGCCGATGGAGTATGCAGTCGCTTGTAGATCTGGACTTCATCGCGCGCCGCCACTTCCTGCCCAAGCTTGTGGTACACACGCGCAAGAGCCATATGCGGTTCAGCGTACGCGGCATCGAGCTGTGCAGCCTGTTTGAGCTCGGCCACGGCATCCTCGAGCCGATTGCCGTCTTCGAGGACAGTTCCCAGCTGAAAGTGCGCCTGCGGCAGCGCGGCATCGAGGCGGATGGCTTCACGCAAATGCGCTTCGGCGTCAGCGTCCTCATTGAGAAATTGCTCGGTGATGGCAAGGTTCAGGTAGGGCCACGGCGAAGGATGCGCTGCAGACCGATCGAGCTCGATTGCCTTTCTAAAGCTTTCAACAGCCTGCGCGTTTTGATTCTGGTAGTAGTACACGAGGCCGAGGTTGTCGTACGCGCGCGCCATGGTGGGATCGAGCGCGATGGCCTGCTGAAATCGGCGCAGAGCAGAGGGGTAAAGATGTCCGTCGTAGTCGATCCGGCCAAGCCAGTAGACGTAGAGCGCATTGGCTGGATCAGCAGCGGCAAGCTTCTCCAACTGCTGCCGAGCCCAATCGGTGTGCTTGATGGAGACATAGGCCATGGCCAGCGAAAATTGAAGCTTTGCATCGAGTGGCACGATAGCGTTGGACTTGTTCCATGCGACGGCAGCGCTCATGGCATCGTGATTCTCGAGATAGATACTGCCGATCCACGCAAGCAGCGCAGCAGCACGGCGCGAGTGAGGATTGAGATTGATCTCGTCGAGAAGAAGGCGCTCTGCCGTAGCATAGTCGTGCACATCGACGGCGTGTTGCACGCGCTCAATGAAGGCCGGCTCAAGTCCCGACGGAGCGGCGGACGACTGCTGCACCGGCAACTCACCGGCGGTCACCTGGGTGCTGCCGAAGACCGACGGCTGGGACGAAGCCGCCAATGCAACAGATAACAGCAGCTTTGCACCAGTGGCTGGATTCATGGAGAAAAGTGTAATGGAGGCACGCAGCAAACGGACAGCTTTCGGCACGCTTGCACTGGGGTTGGCCTTCTTCGCTGCCACAGCGCTTTGTGCGCAGCCTCGCTCTTCCGCGTACGACAGGCAGCTACTTGCAATCCAGCAGAAGATTGAAGCGGGCGACCTGAGCGGAGCGCGCGACCTGCTGCATGCCGCGCAGACGAATTATCCCAATGATGGCGGGATCGAGAACCTGCTCGGCATAATCGAGATTCAACAGGGACACACTGCGGCTGCGCACAATGCATTTCGTGCAGCAGTGAGGCACAGCCCACGGCTGGAAAGCGCACTGATGAATCTGAGCCGCATCGAGATGCAGTCTGCGGAGACAGACAAAGCAGCGCGTACAGAGGCGCAGAGGCTGAGTGAGCGAGTGCTGGCGCTCGAGCCGAACAACGACGAAGCGCGATATCAACTGGCAAGCATCGACGTGTGGAACGGGCAGTACCGTGAGGCGCTTGCGCAAGAGGCGCGGCTGAGCACGCACACGCGGAGCCAGCCGCAGGTGCAGGCGCTTGCGTGTGCGGCGGAAGCGAATCTGGGAACGCGCGCAGCGATGGAGCAGGCCGCTGAAGCGCTCGCGACGAACACGGCGTTGACGGAGGCGGATGCAGAGATGTGCCTGGACGGCTTGCGCAAGGCGCATCGTGCGGACCTCATCGACACGCTGTATTCCGCCGCTGCTGCGCGGCAAGCGCTCTCGCAGCGAGGCCAGCGCACGCTGGGATTGGCCAAGGAGGCTGAGGGCAAGTTCACGGATGCGCGTGCAACGCTCGAAACTGCCTTCGCTTCTTCGCAGGGTAAGGACGTCACAGTGCTGATCGACTTGGCGCGCGTGGCCGAAGCCGCAGGAGACCACAACGGCGCGCTGGGATATCTTGCGCATGCGCGCGATCTGCGACCAGATGATGCCGAACTGCCGTATGAGTTTGGCGTGATCTGCCTGCGCATTGGATTGTTTGGCGAAGCGCGCAAAGCCTTCACGGAGGCGGTGCGACTGGTGCCGGAGAACGCTGCGTACAACTACGGACTGGGCACGGTGATCTCATTCTCGCAGGACCCCTCGCAAGCGCTTCCCTACTTGGAAAAGTTTCGTACGCTCAGGCCGGCAGACCCTGCTGGGCTACTCGCGCTCGGCGTGACGAATTTTCGTGCGAAGGACTATGAAGCTGCCGCGCGCTGGCTGCAACAGGCTGCGGATGCAAAGACAACGGCAGCCGACGCGCACTACTACCTGGGCCGCATCGCACGACAGGAGAACCGTACTGCAGATGCAATTGCAGAACTGAAGCAAGCGCTGTCGCTCGATCCGAACCGCGCCGACGTTCTCGCGGAGCTGGGGCAGATGGCCGTGTTGATGCGCAACTTTGCGGAGGCCGAAGCCGACCTGACGCACGCGCTAAGGATTGAGCCGGACAACTACGCCGCAAACTTCGGGCTGCTGCAACTCTACGCACGCACAAGCGACAACCGGCGTGAGCAGCAG
>Ga0318567_10000670_pt1 | contig 13819 bp, 15 predicted proteins | sample GRESIP088b5f20_FD_203691 | JGI IMG/M metagenome (GOLD analysis project Ga0318567, IMG submission 203691) | Tropical soil microbial communities from Luquillo Experimental Forest, Puerto Rico - GRE.SIPMG.088b5f20 | ecosystem: Environmental > Terrestrial > Soil > Tropical forest > Bulk soil...
CAAATAGGGGCTGCTTTCGTTGATCAGCGCATTGGTGTGGGTATGTTGTTTCGTGTTCATAATTATCCGTTTTACGTTTGGCTTAAAACGGATAGGAGTGGAAAAAGGTTTTTTAATTAACGTGAGTACAGGATAAGCAAGCAGATCCTGTTTATTCAACAGAATTATTACTTGCTTTGAGTGTAATCTTTAATATAATGAATCCCAGTATGGCAGCAATGGTTGACGAGAGTAATATGGCTATTTTAGATTGGTTTATTGTTTCAGGATTATTGAAAGCAAGCAAGGTCACAAAGATGGACATGGTAAACCCGATTCCGCCTAAAACCCCAACACTTAATATATTACTCCATTTAAGGTCGCGGGGTAATGCACAAAGCCCCAGGGCAGAGCCAATATAGGAGCAAGCAAATATCCCCAAAGGCTTACCTAAAACCAGTCCCATAAAAATCCCCAAACTATTCAGTTGAATTAATCCACTTTGAAAATTCCCACCAACAGCAATGCAAGTATTTGAGATGGCAAAAAGCGGGAGAATAAAAAAGGCAACTGGTTTGTGTAGAAAATGTTGTAGTTTGTATGAAGGTGATTTCTCTTCTCCTTTTCCAAAAGGGATTGCAAATGCTAATAAAACTCCTGTGATTGTGGCGTGCACTCCAGAGTTTAGCATAAAATACCACATAACTACACCACCAATTAAGTAGGGAATCAGATTCTTAACTTTGAACCGGTTTAAACTAATCAGAAGCATGAAAATACCTAAAGCGATAAGCAGGTTTATCCAGCTGATTGATCGGGTGTAAAAAATAGCAATTACCAGAATGGCTCCTAAATCATCTATCACGGCCAGTGCAGTTAGAAACACTTTTAATGAAGTTGGTACTCGTTTTCCGAGTAAAGACAATATTCCAATGGCAAAAGCAATGTCTGTTGCCATGGGTATTCCTGCACCGGCTTGTGTTTCTGTACCATAATTCAGCAGTAAATAAATACAGGCAGGTACTAACATGCCGCCCAATGCTCCGAATATAGGTAAAGATGCATTCTTAATATTCGAGAGTTCACCTTGATATATTTCGCGTTCCAGTTCTAAGCCTATGAGCAAGAAGAAAATAGTCATCAAGCCATCATTGATCCAGTGCGTAAGGCTGTGTCCGGCAACATCTAAATGCCAAAAATTGATATAAGCATGCTGAAATGCTGAGTTCGCAAGCAGAAGCGATAATATAGTCATAAAAACTAAAATTAACCCACCTGCTTTTTCGCTTTCGAAGAATTCATTAAATAATTTTTTAATTTTCATAGCATAACTTGCTTATATACATTCAATAGCTCTATTCAATGTGTTCCCTTGCAACCCCGGCTGATCCTGCCGTACCGGGTATCAGTTCAAAAATCTTATCGGGTTTTAATCCTTGTTCATCGCGATGCGAAACATACAGGATGGCAACTTTCTTCTCAGCAGCAATTGCATTCACCATGTCAATAAACAACCGGCTGTTTTCGTCATCCAGTTCTATAGTCGGTTCGTCCAGAATGAGTAATGGCGGATGTTTTACCATGGCCCTGGCTACCATTACCATGCGTTGTTGACCGATTGAAAGGCGTTGAAAGCTTTTGTTGCGGTAGGCCGGACCTAACATTTCCAGCCAATTTTTGGCCACGTCTTTTTGCATATCAGTGGGTTTATTGTAAAGCCCGATAGAATCCACCAAGCCGGAAATAATCATATTTTCCACTGAGTCGTCGCGCGTAAATTGCTGGATCATGGCCGGCGTAAAGTAACCAATCTGTTGCTTAATATCCCAAATTGTTTCGCCCGAACCTTTTTTCTTACCGAAAAGAATCAGATTTTGTCCGTATCCCCGCGGATTATCGCCGGTAATAATAGACAACAACGTGCTTTTTCCCGAACCATTCGGCCCTGCCAATTGCCAGAATTCGCCTTGCTGAATAGTCCAGTTTATCTTATTTAATACCGGTTTATCCACGTATCGCACCGATACATCATTGAGTTGTATCAATGGATTTATATTCTCTTTGTTTGCATTGTATCCTTCTGGAAGCTTGAATGTATGCAATTGGCTATTACTGGTATTTTCCAAAGCACGGAATGTGTCAGCATCTTGTTTTACTACAATTTTATTGTTTTTGTCAACGCTTAAAACAGTTCCGATACTGGGCAACATATCCCGTTTACGAAAAAAAAGCTGGATCAATAAAGTTGTTTTGCCCAATTCTGTCAGGGTTGCCGTGATGGATTCTTGCGTCGCTTTGTCAATATTACTGTAAACATCATCAAGTACCATGAATTGAGGATTTTGAGTGATAAGGTACATTAAAAGCGCTTTCTTTTGCTGACCGCTTGACATGGATCCCAGACTGGCATTCTCACTTGTCTGTATCAAAAACCGGTCATGACGAAGTTCTTCTTCCACGAGTCGATCGATGGTAATTGCTGAATGCAATGCTCCTCGCATAGAATCCAAATCGATATATTCCTGCAAGAAGTGATTTGACATGATTTGTTCGAGTATCTTGTTTTTGTTCGATTCGTTTGATAAGTAGAGTCCAATGCCTGTATGTAGCTTCATTTTTTTATTATTTTAAGCATGGAAGGACCAGCCCTGCTCCTCCATTTTTTTTGCAAAGGTACGAATAAGCGGTAGATTGCTATAGTCTTCCGGCTCTATAATTGCGCTTAAAAATTCTCAGGCGGATCTGCATATTTTTCTGTTTAGTTATAGTCCTAAATCTACTGTTGCCATAGTTCGTTCTTCAATTAACGGTTCTTTGAGTAAAACAAAAAAATTGATATGGTTGGATGAAAAAGGGCTTGTTTTGAGATGTTTTTTTCGGCAAAAATTCCCGATGTCCAAAAATAGTTGTTTGTCCATTTTCATACCGTTGAAATATAGTGGATTAAAAATCCCGATGTCCAAAAATATTTTGAGGCTTTTGAGGGATATTACATATCAAATGTCTAACTTAGTACGTGAATTTTTCAAATAAACCTCAAGCGCTGTTAAGGTTTATTTTTATTTGATTCTGCAAGTTCCTGACGGAATAATTTGTAGCTTAAAACAAGAAATAAATAAAAACATAGCGGTAGAAAAATTCAGCTTAGAGTTGAAGATAAAGAAGACTAATAACTAAAAACTTGAAATAAATTATGAATGCAAAAGCTAAAAGACAGAAATTGAAGAAAACGAGGATTGCTTTGGGAATTAATTTACCAATTTGCATTGTGTCGATGATTATTGGTTTACAATCTATAAACAGCATGGATTTTTTTAAAATAATAGTTTCCGGAATTTGTTTTATAATCACATTAAACCTGATTATTCTGATTTCACAGCATATGATTAGATTGCAGAAAGCGGATTAATAAAGACTATTGAAAGTGCAGGACATGATTACTTTTTCGGAGAGTGTCTAACCTTTACTTAAGCAGACTTTCAGATATTCTGAAAGTCTGCTTATTTTTTATACAACTATGATTCTTAATTTATTTGTTTTTATACGGTTCAGGAACTAAAAATCATTATTTTTGTAAATAATAGATCAGATGTTTATCCGATTTATAACAGAATAGACTGTAAATAATAACAGAAAACTGATAATATCATGAATTCATTATTAGCCCGAATAATCATCCAAACATCTTTTGATCATAAGAATAGAAATTCAAAAGACAAAAAACAGTATTCGAACTTTGAACTGGCAAAAGGATATAAGAAACTTTTGAATGCGATTAAGAGGAATACTAAAGATTTCATTCTGATTATAATAGCCATTTTCTCAGCTTCGTTTGGCTTTAAAGGCTTCTTGCTGACCAACCGCTTTATCGATGGTGGAGTGACAGGTATTTCATTGCTTGTTTCGGCATTAACTCCAGTTCCGCTTTATATCCTGATCATTTGTATTAATGTTCCATTTATACTGCTTGGATTTAAAATAATGGGAAAGCACTTTGCAATTAAAACAGCATTAGCTATTGCCGGACTTGCTGTTTGCCTTGCTACAGTGCATTTTCCGGATGTAACCAAAGATAATTTGCTAGTAGCTGTTTTTGGTGGATTTTTCCTTGGTGCTGGTATTGGTCTTGCGGTGCGCGGTGGAGCAGTTATCGATGGCACTGAAATATTGGCTATCTATTTAAGCCGTAAGTTTGGAACAACTATCGGCGATATCATTATTTTTATCAATGTTGTTATCTTTTTAGTGGCTGCTTACTTGCTTGGCGTTGAAATTGCACTTTATTCAATGATCACATACTTCGTGGCTTCTAAGACTCTTGATTTTATTATTGAAGGCATCGAAGAATACATTGGGGTGACTATTGTATCAACAAAAAGCGAGGAAATAAGGCAAATGATTATATATAAACTGGGACGCGGTGTCACTGTTTATACCGGTAAAAGAGGGTATGGAAAAGAATTGGATACGAAAGAAGTTGACATAATTTATACTGTAATTACCCGGCTGGAGCTAAACAAACTTAATTCTGAAATTGAAAAAATCGAACCGACAGCTTTCGTTGTTATGAATAGTGTAAAAGATACCAAAGGCGGCATGATAAAAAAACGACCGCTAAATCATTAGATTTGAGTCTGAGTGATAATCGGAATATGGATGAAATTGACTACAGTCGGTTGAGAAAGGAAATGGTAGACTACCAAATCAAAGCACGAGGCATTCATTCGCAGTATGTATTAGAGGCATTTATGAATGTGCGCCGCCATATTTTTGTGCCGGATGAATATCGTAACCGGGCTTACGAGGATAATCCTCTGCCTATAGGATTTAATCAAACCATTTCACAGCCATTCATTGTTGCCTACATGGTTGAAGTTTTAAAACCAGATAAAAACATGCGGGTTTTGGAAATCGGAACCGGATCGGGTTATCAGACAGCCATACTTTCCTGTCTTTGCAAAGAAGTGTTTTCTGTAGAACTAATTGATTCGTTAGGCGAATCTACTAAAATGAAACTGAAAGAAGAAGGTTACAACAACATTAACGTGAAGATTGGAGATGGCTATTTGGGTTGGAAAAAGTTTGCACCATTTGATAGAATATTAGTAACTTGTGCTCCAATAAATATTCCGAAACCGTTATTAGAACAATTGGCTGAAGGCGGCAAAATGATGATTCCTGCAGGTGAAAGCCATAAGCAAAAACTCTATCTGATTGAGAAGAAAGATGGAAAAATCAATCAATTGGAAACACTTTCTGTAAGTTTTGTTCCCATGATACATAAAGAATAATACGCTTATTTGCTGAATATAACAACTAAATTACGATACGATGACAACTAAATTCAAATTAATTTTATTAAGTGTTTTGTTTTCAATTACCTCACTTACTTTCGGACAACAATCTTCAACGTGGAATAATTGGAAATGGTTAACAGGCGAATGGATGGGTGAAGGAAATGGAAAGCCTGGACAAGGTGGTGGAACTTTTTCTTTCAAACTGGATCTTGACCAAAAAGTCCTCGTAAGGAAAGGACATTCGGAATATCCTGCATCAGGTAATAAACCTAAAATTATACATGATGATTTGATGATTATTTATCCTGATCATTCGGGTGTTGCTTCCAAGGCCATTTACTTTGATAATGAAGGACACACCATTAATTATTCAATAACATACGCCGATAAATCAATAATTTTTACTAGTGATAAAGTTGTTGGTGTCCCTGTTTTTCGCCTGACTTACCTGTTGCTGGGGGATCAAACTATAGATGTGAAATTTGAAATGTCTCAAGATGGTGTCAAGTTCATGACTTATGTAGAAGGAAAAAGCAGAAGAGCAAACTAGTTTTGTGTTAAATTAAATATTTATTCAATTATCAAACATTTTTTATCTCTTCTTGTTTTAAAATCGGGCATGGAACTGCATCTTTGTCAAAAGTCCGATTTATGAATTTGAACGTAAAAAATGAAACTTCCACGCTCCGGGCTGTTGTTTTAGGGCAGCCCGGCTCCATCGGTAAAATTCCAACCATTGATAAAACCTTCGATGCTAAGTCATACGAATCGGTTTTGAAAAAAATCTATCCGACTGAAGAATCAATTTCTCAGGAAATGAACGCTTTCGAAAAGGTTTTGCTAAAGTATGATGTTCAGGTTTTCCGGCCAACGACGTTAGAAAATTGCAATCAGGTTTTCGCCCGCGATGTGGGTTTTGTGATCGATGATAAGATCATTAATTCCAATATAATTCCGGATCGCGAAGACGAAAAAGAAGCCTACGAAGTTATTTACGATCAGATTGCGTATAATAAAATCTATAACTTGCCCGAGAAGGCGCATGTAGAAGGAGGGGATGTAGTACTATTTGACGAAAAAGTTTTTGTAGGATTGTATACAAAACCCGATTATCCGGCTCTAAAAACAGCTCGTACGAACTTATACGCTTTCAATTTTCTCAAAGAGCTTATTCCGGATAAAACATTTATTCCTATTGAATTAAGAAAACACGACACGGATCCGCGCCGGGGAGTATTGCATTTGGACTGTGCATTTATGACGGTGGGCAATAATAAAGCGATTTTGTATAAAGATGGGTTTTCTAACGAGAAAGATTATTGCATGTTGGTGGATATTTTTGGACGGCAAAATATTTTCGAAATCACTCAGGAAGAGATGTATTACATGAATGCCAATGTGTTTTCAATTTCGCCTACAGTGGTTGTTTCCGAACGGCGGTTTGTACGGCTGAATGAGCAGTTGGAAAATGCATGGGGTTTGACAGTAGAACGCGTTCCGTATTTTGAAATCTCAAAAATGGGAGGGTTGTTGCGTTGTTCCACTTTGCCGTTGGTGAGAAAGGACTCTGATTAACTATAAAAGAATATGAATATGATTCAACAAATATCTCATAAGCCCCCTGTGGGAGGTTGTGGATCGCAGACTACATCTACCATTCTTATGGTTGAGCCGGTAGCTTTTGGGTTTAATGATCAAACAGCTGTGAATAATTATTTTCAGCAGCGTGATTATGATAGAAATATTGATATACAGAATCTTGCACTTGATGAATTTGATAAAATGGTTGTGGGGCTTCGTGCGAATGGTGTTAATGTATTGGTCGTTAAAGATACGGAGCAGCCGCATACACCCGATTCCATTTTCCCGAACAATTGGATTTCATTTCACGAAGGAGGACAAGCAGTTTTGTATCCGATGTTTGCTAAGAACCGGCGGAATGAACGCCGGAATGATATTATTCAGCGTATTGAAGCCGAAGGAACCATAATAAATAATGTGGATGACTTTACTTTTTGGGAAGAACAGAACCTGTTTTTGGAAGGAACCGGAAGTATGGTTTTCGATCGGATTAATAAAATAGCTTATGCTGCTTTGTCAGAGCGGACGGATAAATCTGTATTTTTGCAGTTTTGCAAGATATTCGATTTTGAACCGGTTTACTTCTCGGCCAATCAATCGGTCGGCGGGAAACGACTCCCGGTTTACCACACCAATGTGATGATGTGTGTGGCTACCGAATTTGCTGTAATTTGTTCTGATTGCATTGATAATAAAAAGGAACGAGAGAAGGTGATTCGTTCTCAGGAAAAGACGGGAAAGAAAATTATATTCATTTCGGAGGATCAGATGCATTCCTTTGCTGGCAATATGTTGCAGGTTGAAAACCGTGAAGGTAAGCTTTTTTTAGTCATGTCGCAGTCTGCTTTCGATTCATTGAACGAGCAACAGATAAAGCAATTGGAATTCTATAACGAACTAATTGTTGTGTCAATCCCAACGATCGAAAAAGTAGGGGGTGGAAGTGTGCGCTGCATGATGGCAGAGGTCTTTTAATGTGATAATGAATTAAATGTGATGATGTGATAATATAAGGAAACACGAAGTGGTTGACTGTGCATAAGCCCAGCGAAACTAGGGGAATTAGGTCTCTCATAATATAACAACCCTGGAGGGGTTGAACAAAAAAATCGAATATGATAAACAAAAAAATCTCAGCTTCCGAACTGATGGAGCTTGAAAATAAGTATGGGGCGCATAACTATCATCCACTTCCGATAGTACTTGAAAAAGGAGAGGGAGTATTTGTGTGGGATGTGGAAGGGAGAAGGTATTATGATTTTCTTTCGGCCTATTCAGCCGTAAATCAAGGTCATTGCCATCCCCAGATTATCAATACGCTGATTGAGCAAGCAAAAAGACTGACGTTGACTTCGAGGGCTTTTTATAACAGCCAACTGGGACGTTACGAAGAATTTGTAACCCGTTATTTTGGATACGATAAGGTTTTGCCCATGAATACGGGTGCCGAAGCGGTGGAAACTGCCATCAAGCTTTGCCGGAAATGGGCGTACGAGAAGAAAGGATTGCCCGAAAATACAGCTCAGATAGTGGTATGCGAAAATAATTTTCATGGACGCACTACCACCATTATCTCCTTTTCCGTCGATCCGGATGCGTATAATCACTACGGTCCGTTTACACCTGGCTTTATCGTCATTCCTTACAACGACGTGGATGCGCTGAGTAAAATTTTGTCATCCAATCCGAATATTGCCGGTTTTTTAGTTGAACCGATTCAGGGCGAAGCTGGTGCGTATGTGCCTGACGATGGTTACTTGAAAAAATGCTACGACCTTTGCCATCAACACAATGTGCTTTTTATTGCCGACGAAGTGCAAACCGGAATTGCCCGCACCGGAAAATTGCTGGCTTGCGATTACGAGGATGTTCATCCCGATATTTTGATTTTGGGAAAAGCCTTGTCGGGTGGCGTTTATCCGGTTTCGGCCGTTTTGTCGGGCAATGAAATTATGGATGTCATTCATCCGGGACAGCACGGTTCTACTTTTGGTGGAAATCCGGTAGCTGCTGCAGTGGCAGTTTCAGCATTGGAAGTAATCAGGAATGAAAATCTTGCCGAAAAAGCTAATATGCTGGGAGAAATTTTCCGAAAACAACTGACTGATTTGTGTGAAACTTCAAAAATAGCGTCGTTTGTTCGGGGAAAAGGGTTGCTAAATGCGTTGGTTGTCAATAATGAGGGGCACAAAAATCTGGCTTGGGATATTTGCCTGAGGCTTCTCGAAAATGGATTACTCGCCAAACCGACCCACACCAACATCATCCGGTTTGCACCACCTTTGGTTATTACAGAAGACCAATTGCTTGAATGCATCGGAATAATCCGAAATACTATTACTGAATTTGAGTGAAAATTCAGCAATGGCTTATCTGAAGTTCAGCAATTGGAAGAAGAAGGATGTAATTCCTTTGATTAGATTTGTGAGATGTAAAATGTTGATGTTGAATTGATTTTCAGCAATAATGATGGCGAAGAGAACGAACGTGCCCCATCTGTACATGTTCATCATCAACTTGGGATTAATATCTTTCAGGTACGTAAGGTAAATATGGGAACCGTCCAACGGGGGGATGGGTATCAGATTAAAAACAAACAAACCGAAATTGATCACGCCCCAAATAATAATCAGTTGAATTAGTTCAAGGCCGAATGTGGTGGCACTGAAATAATCGACAAAGTACAGAAGCCGCGCAACAATAAAGAAAAAAACAGCCAGGATAAAGTTTGAAATTGGACCGGCGATGGAAATCAGTATTTCGTCCCGGTGTTTGTTTTTCAGGTTGTCCGGATTAAAACTAACGGGCTTTGCCCAACCAAATCCTGCAATGACGATCAGGAAAAACCCCAGCCAATCAATGTGTTTAATTGGATTTAAGGTTAGCCTGCCCTCATTTTTAGCCGTACTATCACCCAGTTTATAAGCGGTGTACGCATGTGAAAATTCGTGAACAGTCAATCCAATAACTGCTGCCGGAGCAATTTTTAAAATTTCAGCTAAATCTAATCCCATAATTTGTTGATATCCGTGCTTTAATTAAGTTGCAAATATATTCATTTTATATTAGTTGCAATTATCATTTAGTCCAAATCAAGCTTTGTAAGTAAGAGGAACAATTAAATGTTATAATTGGTTACTCCTTTTTTGTGTCGCAAAATTGCGGGAGCTTGTCTGGCGTGCCGGATGTCTTGTCGCGGTTTTGCGGGAACGCATCCGGCGCACCGGATGTCCTGCCGCCAAACTGAGGGAGCAAATTCGGGGTGCCGGATGCCCTGCCGCTAAACTGCGGGAACCAATTCGGCGCGCCGGATGCCTTGTCGAGAAATTGCGGCAACCGTCCGGCAGCCCGGATTGACTTGTTGCAAAATTTCTACAGTGTTTTAGCCGTTTTGCAACGCAGAATCACTGTTCTTAAAGACTGAACTTACGTATCATCAGCCAAATAGCAGCGTCCTGTAAGGATAAGGCCTTTGGAAATTATAAATAATTGTAAAACAGCGTCCTCTCGCTGTGCAGTATGGAATCCATGAAATTCAATTTGTCGTTTCATTCCTTTTTTAGTACTTTTGTTTGACTTTTCATGTCTCAGATTGAATGAAAGTCGCGTTGTTTTAACTCATAAATTCTAACTAACCAGTGATAGAAATTATTCCTGCCATCGACCTTATTGATGGAAAATGCGTTCGCCTGTCGCAAGGCGATTATGCCCAGAAAACCGTTTATAACGAAAATCCGTTGGAAGTAGCCAAAATGTTTGCCGACGCGGGTATTAGCCGTTTGCACTTGGTCGACTTGGACGGTGCTAAAGCCCACCATATTGTGAATCACAAGGTGCTTGAAAGAATTACTTCGGGAACTGATCTGATTGTTGACTTTGGTGGTGGATTGAAATCAGACGATGATTTGCGGATTGCTTTCGAATGTGGAGCTAGCATGGTGACGGGTGGGAGTATAGCTGTTAAAAATTCGGATGTGTTCTCATCCTGGATTAATCAGTTTGGCGGCGAAAAAATTATTCTCGGTGCTGATGTGAAAGATGAAAAAATAGCTGTAGGAGGATGGATTGAAACTACCGATCTGGATCTTATGCCCTTTATAAAAAATTATATGCAGCAAGGTATCAGTAAAGTAATTTGTACCGATATCAGCAAAGATGGAATGTTGCAAGGACCTGCCATCGAGCTTTACAAAAAGATGCTTGCCGAGAAACCGGACATGTATTTGATTGCTAGTGGAGGAGTTAGTTCCATGCGCGATATCGAATTGCTTCTGGAGGCTTCAGTTCCTGCGGTTATTACAGGAAAAGCTATTTACGAGGGTAGAATTACCTTGAAAGAGCTTAGTCAATTCATAGTGCACAATGCATAATTCACAATTTGGTTATGAAATAAATTGAAGAATTGGTCGTATATTTGTAAGTTCAAAAATTAATAAAAACATATAATTCAGAGTCATTGATTAAAATCTTATTTAATTGTGAGTTATGAATTATGAATAAAAAAAATTATGTTGAAAGAAATTTTATCAGTAACCGGTAAACCCGGACTTTTCAAACTTGTATCGCAAGCTAAGAATATGCTAATCGTAGAGTCATTAATTGATGGCAAACGTTTTCCGGCATACACAAAAGATAAAGTAGTGTCACTGGGTGATATTGCTATCTTCACAGAAACGGCTGAAGTTCCACTGGGACAGGTTCTTGAAGCTTTAAAAACAAAAGAGAACGGTGCTGTTTGTTCGATTGATCCAAAATCAGATAACGATAAGCTTCGCAAATACATGCTTGAGCTCCTTCCTGATTATGATCGTGACCGCGTTTATCCAAGTGATATTCGCAAATTATTGTCGTGGTACAATATTCTGATTAATGCTCAGATTACAGAATTCCTGGCAGTAGAAAAAGAGGAAGTTGCAACCGAAAAGTAATTGAAAATTAAAACTATATGATTGTAAAGTCTATCTGTGAACTTATTGAGGAAGTGGCTCCATTGGCATTGCAGGAAAGCTATGACAACGCCGGGCTGTTAGTTGGTGACTCACAAATGGAAGTTACATCTGTATTAGTTTGTATTGATATCACCGAAACAGTAATATCCGAAGCAATTCAGAAAAATTGCAATCTGATTGTTTCTCATCATCCTTTAATTTTCAGTGGCTTAAAAAGGCTAACTGGTCAAAACGAGGTGCAACGTTGTGTAGCACAAGCCATCAAGAACGACATTGCCATTTATGCAGCCCATACCAATTTGGACAATGTTCTGCAGGGTGTTAGTGGTAAAATGGCTGAAAAAATCGGGTTGAAAAACATTCAAATTCTTCAACCAAAAGAAAATTCGCTTCTAAAATTAATTACCTATGTACCAAAGTTGCATTCGTATGGAGTTCGGCAAGCGTTATTCGAAGTAGGAGCAGGGCAGATAGGGAATTACGATTATTGCAGTTTTAATACTGAAGGTGTTGGAACATTTCGTGCCAATGAAAATGCTCAACCATTTGTTGGTAAACTGGATGAATTACATTCGGAACCAGAAACGAAAATTGAGATTATCTTACCGTATTATCTGAAATACAAGGTAATTGAAACCCTATTAAAAGTTCATCCTTATGAAGAACCGGCTTACGATCTAGTTCCTCTAAAAAACGGATGGAATGAAATAGGAGCAGGGGTTGTTGGCGATTTGGAAGATCTTGAGGATGAGTTGAGCTTTTTGAATAGAATTAAATCTATCTTTAATATTGCAACTATTCGACATACAGATTTCTTAAATAAAAAAATCAAACGCGTTGCCCTTTGCGGTGGCTCAGGAAGTTCATTTTTATTAGATGCTATCTCGGCCGAAGCAGATGTTTATATTTCGGGTGATTTCAAATATCACGAATTTTTTGATGCCTCGAAACAAATTTTAATCGCTGATATTGGGCATTTCGAAAGTGAACAGTTCACAAAAGACATTTTTTATGAGATAATTACAAAAAAAATGCCTACATTTGCAGTCCAAATTTCAGACAGTAAAACCAACCCCATAAATTATTTGTAATCAATATGGCTACAGAATTAAAACCAGAAAAAGAAATCACCGTTGAAGAAAAGCTTAAAGCACTTTATGAGCTTCAAAAAGCGGTTTCCCAAATAGATGAAATTAAAATTTTACGTGGTGAACTCCCTTTGGAGGTTCAGGATTTAGAAGACGAAATTATCGGTTTAAACACCCGTATGGAAAATTTCGAAACTGAAATTGCTGAAATTATTTCCACAATTGCGAGTAAAAAAATTGAGATTGAAGAATCTCGGATGAAAATTGCTAAATACAAAGAGCAACAAGATAACGTTCGGAACAATCGTGAATACGATAATCTTTCAAAAGAAATTGAATTCCAAACGTTGGAGATTGAACTTTGCGAAAAACGGATTCGTGAATTTACTGCAGCTCAAGAAACCAAACTGGCTGACCAGAAAATTACGGCTGAACATTTAGCTGAACGTAAGCTTGACTTGGATCTAAAGAAAGGTGAGTTGAACGAAATTGTATCGGAAACTAAACAGGAAGAAGAAAGACTTCGTGAGCATGCTAAAGAAATTGAATTTTTAATAGAACCTCGTTTGTTAACAGCGTTTAAACGTATTCGCAAGAATGCTCGTAATGGTTTAGCCGTTGTTTATGTTCAACGCGATGCTTGTGGTGGTTGCTTTAATAAAATTCCGGCACAACGTCAGTTAGATATTCGCCTACGTAAAAAGATCATTGTTTGTGAATATTGTGGTCGTATTTTGGTTGATCAAGAGCTGGCAGGAGTGGCTCCGGTATCAGAAGATTAAGATATACATTTTTATCGTTTAAAAGAGTTCGAAGAATATTTCGAACTCTTTTTTTTTACCTCAGAATTCAATATATCTGTACATATTCCCTGTAGAGTTTAAATATTTAATTCTCATGAAGTCAAAATATGTCTAACTAGCTG
>Ga0318567_10000672_pt1 | contig 13813 bp, 10 predicted proteins | sample GRESIP088b5f20_FD_203691 | JGI IMG/M metagenome (GOLD analysis project Ga0318567, IMG submission 203691) | Tropical soil microbial communities from Luquillo Experimental Forest, Puerto Rico - GRE.SIPMG.088b5f20 | ecosystem: Environmental > Terrestrial > Soil > Tropical forest > Bulk soil...
GTCTTGTTTAGTTGTTATAAGTTTGGGGTAATATTTTAATCCACCTTAGAAAAACTATTTACTATGAAAAAACCTCTACACAAGGTTGCACGTTTTTTTCTACGTATATGGTTGCTTATATTCTTTTTTATCGTTTATAATGCAGCTTATTCTCAAACGCCAGACTACGGAAAAACGTATGTCAACAAAACAAAAGGGTCTTCCGGCGGCACCATCGAACCTGGAGATACCCTTCAAATCCGCACCACCATTGTTGTTAACTCTACTCTTGCAACCATCGACAGTTGCGCATTTTATGATACCATTCCGGTTGGTTCAACTTACGTTCCAGGTACCTTGCGCATCTTAACGAACGAAGGTAAAATATGGAAGTCATTTACCGATGCACTTACTGATGATCCTGGTAAAATTCAAAGCGGTTTGTATGTAACCATCAATATGGGATATACATCAACGTTAAAAACGGCAACCGCAACACGACGTGGGCAAATGAAAAATACTGATAAGCCAACGCTTTGGGGAAGCACATGTGTTATGGTTGCTTCCTATGAAATTGTTGTTACTGCCGGGTATGGAGCAACTGTGGATGTAGGCGGTGGAAAATTTACATATAAGTACAACAACGCTTTAAACAATATCCAATTCGCACCAAACAGTGTTGCCGTTTTCAAGAACACCGGTATTTGTGAAAATACTGTTGGTAGTAATGCGCTTGGCATGGAATACGGCGGTACATTTGGAATTGGCAGGCCTCGCAATCGCTGGGCTTCATCTGCTATTTCGGGCACTTATCAATACAAAACGTTTACGACAGGTACGCCAAATGACTATTATTACGGCGTAGCAAATAACACCAGTACAGAAGCATATACAACAAGCAATGCCTGGGCGATACCTGACAACTCTACACCAACAACGCATCGTGTATTTGGCGTATGGGATATTATAGGTGACCACACCGCCGCTGCTGATCCTTATGCGGGAAACCCTCCCGCAGACACTGTAGCAAATGCATTTTCAGGCTATATGTTGGTGGTGAATGCGAGTTACAAAACAGACTACGCATTTCAGTACACGGTTACAAATCTGTGCCCAAATACATACTATGAAATCTCTTCGTGGTTGTACAACATCTGCTCAAAGTGTGGTGCTGATTCTTTGGGTCGTGGTCCAAGCAGTGCGGGATATATTCCTACAGGCCCAAATGATTCTTCGGGCGTACATCCTAACCTTACATATCAATTAGACGGTATTGATTATTATTCAACGGGAGATATTGCTCATACGGGAAAATGGGTCAAGAAAGCATTCACCTATTTAACGGGTCCCAATCAAACTTCATTTACACTCACCATCAGGAACAACGCACCCGGTGGTGGTGGTAACGACTGGGCAATTGATGATATAACTGTGGCAACGTGTACGCCTAATCTTGACATGCAACCAACCGGAAATGCAAAAGTTTGCTATGGTAACCAAGTTGATCTTAGTTGTGTGGTGAGTGGTTATTTTCCTAACTATACATATTGGCAGTGGGAAAAAAGTGTTGATAAAGGCAACACCTGGAAGGTTGATACTTCAGGAGTAGGGACCGTACAACTCGTTAACGGTAAATATGAATACAGAATCGGGCACACTCCTTTCCTTGGCGATAGTACCACCACCGGTAACATGTTTAGATTAAGGATCGCAACATCGGCTGCGAATTTGTCGAATCCGAGCTGCTCGTTTGTTGCGAGTACAACGATTATGGTGTACGTTAATAATTGTATGGATGTTTTGCAGACATCATTGCTGAGATTTAACGGAACACTGGACAGTAAAAATGTTGGTGGGATTAGCTGGACCACAGGTACGGAAAGCGAACGGACAAAATTTACTTTGGAAAAGAGTTTTGACAATATTCATTTTGCTCCGGTAACACAGATGAATGGAAAGGGTGTAAATGGAGTAGGGGCTTCTTATAGTTATGCAGATCCGAATGTTTTAGACCAGCCGGCTTATTACAGACTTAAAGTACAGGATGATGCACAGTTTAACTATAGTAAAACAATTATCCTGAGTCCATCCGGCTTGCGTTTTGATGTGCAGTCTGTTTTGAATCCATTCAACAGTGCGATCTCCTTCAATACTATTTCTCCGCTCGATGGATCAATAAAGGTTTCACTTTTTGATTACAATGGCAGACTCTTAAAAACAGAAGACGTTAGAGTGATCAAAGGACTAACAAACGTAACCATCAGTGATCTTAATAATTTACCAAATGGTGTGTACGCCTTGAAAGTTGAATATAAAAATCTTATGGTCATTAAGAGGGTGGTCAAAGTGGTGAAATGATTATGAATGATGAATTATGAATCAATGTGGTTTCCTTAAGCTATTCAACCTCTAACAGATTAATGTCCTACGGACATTTGTCTTCCCTGGTGTTAGTTTTTCTATTGATATTGATGTCCTACGGGCAAGCGTTCCCCGTAGGGGAACAATATCAATAGAAACGATTCAACAATCGGTCATATGCCCGTAGGGCATTAATTCGCATGCAATCGCACCTTAAGGAAACGACATTGAATTATGAATGATGAATGTGGCTTTCAATTCATCATTCATTACTATTTCGCGAGCGCTACCGTAAACTCCGAGCCCACGCCAATTTTGCTTTTGCAAACTACGCTGCCATTTAATTCTTCGGCAAGTCGTTTTACGATGAATAATCCAAGTCCGGTAGAAGACTCTCCATTAGTAGGTTTTGAAGAAACGGTACCATAACGGGAGAAGAGCTGCATGATTTCTTTTTCTGAAATGCCGATGCCTTCATCTTTTACGGTGAGAAAAACAGAGGTTTCGTCCTGGTCAACATTCACCCAAATGTTTTTTCCCGGCTGGCTGTATTTGACTGCGTTTGTAACAAGGTTTTCAAAAATTCTCTGCATATAAGATTTGTCGCAGAGAATAGTTATATCCTGCCATTTACTTTCAAAATGAAGCTTAATGTTTTTTGTAGCAACAATTGGTCTTATGTTATCGACCTGATGTTTGATAAAGTCTGCGAAGTCGAGCGGCTCCAAAACTATTTTTTCATTTTGCAATCCCGCCTTTTCAACGATCAAAATGTTTTTAATCAATAGCTCCCCTTTCTCAGCAGATTGATAAATTCTGTCGATCGCTTTTTGCTGCTCTGCAGTAAGATTGTTCTTTTCACCTTCCAGCAACTGTGTCCATATTTTTATGCTCGAAAAAGGCGTATTCAGATCATGCGAAACAATGCTGATCAATGAATTTTTTTCCTGGTTAAGTTCAGCAAGTCGCTCATTTTGCTTCATAATGGTGGTGTTCACCTTTTCTAATTTTTTATTACTGAGTCTTTTTTCAAGAAATGCAAATGAGACGACCAGTATCACGAGGCCCGCCGCTACGACCAGGTAGATGTATATTTTGTGCTTTAGTTTTTCCGCCACAACTTGCGATTGCAGCAAATTATTTTCGTGCTCTCTTTCAATGGCATTGTATTTTTCCTGCAGCTCTGCGATGTTATTATTGGTTTCTGTGTTTACAAGCGAAGTGTCAAGCTCATACCATTTTTGCTGATATTCAAAAGCCAGTTGAAATTTTTTACTCTCTTTATAAAGCTTCGCCAATACTGCGTAACTACCGGCTTCTTTATTTCGTGAATTAAACTCTTTTGCAAGTTCCAAAGACTTAAAGGCATAAACCTGGGCAGAGTCAAATTTTTTCAGGCCAATGTAAGAATCACTCAGGTTAAGATAATCGCTCCACAGATCTGCCCGTTCATTACCCAATTCATGCTCATGTTTGTTCCGTTGAAAATAACCGATCGCTTTATTGAAGTTGTGTTTTTTTACATACACATTTCCAATATTGTTATAAAGATTCGCCAGATCCATTTTGCCTTTGTAAGGTTCCGCAATTATTCTTGCGTTTTCCAGGTATGCCAAAGCGCTATCGGGTTTGTTCAGCATGTTGTAAATGGCGCCGAGATTGATATAGTTGGTGATGCGTGAGCTAACACCATTGCTGGAAGGAAGATCGAGTATTTGCAAATACATATCCCTTGCCTTGGCCGGCTGATTGAGATATGATGCATATACTGCAGCAAGATCGCTCAACGCACAGGAGATGTACGAGGCATTGTCAATCTTGCGCGAGGCCGCCAACGATTGGAGATAGTAGTTTACGGCATTGTCATAATCGTTCTTGAATTCATAGTAAATGCCTTTGAGCCTTAACGCAAAGATTTGCCCGTTCTTATAATTTGCTCTTTTTGAACAGGAATCTATATAGTGGGAATAGTGATACAGGGAGTCGGTTTTGTCATCGCCAAGGTCAAGGCAATGATCATATAAGTTGCGTAACGCGGCAGTGTCAACCACTTTTTTTTGCGCCCAAAGGAGCGTTGTGCAAAACAGCAGTAGTATTGTGGTAGGTGCTTTCAATTGCACAAAAAAACAAAGTTTTAGTCTATCAGCTTATTTTTAATGGCAAACTTCACAAGACCAACCGTATTTGTAACGCCCAACTTTGAGATCAGATTTTTACGATGTGTTTCAATTGTGCTGATACTTAAATAAAGTTTTTCCGCAATTTCTGCGTTGCTGTATTCTTTACAAACCAGTTTCAGTACTTCAATCTCTCTTTTGGAAAGAATATCCTCAACCTTAGTGTCGTCAATAGTGATGGTGTGCCTGAAATCATCGTTTGACAGAACGTCAATATCCCTGCTGAAAAAAGTGCCGCCATTGTGCACCGCAGTTATCGCTTCAACCAGTTCGTTGATGGAAGCATTTTTTAAAATGTAACCCTGGACTTTGTGCTTAGTGAGTTTATGTACATAGCGTGTCCCGCGCATTAGCGTAAGATAAATCACCTTTTGATCTGGTTTGATTTCACGTATCTTCTTCAGCAGCAACTCTTCTTCAATATCCGGAAGATTTACGTCGAGAAGCAGAATGTCTACATCCACATCCGGAAGTTGATTCAGCAAGCCCTGACCGTTCCTGGCGGAGCCTCTTATTTCAATCCCCGGTTGCTTTACTAGCAGCAGTGATAATCCCTCAAGGTACAGTTCATGGTCGTCTATGATGAACAAGCTAATCATTCAGGTTAGGGTTTAGGATATTTAAGTTTTTGATTTTTATCCTTTAGTGAAACGGATAAGGCTGCAAGTTATTTGTTGAGTAAAAATATAAAAGGGAATCGTAAATAATAGTTTTATGCATGAAAATATTTATGGGGTTGATGCCCTACGGGTATGGAGCCTTTCCCGTAGGAAAAAATACCAATGAAACCAGCAGCTGTGGTTATTTTGCCCTTAGGGCATTAAAATGCTTAACTAAACGACATTGAATTATTAATTATTCATTCGTTCTTGCTAAAACAAAAACCGGCCGCAATTGCGACCGGTCTTCTTGTTTTCTCATGTGTTGAAATGCAATAGATTAATTTACATTTTCAATAATTCCGGCGATTCCCTGGCCACCGCCTACACAGGCTGTAACCATGCCGTACTTTTTATTTAGCCTATTCATGTCGTGTGTTATCTGAACCGTAAGTTTTGTGCCGGTACAACCCAATGGATGTCCGAGTGCAATGGCGCCTCCGTTGATGTTTACAATTTCAGGATTAAGTCCCGCTTCCCTGATCACTGCAATAGATTGTGAAGCAAATGCTTCATTCAATTCAATCAGATCGATTTGGGAAAGCGACATTCCCGTTTGCTTCAAAACTTTTGGTATCGCTGCAACAGGGCCTATTCCCATTATTCTTGGATGCACACCCGCACTTGCACAGCCCACCAGTCTCGCAATTGGTTTCAGTCCAAGCTCGTTCACCATTTTTTCTCCCATTACTACTACAAAAGCCGCGCCATCACTTGTTTGCGAAGAGTTACCCGCCGTAACACTGCCGCCTGCGGCAAATGCAGGTTTCAGTTTTCCAAGCGCATCCATATTGGTATCAGCTCTTGGCCCTTCGTCCGTGTCCATCACATAGCTTTTTGTTTGCTTCTTGCCTTTGGCATCTACAAACACCTGTTCAACAGTTACTGGAAGGATCCCATTTTTAAAATGTCCGTTCTTAATCGCGTTGATCGCTTTTAAGTGACTGTTATATGAAAATTCATCCTGCGCTTCGCGGGAAACATTGTATTCTTTTGCAACCGCTTCTGCAGTAAGGCCCATGCTTAAATAGTAATCCGGTTCGGTAGTAGCAATGCTGTAGGCAGGAACCGTTTTCCAACCCGCTGTCGGTACGAGACTCATGCTTTCAGTACCACCGGCGACGATGCAGTCTGCAAGACCGGTTCTGATCTTAGCAGTTGCAATCGCAATAGTTTCAAGTCCGCTGGCGCAATAACGATTTACCGTCATTCCAGGAACTTCGATACCAAGCGCCTTTGCCGCAATAATTCTGCCCACCTGTAAACCTTGTTCCGCTTCGGGAACGGCATTTCCCACAATTACATCATCCACAAGTTTCGCGTCAAGCTGGGGAACAGACGCCATGAGGCCCTGGATAACATTTATCGCAAGATCGTCCGGACGATAAAAACGAAAGCCGCCGCGTTTGGATTTGCCAACCGCCGTTCTAAATCCCGCTACTATATAAGCTTCTTGCATAATCGTAAGGTTTTTAAAAATGGTTGTTTATGCAACTTTGTTGTTCAAAGATAGGAAAAGTTTTGAGTGAAAAAATATTGTTTTGAGTTTTGAGTAATGGGTTCTAAGTTTTGAGTTTTGAGTAATGAGTAGGACGTCGCAGGTCAATGCGTTCAAGCTTTTTGCCCTAAAAAGAGATTCTGAAAATCTCGGCCACAACTCAAAACTCATTACTCAAAACTCACAACTTCCTTATCTTCGCGGCCATTATGTATCCTCTAATCAGATCTATTTTTTTTCGTTTCTCTCCCGAAGGTGTTCATTACTTTTCAATGAATTCATTTAAAACGCTTTGTTCCGTTCCATTTGTAAGAAGCATCATCCGCTCGTCGTTTGCTCCGGCAAACACACAGCCGACAACGTTTTTAGGATTGCATTTTAAAAACATGGTAGGGCTTGCTGCGGGCTTCGACAAAAATGCTTTGTATTTAAGAGAGCTTGAAACCATGGGTTTTGGTTTCGTGGAAATTGGAACCGTAACGCCTAAACCGCAAGCGGGAAACGATAAACCAAGATTGTTCCGTTTGCCAAAAGACAAAGCGATCATCAATCGCATGGGCTTTAATAATGATGGCGTAGAAGTGGTGGCTAAACGATTGCAGCAATGGAAGACACGCAAGAGTGATTTGATCATTGGTGGAAATATTGGTAAAAACAAAGTAACACCGAATGAAGATGCATGGAAGGATTATGAGATTTGCTTCAATGCACTTTTTGATTATGTAGACTATTTTGTGGTAAACGTAAGTTCACCGAATACACCGGGTTTGCGTGAGTTGCAGGAAAAAGATTCGCTGCGCAAAATTCTATCGCATTTGCAAAACATCAATCGCCAAAAGGCACAGCCAAAGCCGCTGTTGCTAAAGATTGCGCCAGATCTTACTGCATCGCAAATAGATGATGTGATTGATCTTGCCATTGAAATAAACCTTGACGGTCTTGTTGCTACAAACACAACTATAAGCCGTGAAGGATTGGTAACAGATAAAGCTGAAGTAGACGCAATCGGTATGGGCGGATTAAGCGGAAAACCTGTGCAGAAAAGATCTACCGAAGTGTTGCAATACATACACGAAAAGTCCGGCGGAAAAATTCCCGTGATTGCAAGCGGTGGAATTTTTACCGGAGCTGATGCAAAAGAAAAATTACAAGCCGGCGCAAGTCTTGTCCAGGTGTGGACGGGCTTCATTTACGAAGGCCCGACGATCGTGAAGAAGATATGCAAGGACCTATAGATAAAAAAGTAAAAAGTAAAAATTGAAAAGTCAAAAGTGCGGCCTCCGGATTTTTGACTTTTTAATTTTTACTTTTGATTTATTAACAACCCTCTATTAAATGGAATATTTATTCACCGTTGATTCCCTTATCAGCCTGCTCACGCTTACAGTTCTCGAGATTGTATTGGGGATCGATAATGTTATTTTCGTCTCCATTATCATGGGCCGACTGCCCCGGGAGCAACAGCTCAATGCCCGCAGAGTATGGATGTTCGCAGGTATTGCGGTTCGTATTCTTTTATTAATTGCATTGGGATGGCTCGTGCAGCAAAAAGGAAAACCTGTATTTGAAATCTTCGGCAAAGGATTTGATCTCGCGAGTCTTGTAATGCTTGCCGGTGGTTTGTTTCTCATCTATAAAACCATAAAAGAAATTCATCACAAACTGGAAGGCTACGAAGAAGGCGGCGACGTGAAAGCGGCGGGAAGTTTTGGTGCCGCAATTGGTCAGATCATTTTGGTGGACATGGTGTTTTCTTTCGATAGCATCATCACAGCGGTTGGTATTGCCAAGCATGTTCCCATCATGATCATTGCTGTTGTCATTGCCATGTTCATCATGTTCCTGTTTAGTCAAAAAATAGCTGACTTCATCAGCAAACATCCTACATTAAAAATGCTTGCACTTTCGTTTCTCGTAATGGTAGGCGTGGTGCTGATCATTGAAGGATGGGACAGCGAAGGGGCGCACGAAATGCACCTGAAAAACTACGTATATTTTGCAATGGCATTTTCTTTTGCCGTTGAATTGTTGAACATGCGTTTGCGCAGAAAAACCAGCCATCCGGTGGAATTGCATAAGCCGGAGGAAAAGAACTAATTAATAATTAATAATAAAGGGGCCGCATTCGTCACAGAATGCGGCTCTCTAATTTTCGAATAGGTTTAAGACTGGATTTTGTGAAGCCCCCCACCGTATTAATTACTAATTGTTAATTATTAATTGCATTTGCGCAATGATTTTCAACTACTGACGACATTTTTTGTTATAGAGAATACAACCCGTAAGCATGTTTTTGAAAAAACTTGCCATAATTATTGTAGCGCTGTATGCGTACGCAAATATGTTGCAGGCGCAGCAGAAGCCAAATATTGTATTCATTCTTGCAGATGATCTTGGTTATAACGACATCGGCACATACGGCAATAAACTGGTACCAACGCCACACATTGATTCACTTGCAATGAGTGGAGTAAAAATGTTGAATGGCTACTGTACATCGCCCATCTGCAGCCCTTCGCGGGCGGCCATAATGACCGGCAGATATCAGCAACGATTTGGATTTGAGTTCCAGGAAAAGGATGCCCCGATTGGAAAAATGTCGTTGATGCAAGAGGAAAAATTCTTTAAGAGAGCACACAAAGAAGGCGACATCATTGATCTTTCCAAAGATTCAGTGGTGGTGCCAAACGGCTTGCCAAAAGAAGAAATAACACTCGCACAGGTGCTAAAGCAAAATGGTTACAAAACCGGAGCGATAGGCAAATGGAACCTCGGCGTGGCGGATTATCAATTGCCCGATGCTAAAGGGTTTGATTATTTCTACGGCTTCTATTCGGCCGCGGGATTATACGCTTCAGAAAAAGATCCCACAATCGTTAACCAACACATCGATGATATTCTCGACAGGCCAACATGGTTCAGGACCAAATACAGTGCATTGGTAAGAAACGGACAACCCGTAAATGAAACGGAATATCTCACGACCAAATTTGGTGAAGAAGCCGTTGCATTCATCGAGCAAAACAAAAACGATCCATTCTTTTTGTATGTGCCCTTTAACGCGCCGCACACACCGTTCCAGGCACCGAAAGACATTGTTGCAAAATTTGCAAACGTTACAGAACCACAAAAGCAGGTGTACTATGCAATGATCACCGCGCTTGATGATGCGATAGGAAAAATAATAAGCAAGCTCAAGGAAACAGGACTCGATAAAAATACCCTCATCATACTTACAAGCGACAACGGCGGCGCTACTTACACAACAGCTACCGACAACGAGCCGCTGAAAGGAGGGAAGATGAGTGAATTTGATGGCGGCTTAAAAGTGCCGTACATTATGAGCTATGCAAATAAAATTCCTGCAGGCACAACCTATCAACTGCCTGTAAGTACGCTGGATATTTTTGCAACAGCCGTTGGAGTGGCGAACGCATCTTTACCAAATGACCAGATTCACGACGGTGTAAATCTGTTGCCTTTTGTGAACGGCGAAAACAGCAATGCACCACATGATATTTTGTACTGGCGCAATGGCTATTCAAAAGCAATAAGAAAAGGCGATTATAAGTTGTACATAAACGAGCGGGAAAATGCGGAATACCTGTATGACCTTTCCAAAGATCCGGGAGAACATGATGACCTTTCCCCCACTTTGCCCGAGAAGGTGAAAGAACTAAAAGCCGACCTGCACCGCTGGGAAGCAACATTGGGCAAACCGATGTGGAAGTCGCGGTTTCATTTCCGGCTGAAAGTGAGGGACAGATATTATATGTTTCCAACATAACAGTCATGTTTTTAATGCATTTACACATAAGGAGTTGTGTCAAAACTCAAAACTTAGCACTCAAAACCCGCAACTTGTAAAAAACTTTTCCCGATGTTTTTGGATTGTATGGGATGAAGTCTTACTTTTGCCTCCCTCCCGTAAGTCGGGACCAGGTTGGTGAGGTGCCTGAGTGGCCGAAAGGGCCGGTTTGCTAAACCGTTGTACGGACTTCAATCTGTACCGAGGGTTCGAATCCCTCCCTCACCGCAGAGTAGATCAACATATCATTTCAAAAGCCCGCAAATGCAGATTTGACGGGCTTTTTTGTTTTTTGGACCTATCAAAAAAGCCCATACGATCTCATAATTAAAGTGGGGAAATCGTTGAGTATTTTAAAAGTCAAAAAATGACTCAACGGTTTTCGCCCAAACTCACGCCCAGTACGGGGTCCATTAATTGGACATCTTGTCTTCAAATGATCACTTTCTCATATTTGTTAACCAGAAAAATTTGTGATCATGTTAGAAAAAAGCATTGGCCTTTTATTCTTTTTAAAAAAGCCCAAAAATTACAAAAGCGGACCTAAGGATGTCTATTTAAGAATTACAGTCGATGGTATACCAAAAGAGCTGTCATGTAAGAGAAAGTGGGATCATTCTCGTTGGAATTCCCACGCTGGAAGAGCAACCGGCTTAAAAGAAGACGCAAGGGAACTAAATGCGTATTTGGATACATTGCAAACGAAGGCTTATGAATGTAAACGAATATTACTTGACAGGGGAAAAATTGTCACCGCAATAGCTATTAGAGATATATTAACCGGTGTTGAACAATCTCGACGTATGCTAATTTTCCTTTTTCAAAAACACAATGACGAAATGAAGAGGATGATCGGAAATGGTGTTGCAAAAGGAACTCACACGAATTTTAATACATCGCTAAGTCACACAAAAGAATTTGTGAAACACAAATACAAGGTGCAGGAAATTAATATCCTTTCGCTCGACGTCGAGTTTATAAAGGATTTCTATTCCTGGTTGCGAACTGAGAAAAAATGCGCTCATAATTCAGCAATAAAAAATCTCGCCAATATGAAGAAAATTGTATTGGATTGCGTTGAGAAAAAATGGTTGGTGGGCGACCCATTTGCAGGATTTGATATGACTAGAACAGAGGTTAAGCCAACATTTTTAATGATGGATGAATTAAAGGCCATTATGGAAAAAGAAATTAAGAATGACCGACTGGCAAGAGTTCGTGATGTATTTGTTTTTTGTTGCTTTACTGGTCTCGCTTTTATAGATGTAAAGCAATTAAAAAGATCGGAAGTTGTACGCGGTTTTGATGGGGAGTATTGGATCAGTAAGGATAGGCAGAAAGAAGGGGTGCTGTCACAAATTCCGTTATTGCCGGTTTGTATTGAGTTATTGAAGAAATATGAAAACGATCCGGGGTGCTCTGCGAACGATATGTTGTTGCCGGTACTAAGCAATCAGAAATATAATTCGTATTTGAAGGAGATCGCGGTCGTTTGTAATATCAGTAAGGAGTTGACCTCGCATGTTGCTAGGCACACTTTTGGTACTTCTGTAACACTAGGTAATGGAGTGCCAATAACCACTATTAAAGAGATGCTAGGCCATAAAACACTTAAGCAAACTTTGCATTATGCGAGAGTGTTGGCGGTTAAGACCAGTGAAGACATGAAGGTTTTAAAAAGTCGTTTAGTTAGTATTTAAGGGTCAGGTTTACATTTGAAAAAGAACTGACTTTGCTAGCGGCCCCTTCGTTTAAAAATGGTGCCGCTAGTTTGACTATGTTTTTATGAGTATTCCAATTAGTTTTTTTGTAATTACAGGAGTAGAAGTGAGCCTTTTTAAAAACAGGTTAGGGGTGAATCAAATTAAAAAGACTTGCAACCAGGTTCAGTATTTCGAAAGCTCGTAGTTTTCCAGCCAAGCAATTCTTTTGTTTATAGTTTTTGAAACGTGTCGAAAAAAAGCCAAAATTTAAATACGTTCGATTTTCGTGTTAGAAAAATAGGAAAATTCTAACACGTTATTATTTTGTGTTAAAAAAAAAGATTTTTTCAAACATATGACATACTTCTTTATTACTAGTGTGTTATGGTAGTAATTGGGTCGGCTGGCTGTGCCGGCGGGACACCGTCTAAAAAAAGCTGGTAGAGTGGATCATTCATATAAAAATTGCTTTTCCCGATTTTAATTTTAGTAAGTAAACCAACATCACAAAGCTTGTTTAGGTAAATGGAAGCTGTTTGTCGACTCACATTCAGTTCTGTTTCCAAAAAATCTATTTTAGTGTAAGGATGCTTAAATAAATTGTTTAGCAGATCTTGGCTATATATCTTGGGAAGGTCAGTCCGAATACGTTTTTTATATTCTTGCATCAAATTTTTTATGCCATCTATTAAATGCAAGGTTTGTTTGGCAGTTTCTTCTACGGCTTTAAGCATAAAAAGTAACCAAGGCTCCCAATTGCCATCTACTCTAACCTGTTGCAGCAGCTGATAGTAGTCAGCTTTATATTGAATAATATAACGGCTGAGGTATAGAATGGGAAGCGTAAGTAAGTCTTCTTTAACTAGGTAAAGAATGTTAATGATCCTGCCCGTTCGTCCATTTCCATCGTAGAAAGGGTGGATGGTTTCAAAACGATGATGGACAACAGCCATCTTTATCAACGGATCTACATCGCTCATAGTCTCATCATTAATGAATTGTACTAGGTTATTCATTAATTTTTCAATGGCAGGATAATCTTGTGGCGGCGTATAAACTGTTTCACCTGTTCTCTCATTTTTCAATATAGTGCCGGCATTTCTTCGATAGCCCGCGTCATTTTGCTCAAGGGTCTGTTGTATTTGCAGGATATGCTTATTAGTAATAAGCTTGTTTTTTCGCACTTCCTGAAATCCTTGGCGCAAAGCTTGCGCATAACGACTTACTTCTTTGGCGGCGGCATCATTTACAAAGCTTTCAAGTAACTCAGCTTTGTATACTTCATCGTGGGTAGTGATAATGTTTTCAATTGCGCTACTCTCTTTGGCTTCCTGTAACGAAAGTGTATTAATCAAAATACTTTCATTAGGAATAACATTGCATCTGCCATTTAACAATGCCAGGTAACGGTGAGCGTTGGCCACTTGCTTCAAAACCGCTTTCGTTTCGATGTCAGAAGAAGGCGGAAGCAACGGTATTTCAAATTCCATAGCCGATTTTCTTAAGGTTGTTTTTAATAGCTTTGTCTAGGTCTCCTACTCCTCGCCAATAAGCAAAAGTTAAGACCAAATTTTGCTTATTGCTGATTTTAACATTTTGTTTCTGTTAATCATGAATTCTCTGAGATT
>Ga0318567_10000674_pt1 | contig 13788 bp, 14 predicted proteins | sample GRESIP088b5f20_FD_203691 | JGI IMG/M metagenome (GOLD analysis project Ga0318567, IMG submission 203691) | Tropical soil microbial communities from Luquillo Experimental Forest, Puerto Rico - GRE.SIPMG.088b5f20 | ecosystem: Environmental > Terrestrial > Soil > Tropical forest > Bulk soil...
CGTCCGGCGCCGGACCCGCTGATCTGCCCGGCCCTCCTTCACCCGCCCGGCCCGCATCACCAGCATCGTGACGTCGTCGACCAGGTGGTCCTTGGTGAACTCGGTCATCGCCTGGCGCATCGACGTCACCACCTCCTCGGCCGTCCGGCCCGCCAGGGCGGCCAGCTCGTCGGCCAGCCGGTCCTGGAAGTAGGTGTTGTCCGGGCCGCGGGCCTGGGCCACTCCGTCGGTGTAGAGGAACAGGATGTCGCCGTCGTCCAAGGCCAGCTCCTGGGTGGCCGGCTCCGCGTCGGGGAACAGCCCGAGCGGCAGGCCGCCGCCGCTGGTCATCAGGACCCGGCCGTCCGACCTGAGCACCGCCGCGGCCGGGTGCCCGGCACTGCCCAGCACCACCCGCAGCTTGTCGTCCTGCCAGGTCAGGTGCGCGATGTTGGCCGTGACGAAGCCGCCGTCGAGGGCGAGCTCCTCGGCCAGCACGATCTCGTTGGCGCCGGCCAGCACCTCGCCGGGATCGGAGCAGCGGCGGGCCAGGACGCGGATCGCGTGCCGGGCCGCGGCGGTCACCGCGGCCGCCTCCTCGCCCTTGCCTGAGACGTCGCCGACGGCCAGCCCCCAGCCGTCGGGGGTCCGGTACACGTCGTAGAAGTCCCCGCCGACCTCCGCGTCCTCGTTGGCGGCCCGCCAGGTCATATGGATCTGCACGCCGGGGATGTCCGGCCATTTTCTCGGCCGCAGGCCCGTCGTCAGCACGTCGGCCGTGTCGTAGTGCCGGCGGAACTTCCGGTTGACCGCAATGGCCAGGCCCATCTGCTCGCCGAGTTCCTGCACCAGCGCCAGGTCGGCCACCTTGAAGTGCCCGTCGCTGGCCCGCCGGGCCAGGGTCAGCACGCCGTACTTGATCTCGTCGTCGGTCAGCGGCACGGACAGCAGCGACGTGGCGTCCAGCTTGGTCAGCAGCGGCTCGCCGTCAAGGCCGGCGCCGAGGGCGGCGTCTTCGGCGTGCGCCACCAGGGCCGGGTGCCCGGACTCGTGCACGGTCCAGGGGACGGAGCCCGGCGGCGGGTCGACCGTGGCCAGGGCGCTGGTCAGTTCGGTCAGCCGGGGGTCGTCCGGGCCGGCGACGAACTGCCGCCGCAACCGGTGCCTGCGGTCCATGTCCACGATGACCCAGGCGGTGAGGTCGCGGGCGATCAGCCGCGCGCACCGCTGAAGCATCCTGGACTCGTTATAGGGCTCGTTTTCCAGCAGCAGCCTGGCCACCGCCGTGACCAGGTCGAGCCGGCGGGTGATGGCCTGCACCGCGCCCAGCTGGGAACGGGGTCTGGCCTTGCCCTCGGTGTCCTCGGGGGCGGGGCGGGCCGCGGCGGCGCGGACCGCGACCAGCAGCGGATCGGACTCGTCCGGGTTCCCCTTCACGCCGACCCGGCCGATGACGAGCTCGCACGGCACCAGGCCGTCCCCGGCGACCAGGCTGCACCGGAGCTGACGCGGCTTGCCGGTCCGGCCGACGGCCGTGAGCTGGGAGTTCAGCGCCGCACGGGACGCCAGGGCGACGAAGGCGGTGAACGGGCGGCCGGTCGCGTAGCCGGGCTTGGCGCCGATCAGGTCGCCGGCCGCCCGGTTGACCCGCTGGACCGCGCCGTCCCTGGCGATCAGGAACAGCGGCACCGGCGCGTCCTGGAACACCGCGCGCAGCAGCCCGCGCTCCGCGTTGTCGGAGGTTGCCGCGGGGGGTTCACCGGGGCCGCCGGGGGCGGCCGACCTCAGCAGGTCGATGGCGCCTTCCAGTTCGGTGAAGGCGGCCTCGAGCACGTCGCCGGGATCGCCGGCCTCCGACCTGGCCGCCTGGCGCAGCGCGGCGTACCGCGCCTCCAGGCCGGCCAGGGGTTCGGCGGTCTCGCTCATGTCCCTGGCTCTGTCCGGCGCACCGCGACCATCGCGACGTCGTCCTCACGGGGGCCGAAGATGTACATCAGGTGGTTGCTGAAGGCCTCCACCTCGGCGCCGTTGGCTTCCTGCGCGGCCACGCGCAGCTTCTCCAGGTTGACGTCGAGGAAGACGCCCCGGTCCTCGACCAGGCCGTCGGTCATCAGCAGCAGGGTGCCGCCCGGCGGGAGGAACGCGGTCTCCACGTTCGGCTCGTGCATGGGCAGGCCGAGCAGCAGGCCGCCCTCGCCCGCGTAGCCTGCGCCCTGCCCGCTGACCAGCAGCGGGGCCATGTGCCCGCAGTTCACGATCTGCACCTCTCCCGACGCGGGGTCGAGCACCGCCAGGCACAGGGTAGCGATGATGCCCGGGTGATAGCTGGTCAGGACCTCGTTGATCAGGCCGGTGATGGCCAGCGGCGAGTGCCCCTCCAGGACGAAGGCGCGCAGCGCGTGCCTGAGCTCGCCCATCACCGTCGCCGCGTGCAGCGAGTGGCCCTGCACGTCACCGATTGCGACCAGGACCCGATCCCGCCACCGGAGCGCCTCGTAGAAGTCGCCGCCGACCTCGGCCTGGTCGCTGGCCGGGATGTAGCGGAAGGCGATGGCCAGGCCCGGTATCTCGGGCGGGGACGGCGGCAGCAGGCTGCGCTGCAGGGTCAGCGCGATGACGTGCTCCTCGGCGTAGGAGCGCAGCGCCTCGGTGGCCAGCGCGACCAGTTGCACCAGCTGGCGCAGGATCTGCAGTTCCTCGTCGCCGGGCACGCCGGCCCGGTCGACCGCCATCGCCACCGGCGGGCGGTCCGGTTTCGGCCGCACCGCGGCCGCGCAGATGCCGCACCGCAGCGTGCTGTCCGGGACCAGCGCCAGCCAGTCCTCGCGGGAGAGCATGACGGCCCCGCCGGCCTGGCTTTCGGCCAGGATTCGCGCGGTGACCCGGTCGGCCAGCCCGCGGGGCGCGCCGCGCTGCCTCGGCTCGGGCCGCTCGGGCGAGGCCGAGGTCCGGCGGATCTGACCGTCCGGCATCTCGACCACCAGCACGGCCTGCGCCGCGAAGATGCGGGCGGCGCCGGCCGCCGCGGCCCGGGCCAGTCCGTCGAAGGTTTCGGCCGCGTTGATGTCGAGGGCCACGCCGGTCAGCGCGGTCAGCAGGGCCGCCGTCCGCTCGGCGCGCTGCCTGGCCCGGGAGTAGCGCAGCGCCGCCAGGACGACGGCGAGCAGTTCCTCGGGTTCGTTCGGGTCGGCCAGGTAGGCGTCGGCGCCCTGGGTCAGGCCCCTGGCCCGGTCGGCGACCTGGACCGCGGTGGCCGAGATCTGGATGACCGGGATGGCCGCGGTGGCCGGGTCGGCCTTGATCTGGCGGCAGACGTCGTAGCCGATCATGTCCGGCAGGTTGACGTCGAGCAGGACCAGATCGGCCGAACGGGCCTGCTCCAGGGCCTCCCGCCCGGTCCCGGCCTCGATCACGGTGTGGCCGGCCCGGCGCAGCCAGGTGCTCATGAGGTAGCGCTTGGCCTCGTCGTCGTCGACCAGGAGCACGCGGGCTTCCGCGCCGGTCATGGCTCGCTCCTGATCACACGGCGGAGGGTGAACTCCAGCCGCTCGCTGGTCAGCGTGAGGTCCCCGCCCAGGATCCCGGCCAGCCGCCGCGCGTACGGCAAGCCGAGTCCGGTGCCGCCCCGGCGGACGCCGGGCACCTGGTAGAACTCCTCGAAGACATGGTCATGCAGGCCGGCCGGTATGCCTATGCCGGTGTCGGCCACGCTGATCTCGAGCCTTGGTCCCGTCACCCGTGCGCTCAGCCGAACCTCGCCGTGATCGGTGTACTTGATTCCGTTAGACAGCAGGTTACGCAGGATGCTGGTCAGGGCAACCTCGTCGGTGAGGATCGCCGCGGTTGGTCTGCTCGAGCTCGTCCGACAGCTCGCCGTACAGGGCCATGACGCCGCGGTTGGTCTCCTGCAGTTCGGCGTTGAGCAGGAGCAGCTGCTCCTTCTGCCGCTTGAGGTCTTCCAGCGCGGTGATCAGGTCCTGGTTCTGCCGCCGCAGCTCGTCCAGGGCGGACCGCGACGGCGAGCTGGCCGACGCGGGTGAGGGGGAACTGCAGTCGTTCGGCCAGGACCTGGACGGCCTTGCGGCAGGCTGGCACCGCGCTGGCGTCCTCGACCCTTAGCCACCGCATATCCCGCGGCGGCGGGGCCTGCAGCTGCCCGGTCACCGGGGGCCGGGTCAGCGGGACCACTTGACGACCACGACGCTGGTGCCGCCGCCCGGCTTGGAGGTCAGCTCGAACTCGTCGACCAGCCGGCGCGCGCCGGACAGGCCGAGCCCGAGCCCGTCCCCCGAACTCCAGCCGTCGGTCAGGGCCAGGTCCGGGTCCGCGATCCCCGGCCCTTCGTCGGCGAAGCCGATCCTGACGCCGCTCCTGCCTTTTGTCCTGGTAGTCGCGCATGTACGCGGCCATCCGCCGCTGGCTGCTGTCAACGTCCATGGGTGTGCATTCCTATACGTTCAGTAGCAGGTTTCGCATGTACCGACCACCAGCACGTGCGGGCTGACCATGCCGGTATGGCCGCGTGGAGCGGGGTCGGGGAATACGATTCTGGTGACTATCGGCGGACCGGACTCGTGGGAGCGCAGGGTGGCCGAGCTACGATTCTCGATCGAACCGCACGGCGCCAGCGTGGTGGTGAGCGTGCAGGGTGAGCTGGACGTCACCTCGAGCCAGCGGTTCGACGACTGCCTGTCGGACGCCGCGGCCGACAGCGACCAGGTGATCCTCGACATGTCCAAGGTGGACTTCATGGACACCACCGCACTGGCCGTGATCGTGGCGCACTGGCGGCGTCAGGTGGACGAGGACGGCCAGTTCCTGCTGGCCGGCGCCCGCTACCGCCACACCAAGGCGCTGTGGATCACCGGCCTCGCCGACCGGCTGCCGATGTACGACACCGTCGGCGAGGCCCTCGCCGCCCTGGCCGGGACCGGCTCCGGGGCCACGGGCAGCCCCGGAGCCAGTGAGCCGGGCGAGCCGGAAGCCACGGCGGGCTAGGCAATCCACACCAGGTCACGGCTTCAGGCTCCTGCCCGCGTCCTTGACCTTCTCGCCGGCCTGCTTGACGTTGCCCTTGGCCTGTTCGGCCTGGCCCTTGGCCTCGAGCGACTCGTTGCCGACGGCCTTTCCGACCTTCTCCTTGGCCTTGCCCTTGGTCTCCTGGGCCTTGTTCTTGGCCTTGTCGGTGGCACTCACTGTCGATCCTTCCCCTCGTGATCTATCCGTACCGGGCCCCCCTCTGCCCTGCCGATGCGGTTCTAATCCGTTTGGCTCGCCCTGCGGGGGTAGCTTCTCCCGGCGACAAGCGGGAAACAGGAGGCGGCGGTGCCCGGTACTGCGCACGACGACGACAGGCTGGAGCAGCTGGTGGGCGACGCCGCCGTGGTGCGGGACGCCTTCGAGCAGTTCCCGATGGTGCTGATGGCGCTGGACGGCCCGGAACACCGCCTGGCCGCGATGAACGCTGCGTACCGGGCGTTCACCGGGCGGTCGGACGTGATCGGCGTGACGTACCAGGACGCCTTCCCCGAGCTCGCCGGGCAGCAGGTGTTCGAGCTGCTCGACCGGGTGTACGCGACCGGCGAGGCGGAGACGGGCACCGAGTGGCGGGTACAGATCGACCTGAGCCCGGAGGGCCTTAGCGACCCGCAGGGCCCGCGGGGCCCGCAAGGCCCCCGGGGCTCGCGGGAGATATTCGCCGACTTCACCGTGTCGCCACGGCGCGCCGCCGACGGTTCCGTCAACGGGCTGCTGATCATCGCCACCGACGTCACCGGCCGGGTGATGGCGCAGCGGGCGGCCCGGCAGCGGGCCGCCGACGCGGAGCGCAGGAACCCAGCCGGCCGCGGGATCGTAGCCGAACTCCAGGAGGCGCTGCTGCCCACCGCCCTGCCGGTGCTGCCACGGGCCAGGATCGCGGCCCGGTACCTGGTGGCCGGCCAGGAGCAGGCGGCCGGCGGCGACTGGTTCGACGCGATCCCGCTGGACGACGGCGGCGTCGCGCTCATCGTCGGGGACGTGGTGGGCCACGGGGTGGCCGCTTCGGCCGCGATGGGGCAGCTGCGCGCCGTGCTGGCCGAGCTGGTCGCCGCCGAGAAGGACCTCGGGGAGGTGCTGCGGCGGACCGACGCGTTCGCCGCCCGGATGCCGTCGCTGCGCGCCGCCACCCTCGCCCTGGCGGTGCTCGACCCAGCCGCCGGGACACTGCTCTATACCACGTGCGGGCACCCTCCGCCGCTGGTCATCGGCGTGGACGGGACGGCCAGATACCTGGAGGGCACCACGACGGGGCCGCTCGGCACCGGCTCGCCGCCGGTGTTGGCGACCAGCGCGCTCGCCCCGGGCGAGCTGGTCCTGCTGTACAGCGACGGCCTGGTCGAACGACCGAACCGGACCATCGCCGAGGGCATGGCCGAGCTCGCCGTGGTCGCCGCCGACGCGGCAGCGAACCGGTCGCTCGCGCTCCACGCGGACCAGGCCGCGGCCGAACGGGTCTGCCAGCTGACCGTGGAGCTGCTGACCCGTACCGGCCACGCCGACGACATCACCGCGCTGGCCGCCCAGTGGCTGGCCGACCCGGTCCCGGCCCTGCACCTGTCGCTGCCCAGCGAGCGGCCCAGCCTGACCACGGCGCGGGACGCTTTCGCCGACTGGCTGAGCCGGCTCGATGTCGCGGCCGACGACTGGGAGGCACTGCACCTGGCCATGGTGGAGGTGTTCACCAACGCCATCGAGCACGCCTACCCGCGAGACCAGCCGGGGACCATCGAGCTCGACGCGACCCTGGAGGCCGACGGCAGCGTGGCGTGCCTGGTGACCGACCACGGCACCTGGCGACCGCCCGATCCGGCCGACGAGGACCGCGGCCACGGCCTGATGGTGGCCGGGCACGTCATGGACAAGCTGCTGATCAGGCACCCAGAGCGGAACGGCGCCGCCGCCCCGGGGGGCACCACCGTGACAATGCGGCACCGGCTGCGGCGGCCCGCCATCCTGGCCTCGGGCCAGGGCGAGCACGGCGCGAACCCGGCCGAGCCGCCGTTCACCGTGGACACCTCCGTCGCGGCCGACGCCACGGCCCGGGCGCTGGTCGGCGGCCCGATCGACATCACCACCGCCGACCTGCTGGCCCGGCAACTGCTATTGGTCAGCCGGGGCGGGACGGTGCCGGTGGTCGCCGACCTGACCGGCGTCACCCAGCTGGCCAGCGCGGGGGTCCGGGCGCTGTACCAGGTGAGCGAGCAGCTGGCGGCCCACGGCCAGGCGCTGACCCTGGTCGCCGCGGCGGGCAGCGCCGCGCACCTGGTGCTCGACCTGGTCCGGCTGGACCACGTGACCGCGGAAGCGGGAGCCTAGATCGCCCGCATCCGGTTGTTGCGGGCGTCGTGGCTGACCTCGGCCAGGCCGAGCTCCTCCAGCAGCGGCGGCAGGTACATGCCGAACCGGCCGCGGTAACCGCTGCGCAGGCCGTACCAGCCGCCGACCGGGTTGTCCGCGGACCGGCCCCACGCCTCCACCGTGCCCTCGGCGGCGGGCTTCTTCTCGTCGGCCGCGCCCAGCGGGACCCAGTCGCCCTGGCCCTTCAGCCAGGCGTGCAGGTCCTCGATGGCCCGGAGCCGGTACTTCAGCGTGGTCGAGCCGACCTGGCAGACCAGCGCCGGCGGGTCGGCCCGCTCGTCCCTGTACATGGTGTAACTCGAGGTGCCCGGCGGGGTCTTGAGCTCCCACGGGTCTTCCTTCGTACCAGCGGCCATCAGTGGTCCCCTCTGTTGATTGCGTTGATGAAATGCGGCAGCAAGGAGTCCCAGCCGGCCTGGTTGCGGTCCCTCCAGCGGAGGCCCGACGGCCCGAGCCGCTCCCAGCCGCGATGCTCGATCTCCACCCGGGTGGCGCCGGTCCCCCGGGCCAGGAAGCGGATCTCCACCTCGGTGGCGTCGGCGCGGTCCCGGCCGAGGTACCACAGGTAGGCCAGCCGGCCCGGCGGTTGCCACACGGTCACCTCGCCCCACTCGTGCTCGGTGCCGTCGGCGGTCCGCTCGTAGATGCGGCCGCCCACGCCGCCTTGCAGGACGACGACCTCGGCCCGGCCGGTGACCGTGTGGTCGGGCGGCCACCAGGCGGCGATGCCCGAGGTCCAGACGGCGAACGCGTGGTCGGCGGAGCAGGCCACGTCGAAGGACATGCGCAACGGGGCGGTCATTCCGTGTTCTCGGGCGGCACGGTGTTCTCGGGCGGCACGGGTGTTCTCGGGCGGCACGGTGTTCTCGGCCATCAGGCGGAACCGGCGGGCGGCGTCGCCCCAGACGCGTTCCAGGTACTCCTGGACCGCGTGCAGCCCCTCGTCCCGCAGGTGGTAGATCCGGCTGGTGCCCCGCGCCTGCTCGGCGACCAGGCCGGCCTCCTTCAGCAGCCGCAGGTGCCTGGAGACCGCGGGACGGCTGATGGGCAGGGCCGCGGCGATCTGGTTGACCGGCTTGTCGCCCTCGCTGAGCAGGCGGAGGATGTCACGCCGGTTCGGGTCGCCGAGCGCCTCGAACGGGTCGCCGGCGGCGTTGGTAACCACCGGGCTACCGTAACATGCTGGTTACCGAAGAGCTACGACCGCGGACGAAGCTGGCGCCGAACAGGGCGACGGCGAACAGCACGACGGGATATACCACGAGGCCGACCAGGACGTCGCCGGCCATCGCGTCGCTGAGCAGGTAGCTGGCCACGTCCGGGTAGCCGCTGTGCGGGAAGGCGGCCACGTCGTACGGGCTGGTCAGTGCGTAATGACCGGCCTGCATCAGGGCGGTCAGGTCGGCGGCGAAGTGCATCGGCGCGCTGAGCACCGCGGTGAGCAGCCCGGCCCGGGCGCCGGCTCCGGCGCTGCCGGTGGCGGCCGCGCCGACCGAGGCGGCCAGCACGGCGGCGGCACCGACCGGCCACAGGTAGCCGGTGATCCCCACCGGCTCGAGCGGCGTGGTCAGGTCGATGATCGTCCAGATGGCCCCGCTGGCCAGCGCGGCGGCGAGCGCCCACCACAGTGCCAGCCGTTGGGCCAGCCGTTGGGCCAGCCGTTGGGCCAGCCGTTGGGCCAGCCGTTGGGCCTGCCGTTCGGCCTGCCGCTGGGCGGCACCGGCGTGGCCGCGCGACGAGCTGAGCGCGACCGCAAGGTAACCGGCCAGGGCCACGGCGAACAGCACCGCGAACACGTGCGTGTTGTCGGCGGCCGCGGCCGGGTGGGCCACGGCGATCCGGGCGACCGAGACGATCGCCGCCGCCACCGCGGCCAGGGCCACCGCGGCGACCATGACGCCGGGTACGGTCCGGCACGGCGGGTGCGGCCGCGACGCGCGGACCGTGGCGTACCCGCCCAGCAACAGGCCGAGCACCGCGGCGGACACGGCCAGGTCGGGGATCTCGGCCGCGGTCGCCGCCGTCACCGCGGCCGAGGTCAGCAGCCCGGCGAGGGCGACGGCCAGCACCCGGCGGCCGCGGCCTGACGGCGGGAACAGCGCGACGCGCAGCGCGCCCGCGGCGAACCGCCACCGGCCGGCCCGGCCGTGAACCTGGGCGAGTTCGGCGGCCATCGCATGCCCCCAGTCCCGCTGGCGGGCGGGCAGCCAGGCCGTCGCGGCGGCCACGATCCGCGCCGGGAGGTCGCCGTCCGCCTGGCCGCCGCGGACCAGCAGCAGGCCGGCCGCGGTGAGCACGCCGAGCATGACCAAGACGGGCATCACGCGCCCTCCAGTTGGGGTCGCGCCGCCGCGGTCCTGGCCGGGGACGCGCTGGGCGCGGTCGCCACGGCCGAAGCGGCGTAGGCGCGGCCGGTGCCGGTGAGCCGGTACAGGTGCCGCGGCGGCTTGCCCGGTGCCTGCTCGGCCTCCCAGCACGTCTCGAGCAGCCCGCGGTCGGCGAGCCGCATCAGGATCGGGTACATCGACCCGGCCTGGATGCCGAGCTCGGCGCACAGGTCATACCCGTAGCGCCAGCGGCCGGGGTCCTCCGTCAACGCCCCGAGCACCGCGACGGTTTGCGGCGAGGGCCGCCTCGCTCTGGTCACAAGATAACTCTATATAGCAAGAGTTATTTGGGGCAAGGGCGGGCGCCGGCCAGGATGCGATGCGGCGTCACATCCCTTGGTCGCGGCGGGTCAGACGGGTTAGACGTTCGCGACATGGAGGACATCAGCATGGAGACCCTGACCGCCCGGATGCCCAACCCCGCGGTGATCATCCCGGAGGCCATGAAGCCGATCCGGGCCCTGTTCGGGTCCATCAGCGGGGGCGGCGTGCCGCAGGCCACGCTCGATCTCGTGCACCTGCGGGTCAGCCAGGTCAACGGCTGCAGCCCGTGCGTGGACGGCGGCTGGCGCAAGGCGAGGAAGGCGGGCGAGACCGACGAGCGGATCTTCGCCGTGGCCGCCTGGCGGGAGGCCCCCTACTTCACCGAGGCCGAACGGGCCGCACTGGCGCTCGCCGAGGCGGTCACCCGGCTCAGCGACCGGCCCGACCCGGTGCCGGACGAGATCTGGGACGCCGCGGCCCGCCACTACGAGGAACGGGGACTCGCGGCGCTCATCCTCATGATCGCCACGACCAACTTGTTCAACCGGCTCAACGTCAGCACCAGGCAGCCTGCGGGCGCGCGGGGCTGAACTGGGGTTTCCTGGCCGCGGGACGGCCGGTTTACGGATGGCTTACGGCCCCGGCCCGGGCGGCCGGAAATCTTAACCACAACTGAACTTCTTCGGGGTTGGGTCCTAGTAAGTCGTTGGGCATGATTTCTATCAGAGTTCCTTGCTCACGAGCGCCGACCGCTTCCCTGCCGCGGTCGCGCGGACGAGAAGGGTCCGCGTCGATAGGGCAACCCTGCAGCCCTATCAACGCGGACCCTCTGCATTTGCGGCACTTCTGCCTCGCCAATCCCTTAAATCGCTCGCCAGTGCGGAGCGCGGGCGGGGTTTTCGTGGAGGATTCGGGCTTTGGGGAGGATTTGGGGGTCTATAGTGCACCGGATCTTCCCCAGAGCCCTTTTCTTCCACGATCTTTTTCGGGCAGGCGCACCATTAGCCGCTTGCGTTTCTCAGGGCTCACGGGCATCTGAGGAAAGGCAAGGACGGGCGGCCCGGGATGGCCGGGCGGGAGCGCGAGACGGTCGCGTGGCCGGCGATGGTCGCGCGGGAGCACGTGGGTCGCGCGGGAGCACGGGTCGCGCGGCCTGTGGTGGCCGGGCGGGAGCCGTCGCGCGGACCGCGGTGGGCAGGCGGGAGCGCGGGGGCTTCGGGGGACCGGCTGGCTGGTCAGGTGGAGACGACGACGACTATGGTGCGGCCGATCTTGATCTTGTCGCCTTTCTTGAGGCGCTGGGCCTGGAAGATGCGGCGGTTGTTGAGCCAGGTGCCGTTGGTGGAGTTGAGGTCCTGGACGAACCAGAAGCCGTGGGCCAGCTGGAACAGAGCGTGGTGACTGGAGGCGTGCTCGTCGCCGATCACCAGGCTGCCCTGCCGGCCGGCGGTGAACTCGGTGTGGAAGGTCTGCGTCTGGCCGCCGGCCTGGAGGATGATCGGCTTGGTCGACGGGGTGTCGGTGAGGGTGGACTCGCCTGGGCCGGTGACCGCGGAGACGGCGGCCCGCCAGGCCCCTTGCTCCTGGGCGCCGACGTCTTCCCACGACGGGAGGGAGCCGGACTGGGCTTTCCGATGGGCTTCGTAGGCGGTCTGGGCGAGACGGTCGAGATCGGTGCTAGCCACGAGTCGATAATGCCAGAGCAAGTGGGCGATGACGCTACGGAGGGCGAGGGTTCTTCCGCGTCCGTTCGGCCCTTTACTGGGATGATCGAGCCGTGGACCTTCCCCGCACCTTCACCATCCGAGAGGCCAGCCACCGTATCCACATTCCCCTGACCAGCGAGAAGCTGGCAACGTTGGGCCGGGCGGTGAGCCCGGCGGCGGACCGATGAGCGCGACGAGGTTGTGTCCGTGCGGGTGCGGCGCGGAGTTCGAGGCGACGGTGGCCGAGCGGGAGCGCGGGCTGCGCGCGGAGACGCTGGCCTTGGCCCCGTCTGCGGCGCTGCCGGGGCGGGAGCACGCGGCGGCCTACCTGATCTCGGGTGTGCCCGGCGCGGGGAAGTCGACCGTGGCCCGGCTGCTCGCCCTGCACTTCGACCGGGCCGCGCACGTCGACATCGACATGGTCTACCACCACTTCACGGTCACCGGCCTGGCGCCGCCAGCCGGCCCGGGCGAGGACACGCGGCGGCAGTCCGAACTCGCGGTGGTCAACGCCGGCGCGATGGCCAGGAACTACGTCGGAGCCGGTTACGTGTGCGTGCTCGAGGGCGCGATCGTCCTGCGCGCGCAGGTCCTGGCCTGCCGGGACGCGGTGGCGCCGCACCCGCTGCACTTGGTCGTGCTCGCACCGCCCGGCGAGGTGGCCGGGGAGCGCGACGCCCGGCGGTCGGGCAAGCACGTGGCGGAGTACTTCCGGCACCTGGGGCCGGTGCTGGGGCGTGAGCTGGGAGGGTTCGGGTTGTGGATCGACAGCGGCGGGCAGACGCCGCTCGAGACCGTCCGGGCGATCCTCACGCGGCGTTCGGCGGCGCGGTTGCCCGGGTCGCCGTCGGCGGCGGGGTTGCCACCGGCGGCGGGGTCGCCGCCGGCGGCGGGGTCGCCGCAGGCGGGATGCTGAAGCGGGCCAGCGCGGCGGACTGGTGGCGCCTGCTCGACGCGCTACTGCTGGTGGCCGTACATCCCGCCGGACGGGCGCCCTAGGTGCGAGCCGATCGGCACCGCGGTCACAACCGTCCCGATGAACGCCACCAGGAACAGGATGATGAACCCGCCGTAGAAGGTGAGGAACGCGGCGAACAGGGCGGGCGGCAGGACGACCGCGCCCGCGCCGTAGGCCACCTTCTTCCGGCTGATCCGTGGCCGGGCGGGCGGCTTCCTGACCAGGGGCGCTGGCGCCGGGCGGCGTTCGGCCAGCACGGCGGTGACGGCGGTCAGCTCCGCGTAGGTCCGCGCCGCGAGCGCCTGGCCCGTTCGCGCGGCGAGTTCCTCCCTGGTGAGCAGGCCGTAGACGTACGCGGCCTTGAGAGCGTCGACCACCCGGTCGCGATCGGCATCGGACGCGCGCATGTGGCCGCTGGCCGCGGCCGCGCTCAGTGGGTCCCACGGACCTATCGCCACCGGCACCTCCCGGGCTCCCGGCTAGGACAACTCACTAACAGCGTAACGCGCTTGCCCTCTCGCCCCTTCCGACCGGCGGACGCGCAGCGCTTGCTCGTCGTGTACGTCGTGTTCGTGGCGTTTGTCGCGTTTGTCGCGGCGGCCGCCGCGTGGGAGCGGCTCCCGCCACTCCGGCGCCGCCCGTAGCAGGCCGTTGGGGATGCCACCGTCGTCAGAACGTAGTGGCGCTTAGCCGTACGTGCCCGGTGGGCCGTCGCGCGAGCGAGGAATCGGTATTCCCGGTTCAGCGCGTTACCGCAATGCCCGCGCCGCATACGCGAAAACGGGCACCAGTCACTCCGGCTCCGCCCGCACCAGGGTGTAAGGCGTGGATGCCACATCCACGTCGTATGAACAACATGGCTGGGACATCCACGCCTTATCCGCCGGGCGCACCGGAGCGGCGGGCGCGTATCACCAGTCACGGCAGTTAGAGGGGAGCGCAGCAACACCAGAAGGCACAGCCCGGACGCGGCTAAACGGCATAGCTCACGGCCTGGCCGGCGGGCCCAGGGTGACGGCCGGACTGACGGCCTGGCCGGCGGGCCCAGGGTAACGGCCGGAGTGACGGCCTGGCCGGCGGGCGAGGAGGAACGGCC
>Ga0318567_10000676_pt1 | contig 13785 bp, 7 predicted proteins | sample GRESIP088b5f20_FD_203691 | JGI IMG/M metagenome (GOLD analysis project Ga0318567, IMG submission 203691) | Tropical soil microbial communities from Luquillo Experimental Forest, Puerto Rico - GRE.SIPMG.088b5f20 | ecosystem: Environmental > Terrestrial > Soil > Tropical forest > Bulk soil...
TAAACGAAATAAGGTTTAAACTCATATTAAGAATGTTCGCTGTTGTTAATAAGCAGGAATTCTATGTGGACAAATACGAAAAAGCCGCTTAATATTTGGCAGATTTTGAATCATAGAATACGCAACGGATGCTTAATAGTAGCAATGCAGTCTGGCTCATGGTAATGATTGAAAACTTAGAACTGCTCATCAATAATCTTTAAAAGAGATTTTATGAAATTGCGTTTGTCTATATTCATCATTTGCTTTTTAACACCCGGCATTTTGCATGCACAGGGAAAGTTCGCCATCAAGCTGAAGGTGAATGACAGCGATGCATACAGGGCGTATCATAACGAACCTGTAATATTTACAATCAGGTTGACAAATAAAGCAATACAAAATGACATCTCATGGAACGAAGATGCAGACGCTTACCTGGCGCAGGTTGCAGCAGACTACAAAGCGGGCCTGATCACAAAGGATGAATTTGAAAAAGAAACAGACACAGTGACAAGCACTAAAAGAACAATAACCTCACAGTCTGTTGGTTCACAAGAGTCGCCATGGTTCCGTCAGTTGAAGTTTCGCGTGGTGCTAAAAGACACGATCGAACAACGCAACTTTAATCCGCAAATTCTTGGCGATCCGCCAATCGATCCCATAGCTGTTTTAGACGAGAAAGCATATTATAAAATTGATTTTCACCTTAGTCCTAAGCAAGTGTCAAAATTGAAAGCGGGCACATACAAAGTTCAGGCGATGCTGGCCGGCGTTACCTCAGGTGAAGTAACGCTCAGGATAAAACAGGAAAACATTCCACCCGGACAATTGGAAAAAAGGCCGATGCTGCTTCGTTTCGGAAACTATTACCTCGAAGGAAAAGATGCAAAGAAGGCACTGTTCTATGCCAATATTTTATCGGAAAAAAATCCCAATGACATCGCCGCTTTAGTGCTGAAAGGGGAAGCTTATATTTTACAACAACAATATAAACTTGCATTAGCTGCATTTACCAAGGCCGAACAACTGTTTTACAAAGCAGACAAAAGCTCTCCAAGCAACGAGCCGCCATTGTATCTCATCGCCACGATTGCATGGCTGCAGAAAAAAATATAAGAACTGTCAAGTTAAAGCCGAAGTTTTGGAATGCTGTTGCAATAAATATTTTAATTACGCAAACGGTTGCCTAAATTTATTTGCCGAGAAACCATTACATTTAGCGCTTAGAATTTTCAGCCAAAACGAAACTGCATGCCTTTTGACGCTTTAATTGATGAAAAAGAGCTGCTAATGTGTATAGCAGCAGGAGATGAAGATGCATTCAGGCAACTATTTCATTCTCATTATAATAAGCTGGCTTCTTTTGTACAGAAGCTCACCAAATCAACCAGCGCTACAGAAGAGCTTGTGCAGGATGTGTTTGTAAAAGTTTGGCTGCACCGTTCCGAACTTGGTTCCATCGACAGATTCGATTCATGGATGTATGCGATTGCACGTAATCACGTTTTTAATCACCTCAAAAAAACAGCTCGGGAGTTCCGGCAACAACAAGCCTGGTTGGAACAGGCAGAAACCGATAATGCAGCAACTGCGGCCCAAAGCGATGCGGTGGACATGTATTCCTTTATAGAAAGATCCATAGAAAAATTGCCCCCGCAACAAAAAAAGATATACTTACTCAAGCGCCAAAGCGGCCTCAGGAACGAAGAAATTGCCCAACAGCTGAATATTTCGATGGAGACCGTGAAAAAACATTTCACCCTTGCATTACGCTTCATTAAGGACCATGCAAAGCATGGCATTGAGATCCTTATTGTCATTTCTTTCCTTTTTTAAAAAAAAGTTATTTTTTCATTACCACTTTTTTGTCGCCTAGTTGTCTTGTGTATTAAAGGACGTTTATAATTCCTTTTTAGCAGAAATTTTTCACGATGATATTTTGAGTGTGGATCCTTAACAGGCATGCACGCTGCAGTGATTTTTTTCTGTTTCAACAAACAACATACAAAAATTGCCATGCCCGATATACGATTGCAATACTTGCTTGAAATTTATTTTAAAGGAACCGCTTCCCAGCAGGAAACGATGGAACTCATGCGCATACTGGAAAAAGAAGAGTTCAATGAGGACCTTCAATCCTTACTGGACGGTATGTGGAGCCGTTTTTTACCTGAAGAGGAAGCTTGGACAGAAGAAAAAAAGGCAGAACAGTTTGATGAAGTTTTGCATAAAGTAGCACTGCACCAGGTTCCTGTAAAAAGGATGAACAACTGGTACAGAGTGGCTGCAGCAGCTGTGGTAGGGGGCATTGTAGCAACTGCAGCATTTTTTTATACTACGAATCATGCAACTGTTCAGAAGCCTGAAATTATTGTTGCTAAAAAAGTAGTCAACGATATTCCTCCGGGAAAAGACAGGGCCATTTTAACCATGCAGGATGGAACGAAGGTTGACCTGGATAGTTTGCAAAAAAACAGCGCCGCGGCGTATGGTTTCCAAAAAAAGAATGGCAACGAAATTGCGTTTAACGAAGCCTCTTCACAAACTATCACCTACAACACACTTGCTACACCCAAAGGCGGAAAATATAAACTGATGTTGCCTGACGGTAGCATGGTATGGCTCAACGCAGCCTCTACATTACGCTTTCCTACTGCGTTTCAGGGTAGCAGCCGCGAAGTAACACTAACAGGAGAAGCCTACTTTGAAATCGCGGAAAATGCCAAACAACCATTTCATGTAAAAGTGAACGACATGGATGTGCAGGTATTGGGCACTCATTTCAACGTGATGGCCTACGACGATGAAAGCACTGTAAACACTACACTCCTGCAGGGTTCTGTAAAAGTTTCACAGGGAAGCCGCTCAAATATTTTAAAGCCCGGCCAGCTTTCAGCAATAGATAAAGAAGGTGCGATGAAGATAAGCGAAGCAGACGTTGAAGAAACAATGGCCTGGAAAAATGATCTGTTTGTGTTCAGGTCGTACGATTTTAAAAAGGTCATGCGTCAGGTAGAACGCTGGTACAATGTGACCGTAGAGTACAAAAGTAAAATACCCGAAGGGAAATACTCTGGCATGATCGGCAGGAACAACAACATTTCACAGGTTCTGAATATCCTGAAGGCGTCGGGGATATCATTTAAGATTAACGATAATACAATTGTTGTTGAATAGTTGTAAGAATGATGTTGTTCGCGGAGTGCGAGACCTGACAGGTTTTTAAAATCTGTCAGGTCTGGGTACACCAAAGATGTATTCGAACATCCATGACCCAATAGAAGGAACTGTCAACTTAATTTTAATTCATCCACCAAACCGAAGCTAACTATATGAAAAACAAAAAAACTTAAGCCTTAAAATAGTTCAAAATAAAAACCGGGAAACGGTTGCGACGTTCCCCGGCAGAAGTTTGAATTAAGTCACACAACACGATCAGTATTGTAATTATTTCATCCAAACATCTCAAAAGTATGGAAAATTTTTCCAGGGAAACGCATGCCTGTACAAACAGGCTAAATCTAACGAAACTACTGCTTATTATGAAGGCAACTATTTTATTGGTAGTGATTGCATGTCTTCACGCAAGTGCCGGCACGATGGCACAGAAAGTGACATTATCCGGCAGGAACATGTTGCTGGACAATGTGTTCAAACAAATTCATGATCAAACCGGCTACCAGTTCTTTTATCGTGAGGACCTGCTGAAACAGGCGCCACTTGTGAGCATTGAAGTGAAGAACGCTTCAATAGACGAAACGCTAAAGGAGTGCCTGGCCGGCTTGCCGGTAACGTATTCCATCGTGGAGAAAACGATCGTTATAAAACCTGCAACAGCAGTGCCAACAGTGGAGGCGCCATTGCTTCCGCCTGTTGATGTTGAAGGAACCATTCTTGACGAATCAGGGAAACCCGTTGCCAATGCAAGTATCGTCGTAAAAGGCACCACCTTCGGCGCAACAACTGATATAAACGGAAAGTTTCAAATTAAAAACAGCCAGGAGTCCGTTTCCCTTATTATTAGCTGCGTTGGATACCAGAAACAGGAAATTACTGTTAAAGGGCATCAAACAATTTCTATCAAACTTAAACCAGTAGATACATCCCTGGAAGAAATGGTGATCGTTGGTTATGGCTCACAGAAAAAGACAACCCTAACCGGTTCTGTTTCTGTTGCTTCCGCAAAAGATTTCACCGACCGTCCTGTTACAAACGTTACAAACGCACTGCAGGGTAAGCTTTCCGGCGTTACTGTAACAACCGATAACGGGCAGCCGGGAAGAGATGATGGTAAAATTTACGTAAGAGGTATAGGTACTGGTATTGGTAACGATGCTGCAGTGTCAAGCCCTATGGTAGTTGTAGATGGCATGGTGGCTACGTTAACCGAAGTAAATCCTAACGATATTGAAAGCATTACTGTTTTGAAAGACGCATCATCCGCTGCCATATATGGAGCAAGGGCTTCAAACGGAGTGATCCTGGTTACCACGAAGAAGGGAAAGAAAGGATCATTGCATATCAGCTACGATGGTTACGTTGGGCAGCAAAGCATTACAAGGAAACCGGATTTCCTTCCATCATATCAACAGGCGCAGTTGTACAATGAAGCGCTGGTGAATGAAGGCGGTGCAAAAAAATGGTCAGATACCGACATCCAATTGTTTAAGGATGGTACGGATAAAAGTGGAGCGCATCCTAACACTGATTGGTTAGCCCTTGCATACGCTCAAAAGGCTTTGCAATCGAGCAACAACGTTACCGTAAGTGGAGGCGATGAGAAAACGAAATACATGTTCTCAGTTGGTTATTTCAATCAAAAAGGAAACGTTCTTAAAACGCAGTATGAGAAATACAACATGCGTTTCAACTTAAACTCACAGATAGCTAAACAACTTGGCTTTAATGCAAACGTGTCTTACCTGTATGCTCCTTTCAGTGAGCCTGTAAGCACATATGCAACAAGCTTTTCACAGATCATCAGGCAGATCAATCGTATCTCCAACACTGTTCCATACAAATGGGAGAACGGCGCTTATGGTTATGTGTCTGATGGTTCGCCAATGGCATGGCTGGAGTCTCCTTCCTTAAACAAATGGCAGAACTATACATTCACCGGCAACATTGGTCTTGATTATTCACCAATAACCGGTCTTCACCTGAAGCCATCATTTGGTTACAGATTGGCAACGGGTCAGCAGCAACAATTTGTAAGCGACATTCAATACTACAAAGGTGGCGCAGCCGGCACTCCATTGACACCAACAAAATACCAGGGACCTAATAACTTAACGAATGCAGCTGACAGAACAACATACACTTTGTTGCAAATGCTTGCTGAATATGAAAAGGCGCTGGGTCAGCATCATTTCAAATTGTTAGCAGGTGCATCACAGGAGTACTCCATGTATAATATTTTCTCTGCTTACCGCCAGGGCTTCCTGAACAATTCGATTACTCAAATAGATGCAGGTCCTAAAGACGGGCAGGCTACAACAGGTTCCGCAAACGACTGGGCATTGCAATCTGTCTTCGGAAGATTGACCTATGACTGGGCCGATAAATATTTGCTGGAAGGGAATATCCGGTACGATGGTTCTTCACGCTTTGCTCCCGGCAAGCGCTGGGGCCACTTCCCGTCATTCTCTGCAGGATGGGTTATCTCAAAAGAATCATTCTTTGATAATTTGAAGAGCACAGTTAACCTGTTAAAACTAAGAGCATCGTGGGGCAGATTGGGTAATCAGCAGATTTTACCGTATCCGACAATCGCTACTGTTGCCACCAAGGATATCAACAAGAACCCTATAACTTACTCCTTTAACCAGGGGCTTGCATCTGGCGTTGCTCCTGTAAATGGCGCCAATACAGACATCCAGTGGGAGAGTACAGAGACTTATGGCGCAGGTATCGACGCTGCGTTCCTGAGAAACAGACTTACATTCTCGTTTGATCTGTTCAACAGAAACACTGACAATATTCTGATGATCTTGCCATTAGGTGCACCATATTCATTGGGGGCTCCGTACCAGAATGCAGGCGCGATGGTAAACAAAGGTTTTGAACTAAACCTCGGTTATGCTGATCATGCAGGTAAACTGAATTATTCTGTGAACGGTAATGTAACGTATACAAAAAACACCGTGACGGATCTTAAAGGTGCAGGACCAATTATCGGCAGTGGTACATTCGTCGATGTGGGTTATCCGCTAAAATCTTTGTACGGTCTTCAGGCAACAGGGATTTATCAAACTAAAGATGATGTGAAAGGAACTGCTGTGATCAACTCGAAAGTTGGCCCGGGAGATTTGCAGTACAAAGATCAAAACAAAGATGGTGTAATCGACGCGAAAGACAGAGTTTATCTTGGAAGCTATTTCCCTAAATATACTTTTGGTCTTACAGCAACAGCAGAGTACAAAGGCTTCGCGCTAAGTTTGTTTTTCCAGGGCGCTGCGGCAGTTAAAGCTTCCGGTGGTAACCTGATAGGACAAATAGGTGCAGACGTACAAAAACCAACAAGCGTATTCCTTGACAGATGGACACCAGACAACCACTCAACAACGTTCCCAAGAGCTTGGTATAAATACTCACAAAATGATCCGGGCACAAACCCTTCTTCTTTCTGGGTTAAAGATGCTTCGTATGTGCGTTTGAAAAACATACAACTATCATACAGCCTGCCAAAGGCATGGATTTCAAAAGCTCACCTGAGCAACGTGAGAGTATTTTACAGTGGACAAAACGTGTTAACGTTCACCAAATTTTACAAGTGGATAGATCCTGAAGTTGGCTCTGCAGGAAGCATTTATGCCTATCCGCAGGTGATGGTCAATTCAATTGGTTTAAACGTTACATTCTAAAATTTTTGATCGGTGAAACGAGCTTCATATGAGTTTCTCCCTGGTCAAAATAAAATCAGATTAAAGATGAAAAAACTAACAATATGCCTTTTTGTAGCCGCTGCTTTGACCGGCTGTAAAAAAGACTTTTTAAATACAGCGCCTTTAGATGCTTACAGTAACTCCACTTTATGGAAATCGCAAAACGATGCGCTGGCCGCACTGAATGGCTGCTATAATGGTTGGGAATTAGGTGACAATGTTGTGTATGATGATTGCATTTCAGACAATGCATATGATCAGTTTCCATGGGAAGGCTATGAAACATTCGCTTCCGGACTTGCCACGCCGGGCAATCCCGGCATCAACAAATACGACTATGTTACCATTCAAAGATGCAACTGGTTCCTCGACAATATAGACAATGTTCCAGCCAACAAAATTGACGCGACGATCAAAGAGAGAATGAAAGCCGAAGCAAGGTTTATAAGAGCTTACAAATATTTCGTGTTGAGCCAGGACTACGGTGATGTTCCTTTCGTTGAACATTCGCTAACACCAACAGAAGCAAACACCATCAAGCAAAAACCTAAGGCGGACATTGTTAGCTATGTAATTTCCGAACTGAATACAATTGCTCCTTCATTGCCTGTAAGTTATGGCAGTAGCGACATTGGAAGGATCACAAGAGGTGCGGCACTGGCATTGAAAGGCAGGGTAGAATTGTTTAATGGAAAATTTACAGACTGTATTGCCACTACACAGCAGCTAATGCAATCGCCGTTTTCGTACAGCTTGTATCCTAACTACGCAGAAATGTTTCGTCCGCAAAATGCCGACAATGCTGAAACGGTGCTGGACGTGCAATACCTGCTCAACACCAACAGCGCATGGGTGCTGATCGTTCTTGCACCTAACTCATCAGGCGGCTGGAGCTCTGTGGCACCAACGCAATCGCTGATTGATAGTTACGAAACCATCAATGGTAAAACCATTCAGAGTGATCCAACATACGATCCTGCACAGCCTTACAAGAACAGGGATCCAAGAATGGAAGCAAGCATCATCAGACCGGGAAGTATGTACATGGGCAATTACTTTGATCCGTTAAGCAAAACTTCATCGGATGTGCGTGGTGGCAACAATGCTTCACCAACCGGTTATAATTTTAGAAAATACATTCAGAACATTGATGACTTCAACGGAACCAGTTATGGCGCAGGTGACATCAGCAACACAGGACAAACATTCATGCTGATCCGCTATGCAGAAGTTTTGCTGATGTATGCTGAAGCAAAGATCGAAGCGGGCCAGATTGATCAGTCAGTATATGATGCCATCAACACCGTTAGAACAAGAGTGAGCATGCCATCTGTAACTGCTGCGATGTATCCTGACCAGGCTTCACTTCGCACATTGGTGCGCAGGGAAAGAAGAGTTGAATTTGCCGGAGAAGGTTTGCGCTGGTATGATATTCAACGCTGGAAAACCGCTACAACAGTGTTGGATGGCGACGTATACGGTTGCCAGGATGGAACAGTGAATACTTCTACAGGTGCAGTGACACTGGTGCCAAACACGAATGTTAACATTGGTAACAGAGCATTTGCCGACAAAAATTATCTATGGCCAATTCCTCAAAAAGAAATTGACATCAATAAGAGTCTTAAGCAGAACAGCGGTTATTAGTTAGAGCAGTCAGCTGAAGATATTTCTTCGGCTGACATTTTTTTCCAATTGCCGTCTTGTTTTAGGCAACACCATTTTTGAACCCACTTACAAGTCATTGTTTAATTATCAGATGAAAAAGTTATCACTCACATTATCATTGATTTTTTGTTGCTTCTTTGTTTTTGCACAGAAGGATGAATCCGCCAAAACATTTGCAATAGGCAAAGAAAGTTTTCTGTTGAACGGAAAGCCCTTTGTAATAAGATGCGGTGAAATGCACTTCGCCCGTGTGCCTCGTGAATACTGGCTGCACAGGTTGCAAATGGCAAAAGCAATGGGCCTCAATACGGTTTGTGCCTATTTGTTCTGGAATGTACACGAACCGAAACCCAATGAATTTAACTGGAGTGATATGGCAGATGCGGCAGCATTTTGCAAACTGGCACAACAGGCCGGACTATATGTGATTCTTCGCCCGGGCCCTTACTCTTGCGCAGAGTGGGAGTTTGGTGGCTTTCCATGGTGGCTGTTAAAAAAGAAAGACATCAAGCTTAGAACCCAGGACCCATACTATCTGGAGCGTTGCAAAATTTATTTGAAAGAAGTGGGTCGTGTATTGGCGCCATTGCAAATCACCAATGGTGGCAACATCATTATGACGCAAGTGGAGAACGAATACGGTTCTTACGGAAACGATAAAGAATACATCGGAAAGATCAGGGACTATCTTGTAGAAGCAGGTTTTACCATTCCGTTATTTACGTGCGACGGGCCGAGCCAGTTGAAGAGCGATGTGCGTGATGATATTTTTAGTGTGGTAAATTTTGGCGGCAACCCTGAAGAGAGTTTCAAGTACCTGCGCAACATTCGCGCTGAAGGACCATTGATGTGCGGTGAATTTTATCCGGGATGGTTTGACTCATGGGGAACAAAGCACCACATGGGGTCAACAACCGGTGTTGTTAAAGATATTAAATACATGCTGGATAACAAAGCCTCCTTCAGCATTTACATGGTACATGGTGGCACAAGCTTTGGTTTATGGTCGGGAGCAAATTGCCCGCCATACCTGCCACAAACATCAAGCTACGATTATGATGCACCGATCAGTGAAGCTGGCTGGGCAACAGAAAAATTCTTTGCACTAAGAAAATTATTCGGCCAATACCTGCAGGAAGGCGAAACATTGCCTGAGGTACCTGCGGCAAATCCTGTCATTACAATTGCTCCGTTTAAAACGACAGAAGTAGCGCCGTTATTGGCAAATCTTCCTGCGCCGATCAATTCTGTGCAGATAAAAAACATGGAAGAATTTGACCAGGGTTATGGCGCCATTTTATACAGAACAAAATTGACAGCTGATGCAAAGAATGTAAATCTGGACATTAAAGAAGTGCATGACCTCGCTTATATTTTTATTAACGGAAAAAAGATCGCAACACTCGACAGAAGAAAAAACGAGAGCTCATGCAAAGTTGCTTCCATCAAAAATGGCGATGTGCTGGACATACTTGTTGACGCAATGGGCAGAGTGAATTATGGTGGTCACCTGCATGACAGAAAAGGCATTACACAAAGCGTAAACATTGTTGATGCAATTGGTGAAAGCAAAACATTGGAGAACTGGCAGGTGTTTCCAATTGAGTTAAAAAACAACAGCATTCCTGCAAATCTGAAATTCACAAAAGGTAGCAGCGACATGCCTGCATTCCATAAAGGTACTTTTACAGTTAGCAAACCGGGTGATACATTTTTGGACGTGAGCCAATGGGGCAAAGGGCTTGTTTGGGTGAACGGTCACTGCCTTGGCAGGTTCTGGAACATTGGTCCAACCCAAACCATGTATCTACCCGGTCCATGGCTAAAAGAAGGCGCAAATGAAATAGTAGTGCTTGATTACATTGGTAGTGGGAAAAATAATTTGCAAGGTCTTGAGAAACCGATTCTCGATAGTGTAACAGAAAAAGCGGGAAATAAGAAACACAGGAAAGAAGGGCAGACGCTGGATCTCAGCACTTCCCAACCAACTTATGAAGGCGCTTTTGCAAACGGCATCCAGATGCAAACGGTGAAATTCAATGCCGCTACAGAAGGAAGATTCTTTTGCATTGAAGCATTGAATGCGCAAAACGGCAGACCATATGCGTCCATCGCAGAATTGTATTTGCTGGATGAAAAAGGAAAAGAGTTGCCACGTTCTAAATGGAAAGTTGCTTATGCAGATAGTGAAGAATTATCAGGCGAAGATGGCAAGGCGGACAATGTTTTTGATTTGCAAAGCACTTCCATCTGGCACACAGAGTGGCAGGAAGCCGCTCCGAAATATCCACACTACCTTGTTATTGATCTTGGCGGAAATCAAAAAATAAGTGGCTTTAAATATTTGCCAAGACAAGATGCAGATAATGGCAGAATAAAGGATTACAAAGTATTCATCAGTAATACAAAATTTAAAGGGTTGTAGCAGATGTTTAGATGCTGCGGCCCAACCTGACAGGTTTTAAAAACCTGTCAGGTTGGGTAATCCGCGACGTCTATATTAACATCATGAAACGCTGGCAAAAGATATTTTTCAACTACTCCTGAATTGCTATGTATAAAAAATTATTGGTGGCGGTGGCCACATTTTTTTTGTCATCATTGTTCGTGAAAATTATTGCACAGCAAAAATCACAACAAAAATGGACGGCAGATAACGGCGATGGTACGTATAAAAATCCTATTCTTTGGGGTGATTGGCCGGACCCTGATGTCATTCGCGTAGACGATGATTTTTATTTCATTTCAACCAGCATGCATTATGTGCCCGGTTGTCCCATATTGCATTCCAAAGACCTCGTAAACTGGGAAATGGCAGGCTATGCATTGGATCATTACACGGAAGATGAACGCTACAATATGCAAGGTGGAACGCTCTACCTGAACGGCTCATGGGCCGCAACCATCAGGCATCATAACGGTTTGTTTTATGTTGGTTTTTGCACGCCTGGAGGCTGGGGTATAGACAAAGGACACTTCTCCATGTGCACCGCAAAAAATATCAACGGCCCGTGGACGCGAACCATATTTCCCGAAAACCTTTATGATCCCGGGCTTTTCTTTGATGATGATGGAAAGGCTTATGTCGTGCATGGCCAGGGAACATTGTATTTAACCGAGTTGAATGCAGATGCACTTTCGGTAAAATCAAAGCCCGTAAAAATATGGGACAAGCGCTTCAAGCTGGATGCTACACTGGGCGGTGGCTATGGGATAGAAGGTTCTCACATGTACAAGATCAATGGAAAATATTACATCACTTGTGCGGGAGGTGGCACAGAAGGCTGGCAGGTATGTTTGCGTTCCGATAGTTTGTATGGCCCTTATGAGCACAAGATAATTGTAAAAGATGAGTGCGGCTATCCCGGCAATGGCCTGCACCAGGGTGGTTTGGTGCAGTTGAAAGATGGCAGTTGGTGGTTCATGATCATGCAGGACAGAGGCGCCATCGGACGTGTGCCCCATCTTGAACCTGTTGAATGGAAAGACGGCTGGCCAATGATAGGAGAGAACGGAATTGGTAAAGGTGTTGCGGCTTATAAAAAACCCATTGCAACAAATAAAAGTAAAAGCAAAATCATTCCTGCTACAACGGACGAGTTTGACATACCACAACTTGGTTTGCAATGGCAATGGAACCACAATCCTGATAACGCGTCATGGTCGTTAACAGAAAGAAAAGGCTACATGCGATTGCATGCTTCACTCGCAAGCGATGTCACCACGGCGCGCAACACGCTTACACAACGTGTGCAAGGATCATCTTCGGAAGCTGCGGTAGAACTTGATGTGGCAGGCTTGAAAGATGGTGACATAGCGGGTTTTGGCATTTTTGAATCGCCCTGCGCATACCTTGCTGTGAGAAGGCAAGGATCAGAAAATAATTTGATCATGGTGAACAATGGAAAAGTGATAGATAGTGTTGTACATTTCTCCCCAAAAAAAATATGGTTGAAAGCAACTGCTACCGATAAAGGTTTCGAAGGAAAGTTTTTCTATAGCACAGATGGAAAGAAATTTATTCCGTTTGGCAATGTGCTCAAAATGGCGCTTGGCTACCCTTGGACCGCCAACCGCTTTGCATTGCTGAATTTCAGCACGACACAAAATGGTGCGGGTGGTTATGCAGACTTTAACTGGTTCAGGTTTCAAGGAGTTAATGAATAACAGATAAAAAATGAAACACAGCTTTCTCATAAATGGAATCTTAGTTTGGGCACTTTGTGTGGTGGGCTTTCCCTCCGTATTTGCTCAAGGCAACACATCGCAACAACCTGCAACACGAACTATACAAAACTTCAATACGCATTGGGCATTTTACAGAGCCGACCTGCCACACGCAGAAGCCGTTGATTACAATGATAAAGATTGGTACGCTGTTACTGTGCCGCATGTAATGAGATTGGAGAAAAAACATAACGGTGGAAACCAGGTATATCAAGGCATTGGCTGGTATCGCAGATATTTCAAAGTGCCTTCTTCTTTTAAAAACAAAAGACTAACCATTTGCTTCGATGGAGTGCAAATGAATTGCGATGTGTTTTTGAATGGAGAAAAAGTAGGCACGCACAACGGCGGTTACATGGGCTTTGTGGTGGATATTACCAACAAAGTAAAATTTGACGGAGACAATGTTTTGGCAGTGCGTGTCAGCAATTTGAACGATCCGAAAACACCACCGGGCAAGCCACAGGAAAAACTCGACTTCAATTATTATGGCGGTATTTATCGCGATGTAAAACTGATTGCGACCAATAAGGTTTACATCTCAGATCCATTGGAAGCGAATAAAATTGCGGGCGGAGGTCTGTTTGTTACCTATCCGAAAGTAACAAAACAAATGGCTGAAGTGGCTATAAAAACGCATGTAGTAAACGATCTGGTAAAAGAACAAAATGTGAAGCTTGTCACGATCATCAAGGATAAAAACAATAAAGAAGTCGGTCGTAGTGTGGCGTCAAATTCATTTCAGCGTGAGCAGGAATTTACTCAAACAATTCCTATAAACAACCCATCACTCTGGCACCCTGATCATCCCTATTTGTACCATGTTGTTTCCAGTGTGTATGTTGATGACAAATTAGTGGATGATAAAATTACCAACATTGGGATCCGTACCATTTCATTTACATCACCTTCAGGAAAAGCAGATGGTTTTTATATCAACGGCGAAAAGCTTTACCTGCGCGGGGCAAACAGGCACCAGTGTTATCAAATCATTGGCGATGCCGCATCCAATTCCATGCAGTAC
>Ga0318567_10000681_pt1 | contig 13727 bp, 7 predicted proteins | sample GRESIP088b5f20_FD_203691 | JGI IMG/M metagenome (GOLD analysis project Ga0318567, IMG submission 203691) | Tropical soil microbial communities from Luquillo Experimental Forest, Puerto Rico - GRE.SIPMG.088b5f20 | ecosystem: Environmental > Terrestrial > Soil > Tropical forest > Bulk soil...
CCAGTGTGGCAGTGTGTCCATGAATAAAGAAAGTCCCAGAAAAAGAGCAATAACCGGAAGGCTCATGCACAAAAGAAATATTTTCTTTCGCTGATTGAGCCTTATGCCGCCGCGAATACAGGCAGCAACAGCAATCACATACAACACATAGTTGACAGGGTTTTGATAAAGAAATCCGCCAAATATTTCCCGTAAAAAACTATCTGTTTGCAAATGAAAACCATGTTCTGAAACCCGTCCTCCGTGATATTGAAAAGTCATGAAGTGATTGGCGATGTTCCAGCCGATGATGGGAGCAAGGAAGATCAATGAAAGAAAAAATGACGCATAGATCCATTTCACCCGCAACCATCTTCTATCGAAAAATAAAACATAGAAACCAAGGCATCCCCAAATCAATACACCATGAATTTTACTGAGCATACAAAGCCCAATGCTAAGACTTAAGAGAAAGAAATATTTTTTAGGGATAGCGTATCCTTTTTCCGAAGCAAATATTTTCACTGCGTAATAAAGCGATAACAACCAGAAGAAAAGCATTGGTGTGTCAGGAAGAATCAACAGTCCTGTTATAACATTTGCATAGATCGAACTATTGTACAACAGTGCAGCGAGATAACCGGCATTCTTGTTTTTTAAAAGTGCAGTGGTTTTAAAGATCAGGTACATGTTTGCCAGCGAAAAGATAAGACCCGACAAACGGATGAACCATTCCTGTTTCAACATCATACCCAGCGTAGAAAATCTTATACAAAGCCCGACCAACGGTGGGTGATCAAAGTAGTTCCATTCGGGATAGAAACCATATTGAACATAGTAAACTTCATCGTTCGATAATTCTGTTCCGGAAGCAACTATACTTTTAATGATCCATGTAAAAAGAATAATCGCCCACACCCATTTTGCCGACAATGTTTTTTTGTGAGGCTGTAAAGTAAGAGAGGTCATTTTTTAAAATTAAACGAATCTTTCTACGAACGGCCAGTTTGCCAAAAAAGATTTCTTTACAAATTGGCGACAGACAACTCTGAATCGGCGCCACATGATTGTATTATTATAAAGATTATAGCAAACAACGGCGGTAAGTGTTCCTACGAGCGCGCCCGCGCAAACATCTGCAGGAAAATGCTGGCCAAGGTAAATGCGGGAATAGCCGATCAGCCATGCCAAAAGAAAGTAGACATAGGTTTGCCATTTGTGCTTAGCCGCCAGTGCCAATAACGTTAACATTGCAAATGCAGTAATGGTATGGCCGGATGGGAAACTGTTTGAGTTATGTACCACTACACCGGGAATGGTTCTCACAAGCCCCTCTGTGCCAAAATATGCATTTGGTCTTGGTGCATGGAACATTAGCTTGAAAATACAGGACAATAAACCAGATACGAGAAAGCTTATCAATAAGCTGCCGGCAAGTCTCTTTCTATTGATGGTAACTAAAAACATTACCAGGATGATTGAGCATATGCCGTCACCAAGGAAAGTAAGCACTTTAAAAAAAATATCGAAGAATGCGTTGTGTGTATGATTGATTATTATAAATCCCTGAGTTTTGGTAAATAGGGCTAAATAGATGATGGTCGCAATAAACGGTATCCAGTATGCAAAGATGCACGGATGTTTTCTCAGTGGCTCCAAAGAGTATCGGTTTAAGAGGCCAGTTTGTTTGTTGCTCATAAGAGACGTTTATTATTGCAAAAATGTTTCGGTTATTTTTTCCTCATCTTTGTTTAAATCCTGTCGAATATAAGATTCTTACCGGCATTTATTTGTTATCAACCGGTATTTATTTATAATAAGTGAGTAAAAGTAAAGGTCGTGTATTACGAAATATTTAAGCGCAGGTTAACGATTAATTACGAAATGCTAATGTTGTGTTATTGATGGTGTGTTATGAGGGTGGTCATAGTTTAACTTGGAATTAAGAATTAGAAATTAAGAACGCATCATGTTCGAACAGGCTCCATCAAACTGGTAATAAAAAGCCCCCGCGCTTGCGAGGGCGTATGCAAAATAAAATAGTTGCTATTAAAACTCTGCTGTTTTTGGAGTTCTTGGGAAAGCGATCACATCGCGGATATTTGTCATGCCGGTAACAAATAGCACCATACGCTCGAAGCCTAAACCAAACCCGGCATGTGGCACTGTACCAAAGCGGCGCGTATCAAGGTACCACCAAAGTTCTTCGGCAGGAACATGCATTTCTTTCATTCTTGCTTCGAGGTTTTCCAATCTTTCTTCTCTTTGAGAACCACCTACGATCTCTCCAATGCCGGGAGCAAGAATATCCATTGCCGCTACTGTTTTACCATCCTCATTCAGGCGCATGTAAAACGCTTTGATGTCTTTCGGATAGTTTGTAACGATCACCGGTTTTTTAAAATGTTTTTCTACCAGGTAGCGCTCATGTTCACTCTGCATATCAATTCCCCATTTCACCTCGTACTGGAATTTTTTCTTTTTGTAGGCAGGAGATTGTAACAAAATATCTATCGCTTCAGTATAGGTAATGCGTTCGAAATTGTTGTTCAATACAAACTCCAGTTTCTCGATTAATCCCATTTCGCTGCGCTCTGCCTGAGGCTTTTGTTTTTCTTCTTCAGCAAGGCGCTGTGCAAGAAACTCAAGGTCCTCGCGGTTGTTATCCATTGCATGCTGAATAATGTATTTTATAAACTCTTCAGCAAGGTTCATGTTGTCTTCCAGATCGCAGAACGCCATTTCCGGCTCGATCATCCAAAACTCTGCAAGGTGGCGGGCAGTGTTTGAATTTTCCGCACGGAACGTTGGTCCAAACGTGTAAATTTCGCCGAAGGCTGTAGCTCCCAACTCACCCTCCAATTGTCCGCTTACAGTAAGGTTGGTAGATTTTCCAAAGAAATCTTCCTTAAAATTTACTGAACCATCTTCGTTGCGGGGCGTGCCATCAAAAGGCAAAGAAGTTACACGGAACATTTCACCTGCACCTTCTGCATCGCTTGCAGTGATGATTGGCGTGTGCAAATACACAAATCCTTTTTCGTTGAAAAACTTATGGATCGCGAAAGCCAGCGAGTGACGCACGCGGAACACCGCCCCAAACGTGTTGGTACGGAAACGCATGTGAGCGATTTCACGCAGGTATTCCAGGCTCGGACGGTTTTTTAATTGAAGAGGATATTTTTCTGCATCACTATCGCCCAATATTTCCAGCGTTTTTGCTTTTACTTCAATTTTTTGGCCCTTGCCCATCGAAGGAACCACCTCACCGGTTACTTTAACAGAAGCGCTGGTGGTCAGTCTTTTAAGCAAAGCATCGTCAAACTGACCCAATTCTAAAACGATCTGTATATTATTATTAGTGCTGCCGTCGTTAACTGCTAAAAACTGGTTGTTACGGAATGTGCGTACCCAACCCATTACTGTTACTTCATGGCCCGTTTGCTCCGAGGCCAGCAATTGCTTCACTTTAATTCTTTTGTTGAACATATACAGATTTTTAAAAGGAGAGCAAATATAATTAATGTAGCGGGAACGTGAGTTGGGAATCGCGAGGTGGATTTATTTACAATTTACCGGTAATCATTCGCCATTCACCATTCCCGGTCCGGTCATATTTTGTCCTCTTTAATTTGTGTCTGACTTATTTGTCCTCATTTTATGCCAGTTTGAATCGAACATTTCCCGGAAGGTCCATGTTTTTCTAAAATCAGACACATTGTAATAATTTTTTTAGTTGCCGCCCGACACAAATTGTTTAATAAATAAATGAGTATTAGTAGTTTTAGCGGCTTAAAAATCAACTAAACATGAACAAAAAGAAATTGATGCTTATTGCTACGGCAGCGCTCATGAGCGCCGGCGCGATGGCTCAACAGGTGAAATTTGTTGAATATGATCTCGACAACGGATTGCACGTAATTCTTCACCAGGATAAAAAAGCTCCTGTAGTGGCGGTTTCCGTTATGTATCACGTAGGATCAAAAAATGAAACGGTGGGCCGTACAGGTTTTGCCCATTTCTTCGAACACTTATTGTTTGAGGGCTCAGAAAATATTAAACGTGGCGAATTCATGAAGATCGTTTCCAGCAATGGGGGCCAGAACAACGCCAATACTACACAGGACAGAACTTTTTATTTTGAAACATTTCCATCTAACCAACTGGAACTTGGTTTGTGGCTGGAAAGCGAGAGAATGCTACATCCTGTGATCAATGAAATAGGCGTGAAAACGCAAAACGAAGTGGTGAAGGAAGAAAAAAGAATGCGCATAGATAACCAGCCTTATGCGAAATTCAATGAAGAGATTTTTAAACGTTTGTTCACAAACCACCCTTATCACTGGCAAACAATCGGTTCCATGGAAGACCTGGATGCCGCGAAGCTGGAGGAGTTTCAGGCTTTCTTCAAAAAATATTATGTGCCGAACAATGCAGTGTTGACAATAGCGGGAGACATCGATGTAGACAAAACAAAGCAATTGGTAGCTTCTTACTTTAGCGAGGTTCCAAAAGGTGCACCCGTATCACAACCAAGCATCAAAGAAGCTCCGATCACTAAGGAAATGATCGATACTGCTTACGATGCCAATATTCAAATCCCAGCTGTATTTGCTGCTTATAGAACACCGGGCAGCACAACAAGAGACGCTCAGGTGCTGGGCCAGATCAGCAAAATTCTTTCAGGTGGCGCAAGCTCACGTTTGTATAAGAAAATGGTGGATGATAAAAAGAATGCATTGCAGGTAGCTGCATTCAATTATTCTTTGGAAGATTACGGTGCATACATCACACTAGCTTTGCCAAATGGCAATGCAAAATTGGAAGATCTTCTAAAAGATATGGATGACGAAGTGGCAAAATTGCAAACCGATTTGATCAGCGAGTCTGACTATCAAAAATTGCAGAACCAATTTGAGAACGACTATGTAAGCAGCAATACGAAAATGATAGGTGTGGCTGAAAACCTTGCGAATGGATATACTTTCTATAAAAATACCAATGAAGTAAACGAGGAGCTAAAGCAAGTTCGTTCTATCACCCGTGAAGAAATTCGCGATGTAGCGAGGAAGTATTTGAATAAGAACCAAAGATTGGTATTGTATTATTTGCCAAAAAAGTAAAAATTAAAAATTCAAAAGGTCGCATCACATAGTTCAAGACGAATTGCAACGATTTTGACTTTTAACTTTTGAATTTTGACTTTGCATTCATTCAATCAGAAAAAATAATTAATGAAAAAGATATTCATCATAGCCTCCGCTGCATTGGTCTTCCATGCATCAACGGCGCAAAAAATAGATCGGTCACAAAAACCAAAAGCAGGTCCTGCTCCGGTTATTACCATTAAAGATCCAGTAAAATATACATTGCCAAACGGTATCACCATATTGGTTGTTGAAAACCATACGCTGCCAAAGGTAAGCGCGGGGTTCTCTATCGATGCCGGTCCTATAAAAGAAGGCAGCAAAACCGGCGTTCTGGGATTGTTGGGAGGAATGCTTAATGAAGGAACCACCAAAAAATCGAAAGCAGAGTTTGACGAAGCTGTTGATCAAATGGGAGCCGATGTAAACCTTAGCTCCGGTGGCGGAGCCGCATCTGCATTGACACGTTATTTCGAAAAGGCGTTTATGTTAATGGCAGAAGGCATGCGTTATCCTGCATTTGCACAATCATCATTTGACAAATTAAAGGCGCAATCTCTAACCGGCTTGAAAGCAAATGAGCGCAGCGCAAAAGCTATTTCCGGAAGAGTAGTAGGAGCCTTAACCTATGGCAAGGAAAGCCCATTCGGTGAATTTGAAACGGAAGAAAGTCTCAACTCGATAACACTTGCTGATGTGAAAGAAGCTTACAGCAAATATGTAACACCTTCAAGAGGCTACCTGACTTTTGTGGGAGATATTAAACCCGAGGCAGCGAAAGCTTTGGCAATGAAAGCTTTTGGTGACTGGAAAGGAGCTACGCTAACATTGCCAACAGTGGCCAATGTTGGCAACCCGGCGAAAACAGAGGTTAATCTTGTTGACGTTCCTAACGCAGTACAATCTGAGATCACAGTAACCAATCTTGTAAACCTGCCGATGAGCAGCCCTGATTATTTTGCGGTATTGCTGGCAAATAACATTCTGGGTGGTGGTTCAGAATCCCGCTTGTTTATGAATCTTCGCGAAAAGCACGCATTTACCTACGGTTCTTATTCCAGTATCAGTGCGAGCCGCTATCAATCAACTTTCAGTGCCACTGCGTCTGTAAGAAATGAAAAAGCAGATAGCGCAGTTGGCGAAATTCTGAGTGAGATCAAAAGAATGAGAGATACGAAAGTTTCAGATGAAGAGTTGAAAAATGCTAAAGCATTGTACAACGGAACTTTTGCTTTGGGCATGGAAAACACCGGTCGCATTGCAACTTTCGCGACTAACATTTTGCTTTACAATCTTCCAAAAGATTTCTACCGCACTTATTTGCAAAAAATAAATGCTGTAACTGCTGATGACATTCAACGTGTTTCTCAGAAATATTTCAACTACAGCAACACACGTGTAGTGATTGTAGGAAAAGCGGAAACAGTGCAAGTAGGATTGGCAAAGCTTGGTTATGCAGTTAATCAATACGATAAGTACGCAAATCCTGTTACCGCAACGGCTGCAAAAGCAACCAATGTTTCTGCGACAGACGTTGTAAACAATTACATTAAAGCAGTTGGCGGCGAAGCGGCGATAAAAAAGGTAAGCACTGTGTTGATGAACATGGATATGAGTGTGCGTGGAATGACGCTGGATGCGGTTCAAAAAGCAATGAATCCGAATAAAGAGATGACAGAAGTGAGTAAAGGAGGTAATGTTGTGATGAAAGACATGTTTAACGGAGAGACTGGATACCAAATGCAGATGGGTCAAAAAAGAGACATGGATGCTAAAGATATCGCAGATAAGAAAGCTAAGAAAAACATTGTTGACCAGCTGAATTATAAAGAGCCGGGTTACAAACTTGAAATGAAAGGCATCGAGAAAGTAAACGGTAAGGATGCTTACAAAATACTTGTTACCAGTCCGTCAGGCAAAGCAACTACAGAATACTATGACGTAAACACGGCCTTCCTTTTGAAACAGGAAACTTCAAGTGTAGCGTCAGGAATGGATCTTTCTCAAACGGTGCAGTTTGATAACTACACGAAAGTGAATGATGTCCTGTTCCCTTTTGCAATAACTTTAACTGTAGAGGTGGGCGGCAACTCAACCGACATCGCATATAAAGTAAAAAGCGTTAAGATAAACGAAGGTGTAAGCGCTGACGATTTTAAATAGGGATTCCTAGAGTTTGTATACACATATAATATATATACAAGGCCCGATGATCCAATCATCGGGCCTTGTGTTTTATTTTCCAGTTAACAATTTGTTCATTTTCGGTTAACGATTGGATAATGCTCGTCAACTGTTTACCAACAGACGTACCTGGGTGTCGAGAATTTCATAAGTTCCTGGTTGATGGTTGATAGTTGTTAGTGATGATTGTCGGTTAAAACGTAGACAGATTGAATCCCCTTTCTTTCGTGAAACAATACATAAATCCCCGCTTTTTTGTTCGGACGCCGGGCTGCATTTTAGCTCCAATGTTAACACAAAATGATCAACCGTTAACAATCAAAAACTGGCAACATTCAAGCAAAATGTTGAGTATCAATTTGTCCGGGCAATCACTTAACATTGCGGTAACATTAGGATAATATTGCGTTAATGTTGCCTTAACATTGTGTTCATAGCTGAACTAGAGTTTTGCATAAAATTTAACACACAGATGCAACGTTTATTAATGCTATGCATAGCGTTTTTGACTATGACGGCAATTTCTAAGACCTATGCCCAGGAAACTACCGCAACATTGAGCGGATCTGTCTCTGGTGTCAATGGTGAGCCTGCCCAGGGAGCTACAATTCTTGTAAAACACGAACCTACGGGTTTCAAAACAAGTACACAAGCTAACAATAAAGGCTCTTATTTTATCCCTAACTTAAAAGTTGGCGGACCTTACACAATCACTATTTCTTACGCTGGTTCAAAAACAGAAGAGTTTAAAGATGTTTACCTTTCATTGGGTAACAACCCTGATGTTAACCTTGCGTTCAAACAAAGCAACAGCGAACTGAAAGAAGTAACTGTAGTAGCAGCAGGAAAAAAATCTGCAGCTGCCGGTCTTTCAGTAGGAAAAGTTCAACTGAACAGTCTTCCTTCTATCGGTCGCGGTATTGGCGATTTCACAAGACTTACTCCTCAATCAAATAACAACTCATTTGCGGGTAGTAACTTCCGTTATAACAACTTCACACTTGATGGCGCTATTAACAATGACGCTATTGGTTTTAGTAACTCATTCGGTGGAACAAGCGGTGGTGGTCAAAGTGGTACAGCTGGTGCTGGTACTCGTACAAACCCTTATAGCCTTGAAACTATCCAGGAGATCCAGGTACAACTGGCTCCATACGATGTAAAGCTTGGTAACTTTACAGGTGGTAGCGTAAACGCTGTAACTAAAAGCGGTACAAACGAATTTCATGGTTCATTATATGGTTTCGGTCGTACGGCTGCATTGGTTGGTAAAAGCGTAGACGGCTTGAAAACCAAAATGAGTAATGACTTCTACGATTATCAATCAGGTTTTACTTTAGGTGGTCCGATCGTTAAGAACAAAGCTTTCTTCTTTATCAATGCTGAACTTGGCCGTGGTCAAATGCCTACATTCTACAATGCAGGTGACCCAGGTGCTGCAATGACAAAAGCTGAAGGTGATGCGATCATCAACAAAATGAAAACGCAGTACAACTACGATCCGGGTACTTACACTCCAGGTAAAATTTTCACCAACAGTAATAAATTCTTTGCTAAACTGGACTTCAACCTGAGCGCAAAAAGCACGTTGATGATCCGTGGTTTGTACACTTCTGGCTGGGGTAACAACCTTGAGCGTACTACAACTAACTTCCAGTTCTCTTCTGCTGACTTTACTCAACACACCAACAACCTTAACCTTGTTGCTGAGTTGAAAACAAAGATCAACAACAACGTAAGCAACCAGGCAATTGTGAGCTATATCAATGTACATGAGTTCAGAGATTTCCCAACTCCAATGAATGCTTCTGGCCAGCCTTACGGTGTTCCTGCTACTCCATTCATCAGTATTGATAACGACCGCATTTGGTTGGGTACATGGAGAGAAGCTTCTATCTACAACATGAAGCAGCAAACATTTGAGTTTACTGATAACGTAACTGTTACAAAAGGTATCAACAAATTTACCTTTGGTACACACAACGAATTCTACAGCTTATCATACGGTTTCTTGAACTCATGGAACGGTCGTTGGGAATATGCAAAAGGTATGAATGCCTTCCTTGCTGACCAGCCTTCACGTATTCGTGGTGTGTTCCCAAGAAACACTGACATCAAGAACGATAGAAATTCTTTGTTTGACAACGTGCCAGGAAGCAGCTATAATGTTAACCTGACTAGTTTGTATGCACAGGATGAGATCGCGATCAACAAAAAATTCAAGATCACTCCGGGTGTGAGAATTGACTATCCATTCTTAGGAAAAAATTTCGCTCTGGATACAGCATTGAATGGTACAACCGCATACAAGCCGGTTAACCCAACTTATAGCCACACTCCATTTAACGAGTTTACAAATAAATGGTTGGGCGACGCTACAGTATCTCCACGCTTAGGTTTCAATTGGGATATCAAAGGAAACCAATCAGTGGTATTGCGTGGTGGTGCAGGTATCTTCGTAGGCCGTATGCCTTTCGCATGGATGGGTTATGCTAGTACATTAACAGGTAACAACTTTGGTAACATTGACTACAAACCAGCTGCTGGTACAGTTGTAGGTTTGGCAATGGATCCGACTCACCTGAAAGATACAGTTGCAAATCACTCAGCTTCTGCAGCAAGCACACGTGAGGTTGACCTTGTTGACAACAACTTTAAACTGCCTACCATCCTGCGTTCAAATATTGCTGTAGATTACAAATTCGGCAAAGGATATAAATTGACGTTGGATGCGATGTACACAAAAACGATACATGATGTGAAGTTCCAACAGATCAACGTAAAAGATACTACGCAGTATTATTCTACAGGTCCTACTCAGACTCCTTTCTATGTAGGTGGTGGTAAAAACAACGCTCAATACTCTAACGTTTATTTGTTGAGCAATACGAGCGAAGGTTACCGTTACAACTTAACTGCACAATTGAGCAAAGTAACAAACGCTATCCCGGTAGGTAAATACTCTACGTTGAACCTTAACTGGATGGTGGCTTACACTTACGGTATGAGTAAAGACATTGCAAACGGTATCCGTAACTCATTCCAAAGTAACTACGAGGTGAACCCTGCAATCAATCCGCAGAACACACCATTGGCTTATTCAAACTTTGATCTTCGTCACCGTATCGTAGCTACAATTGGTGGTGCGCTGAACTGGAACAAAAACAACTCTACATCATTGGCATTCTTCTACTCAGGTCAGGCTGGTAGTCCATACTCTTTGATCTATACTAACGCTCCGTTTGGTAACTCATCAAACGCTCCGTTGCCTTACATTCCAAAAGATCAGAATGACATTCAGTTGGCTAACTATACAAAATCTGATGGAACTGTTTACACAGCAGCTCAACAATACGCTGACCTGAACAAATTCATCGAAGGTGATAGCTACCTAAGCAAACACAGAGGATCATATGCTGAGCGTAACGGTCTGCGTACTCCTTGGAACCACCAACTTGACATGAAGTTGATGCACGAATTGAAATTGGGTGGTGGTAAACACACACTTACTTTCAGCTTCGACGTTCTTAACGTGTTAAATTTGCTGAACAACGACTGGGGTCACATTACGTTTGTTACAAACGTTAACAACTACACAGTTAACTTCTTGAAATTTGCTAATGACGCTTCAGGAAAAGCTCCAGGTGCTCCTTCTTCTGGTTACACACCAACATTCAACTTCTTGCCTCCTCCTGCAGGTGTTGATCATTACTACACTAATGATCCTATCAACTCTCGTTGGCAAGGTCAGTTCGGTATCAAATATTCATTCTAAAATATTTTATTGCTGAAAACACAAAGAGGTCGCTGAAAAGCGGCCTTTTTTATTGCGCGGAAGTTACGGGTTGGCATCAGTTGATTCGTGTCGTATTCCAATGTCAAAGTTTATTATTCTGCCTCTGCCTTTCGGTATATAACCAGAGATATCATCTCTCACAGATTGTCCCGATAAATAATAGTCAACAGATATACCACAACCATGTGGAATGTGGATCCAAAAAGTCTTGCTTTGTCCTGGGCCAAGTTCAGAAGCAAACTTGTCTTCACAACCACTAATGGTAATGTTGTTGAGTTGAGTGTTAGATACGTTTCTTAAAGTAACTCGTATAGTGTCAAACAGAAATAATGCAAACCAGCAATATCCTAGTAGAATAGGGATGTTAAGCAACATTATAGCGGAAGTCTTTAGAATTTTTTTTCTATTGACCTTTTCTTTGAAGTAATGGTAAACAAGGTGTCCTAAAACAAATAAATTAATAAATCCCATTACCACAGCGTAACCAATGCCTGCAATAGCAATAGCATCAGAATTTGTCAGGTAAAACAGTGCCATGATTCCTGTACCTCCGACGAAAGAAATTAAAGCTGTTACCTTTCCAGTTGATAGAGTTGATAAATTGTCCATAGGCATATACTTAGCTCGTATATATTTTCTCTTTTGAAAGTCGAAATAAATCTGCAAAAGGTTGTCAGTTTATTTAGTCGGCCCTTTTATTCTGCTATAACAGAAAAGAGATCATAAGCTTCCCCATTCCTTCGAGAAACTCTATTTTCGCAGCACAACACTAAAAACCATATCATGCAAATAGGCTTCTTCTCTACAAAATCATACGACAAGCAATATTTCGACGCCTGTAACAAAGATGAAAAAATCATTTACATCGAAACTCAATTGAATGAACAAACAGTTGCCCTCGCTGAAGGCTGCGATGCCGTTTGTGCCTTTGTAAATGATGTGCTGAATAAAAAAGTAATTTCTGAACTCGCGAGACTCAATATCAAACTCATTGCCATGCGATGCGCCGGTTACAACAATGTTGACTTGGAAGCCGCACAGAAACATGGAATTTCTGTCGTTCGTGTTCCCGCCTATTCGCCTTACGCAGTTGCAGAACATGCGCTGGCGCTCATCATGACACTTAACCGTAAAACGCACAAAGCATACAACCGTGTACGTGAAGGAAATTTCTCGCTGGAAAAACTCACCGGATTTGACTTGTATGGAAAAACAGTTGGTGTGATCGGTACTGGGAAAATAGGACAAATATTTTGCGACATCATGCAGGGGATGGGTTGCAGGGTGCTTGCATTTGACATTATCGCCAACAAAGAATTGGTAGCAAAAGGAGTGGAGTATTTGCCGTTGATAGATCTGCTGCCGCAATGCGACATCATTTCCTTGCACTGCCCGCTATCAGAACAAACACATCACATCATCAATGAAGAAACACTTGGCATGATGAAGCAAGGCTCCATGCTCATTAACACAAGCCGCGGTGCATTGGTCGATACTAAAGCTGCCATTGAAGCACTCAAGACCGGTCAGCTCGGTTATCTGGGAATCGACGTATACGAGCAGGAGGAAAAATTATTCTTTACCGATTGGAGCGAAGCTGTTATCCAGGACGACGTGATCATGCGCCTGATGAGTTTCCCCAACGTACTAATAACCGCCCACCAGGCTTTCTTCACAGAAGAGGCACTGGAGCAAATCGCAGAAGTTACCCTCAATAACATCAAAGCCTGGGAAACTGGCAAGGAATTAGCTAATAAAGTCATCTAATGAAGTTTTGGGCCCATTCTGCAAAGAAATTGGAGCGCTTTGGATAACAAAAGTCTTTCTGATAGTGCTTTCGCTTATTTTTGCAGCGCTTAAAACTAAATTAAACACTAAAATGAAGAATACTCCTTTTACCCAAAAACACATTGCCCTGGGTGCAAAAATGGCTCCGTTTGCGGGCTACAACATGCCTATTTCATACACTGGTATCAACGACGAACACGCAACTGTGCGCAACAACGCAGGTGTTTTTGACGTGAGCCACATGGGCGAATTCATCTTAAAAGGAGAAAATGCACTGGACCTCATCCAGCGTGTAACAAGCAACGATGCTTCTAAACTGGAAGCCGGAAAGGCACAATACAGCTGCCTGCCAAACGACAACGGCGGTATCGTAGATGACTTGCTGGTATATTGCATCGAGCCAAACAAAGTGTACATGCTGGTAGTTAACGCTTCCAACATTGAAAAAGACTGGAACTGGATCTCTGCGCACAACACAAAGAATGTTGAAATGCACAACATTTCCGACAAAACATGTTTGCTGGCAATTCAGGGTCCAAACGCTACAAAAATTCTGCAGCCACTTACTGATGTAGATATTCTTAATCTTAAATATTACACTTTCGTAAAAGGAACTTTTGCGGGTGTTGAAAATGTGTTGATCAGCGCAACTGGTTACACCGGTGCTGGTGGAGTGGAGATTTATTTTGAAGACAAAGATGGCGCTGCTGAAAAAATCTGGGATGCGATTTTCGCAGCAGGCGCACCAAAAGGAATGAAAGCAATCGGCCTAGGCGCGAGAGATACTTTAAGATTGGAAATGGGTTTCTGCCTTTACGGAAATGATATTGATG
>Ga0318567_10000682_pt1 | contig 13716 bp, 8 predicted proteins | sample GRESIP088b5f20_FD_203691 | JGI IMG/M metagenome (GOLD analysis project Ga0318567, IMG submission 203691) | Tropical soil microbial communities from Luquillo Experimental Forest, Puerto Rico - GRE.SIPMG.088b5f20 | ecosystem: Environmental > Terrestrial > Soil > Tropical forest > Bulk soil...
TAAATATTTTGAGTGTTGCGTAGAGTTTCGCACTTATTCAAAACTCATTTCTCAAACTCAAAACCTTTTCATTCGCGAATCAAAGTAGAACAATATTTTTCACGAAAGACACGCAAACGGTTGCGTGAGTTTTACGTAAAAGGCAGTTGTAGTTTAGAATTACAAAAGGCGAAAGGCCTTGTAAATGCCTACCCCCACCATCCTGTAGATTAGTGATTATTAACCTGAGCAAAGTACAATAAATATTGCCAATTGTACCGAAAGGGATAAAATAATACAGTGAAATATTGCCGTGATGAAGAATTTTCTAACAACAAAAACCAAAGCTGCATGAGAAAGCCGTTCTTTTCAGTTAAAAGAAAAACTGGTAAAAAGCAGGCGGGTTTAATTTCCGAAAAGCAGGAAAATTACCCAAGCCACATTTTGAGTTACTCACTCATTTTATGTCTCGCACTGAGCCCTTCGCTTACTGAAGCAAGTGGCACTTCAAGTTTCCAAAATCAAATTAATGTAGGACAAGAAAAAACAATTACCGGTCGTGTTGTTGACAAAAATGGTCAGCCACTGCCCGGTGTTTCTGTTTTGGTGAAAGGCACCAAACAGGGGACCAGTACAAACGCAGAAGGTTACTTTTCTATTAAAGTAGCAAACGACAATGCGGTGTTGATCTTCCAAAGTGTTGGTAAAAAAGCAAAAGAAGTAAAAGCAAATGGCGCCAACTTAACTATCGTGCTCGATGATGAAAATGCATCACTCGATACTGTAATTACTGTCGCGTTTGGTACACAAAGTAAAAGAACGATGACGTCTTCTGTTTCGCAGGTAAATACAAAAGTGATGCAGGACAGACCAGTGAACAATCTTGCATCTGCCTTGCAGGGTCAGGTGCCCGGTTTGAACATTGTATCAAGTTCAGGACAACCCGGCGCGAACCCTTCCATTAATATACGTGGTATCGGATCTTTAATGAGTGGAACACAACCGCTTGTTATCGTTGACGGAATCCCAAGTTCAATATCACAGGTGAATCCAAGCGATGTGGAAAGTGTATCCGTATTGAAAGATGCGTCTGCTTCTGCATTGTATGGTGCACGTGCCGCAAATGGTGTAATATTAATCGTTACCAAGAAGGGCAAACTCGGTAAACCAAGCGTTAACTATTCTGGCTATGTGGGTTGGCAAAAACCAACAGAACTGTTCCAGGAAGCAGATGCATACAATTATGCAAATGCATACAACACTGCATTGATGCATGATGCGATCACAAGAGCGAATCCAACATTCAATCCTGCGAAAAAAGTTTTCACTGATCAGCAATTGGCAGATTGGAAGTCAGGCGCAGTGCCCAGTACAGACTGGAGGGATGCGTTGTTTACTGGTAACAACGGGTTTACGCAATCGCACAACGTAGGCATAGCAGGCGGTTTAAGCAATGGCGATGTAAGTGTGCGAAACAACCTCATGTTGGGTTACCTGCAACAAAACGGAAACGTGGCAAACACAAGCTTCAAAAGATTTACATTCCGTGATAACGGTTCTATAAAATGGAAAAGGTTCAGCATAGATATGAACCTTGGTATCACGTATACTAACAGCCTTGCGCCGGTTTCAGCGGCAGTGGGCGATTTGGGTGCAATCACCAGCGCGATCAACAGGCAAAGACCAATGGATCCGATTAAGAATGCAGACGGCGAATGGAACATCACCGCAACCAACGATACTAGAAACCCGGTTCGCCAGGCATTGGAAGGTGGCAAGTCAAATACAAAGAATTACAACATTCTTGCAAACATCGTGATGGGTTACGATATCACTAAAGACATTGCTGTTAAATTCACCAACGCAGTGAACTATTTAACCAGCAATCAGGACATGTTTAAAAATACACTTAACTGGTACGATGGTGAAACGACTGGTCCAAACTCTTCTACAAAGACAGACTACACAGATATTCACTATTTGCAACAACTGGACGTTACTTATAAGAAAAGTTTTGGTGATCACCACATTGGTGCGATCATCGGCGGCCAGCAGGAATTTCACACTTACAGAAGTTTGATGGGTTATCGCCAGGACTTTATTCTTAACACATCAGGAAGTTTACAATTGGGTGCCGCAGATGGATTGGACAATAGCAGCACTTATTATGATTGGGGTTTAATGGGTTTGTTCGGAAGAATCAATTACGACTACAAGAAAAAATATTTGCTTGAGCTGAATGCCAGAGAGGACGGCTCTTCCCGCTTATCTCCCGGTCACAACTGGGACTTCTTCCCATCGGTGTCTGCCGGTTGGAGAATATCGGAAGAGAATTTCATGGAGTCTTTCAAACCAACAATCTCTGAGTTGAAACTAAGGGGTAGTTATGGTGTGTTAGGTAACCAGAATTTGCCTGGGGCAGATAACAATAAATTGTATTATCCATACCAGGCCATCGTTGGTCCGGCAAATGATCCGGCTTACGCGGGACCGCTTTACTATGTATTCGGTGACAAGCTGATCACACCAATGACTTTGACTCAGAATCCCAACAACACATTCTCATGGGAAAGAACATCTATTTTGGATGTTGCCCTGGAAGGAAACTTGTGGAAGAAGCTCAATTTCAGCATTGGTTATTTCAACAAAACCACTGAGAACATGTTGATGACTATCACTCCGGCAAGAGTTAACGGCGGAGGATCATATGTAGCAAACACTGGGAAAATGCGCAACTCAGGCTATGAGGTTGACCTGGGATACAATAAGTCAACACGAAGTGGTTTTGATATTCAATTGAACGGAAACTTCAGCTACATCACCAACAAAATTCTTGACCTTGGCGGACAGCAACTCGCTGCATCCGGCGTAACCAAGAACACTGTGGGTTATGGATTGAACTCTTATTATTTGTACATCAACAATGGTTTGCTTACAAAAGATGATTTCCTCAATCCGTCTGTAACATTGATGAACGGACAAAAATATGGTGACCAAAAAATTCTTGATTACGATAAGAGCGGAAAGATCGATGCGAATGATAAAGTGATGCAACACAAAAGCAGCACGCCGAAATGGATGTATGGTTTCAACTTTGATGTAGCATACAAAAGCTTTGGTATCGCGGGTATGTTGCAAGGCGCAGCGGGTAACTTCATGTATCTCGGTGCCAGCACGGGTTACGGCTTCAGCAGTGGTTATGGTATTACAAACTGGACGATCCAGCACTCTTACGATCCAATCAATGCCCCGGACAACTACAATACGAGATTGCCTCGCGTATCAGTAAACAACTCAATCAATGCTTCTTATCCATCCACTATATTTTTATTCAACGCTTCTTATGTGCGCTTGAAAAACCTGAGACTATACTACAATGTGCCGGGCAAATGGAGCCGCCAAATCGGTGTGGGCAGCGTGAGGGCTTATGTGTCCGGGCAAAACCTGTACACCTGGTCAAAATTGCCTAAGGACCTGGGCATCGATCCTGAGATCAGCAGTGCCACAGCGGGTTATCCGTTAGTGAAGATCTGGACATTTGGTATCGACGTGAATTTTTAGTTCAATCATTAAACAGAAAAGCAGATGAAAAAATATAGTCTAATAATATCAACGATAATAATTTCCGCATTGTTCACTTCTTGTGTAAAGTTGAACAGGGAACCAACGGATGCATATTCACCGCAAACATATTTCGCATCCAAACAAGCGGCCGTGCAGAATCTTGCAGCAGCTTATCAATACACCAAGATGAGTGGTTTCTTCGAAGATGGTGATGGCATTTACATGGATGATATCAGCGACAACTCTTATTGTCCGTTCACTAATCAGATGACATCTTACATAGCGCTTGGAACAGCAACGCCGGCAAAGATTGCAGGTGCCGCCTATGTTGATTTGTACAGAACTTACTTCGATTATGTGGGCATCAGAAACGACAACTTCTTTTTGGAAAATGTTGACATGGTGCCGCAAATGACCAAAGATGACATCGCAGAAATGAAAGCAGAAGCTCGTTTTTTAAGAGCATTTGATTACACAAGAAAACTGATGTGCTTTGGTGGTGTACCTCTTGTTACTACTGTGCTGGAGTATGGCGAAGAGAATAAAATTCCAAGAAGTTCTGAAGATCAAATTGCGAAATTCATTTTGTCTGAGCTCGATACGGTCTCTCAAATATTGCCCGTAACAAGATCATCCGATGAATATGGCCGCGTGACAAAGGGCGCAGCACTTGCATTGAAAGCGCGTCTGGAACTTTTCAGAGGCGATTTTGCAAATGCAGAGAAAGATTCGAAAGCCATCATTGATCTTGGCATCTATGGTTTGTACAATAACTACGAAGGTCTTTTCTGGGAAAAAAACCAGGGCGATGTTGCGAGAAATAAAGAGGTGCTTTTAGAAGTAACCTACCAGCAACCAACATGGGGATCATGGATCGATGGATTGTACACCGTTGCAGAAGGCGGCTGGAACTCCGTGAATCCTACACAAAGCATGGTAGACGCATATGAAACAAAGAATGGTAAAGCAATAACTGCGGATCCAACTTATAACCCGGACATGCCTTATCAGAACAGAGATCCAAGATTCAACGCATCTATCATTTATCCTGGTCTTACATGGAACGGAAGAATTTTCAACAGCCTTCAACCTGTTGGTCCGGATGAATATTACAATTCATCGAAAGGTAACAGATCACGCACAGGATATTGCTTAAGAAAATATTGTGCACCATTGGATCAGTTGCCAAACGGCGATCCTACTTTGGGACAAAACCTGAACTTCATTGTGTTCCGTTATGCAGAAGTGTTGCTGATATATGCAGAATCATTGATTGAACAAGGTAAAAGTCTTGACCTTGCTGCGGGCGCTATCAACCAGGTACGTGCAAGAGTAAGCATGCCTGCAGTTACAGAAACTGACCAGGCAGGTTTGCGCGCAAGAGTTCGCAACGAACGCAGAGTGGAACTGGCTTTCGAAGGATTGAGATGGTACGATATGAAACGCTGGAAAATTGGCGGACAGGTAATGAACGGTGCGGTTTACGGTGTTCGTCCGGGAACAGTTGACATGAACACTGGCGTGGTTACATGGTCCAGTCCAAATCACATTACTGTTGGTGCAGAAAGAGTTTTCAACGAAAACAGGGATTACTATTTCCCAATTCCACAGGAAGACATCGATGCTGATGCTGCATTGCAGGGACATCAGAATCCGAACTGGTAAACAATAACTGAATAACAGAATGACTGAATAACTGATTGGCTGACAGATTGAGTGTGTGATTGACCTTTGACACTCAGTTATTCAGTTAATCAGTTTTTCAGTTATTTTATTTTCGACAAGCTTTGCTTTTTTAATTTATCTTTCAAAAATGAAACAACTCCTCGCTGCGGCCCTCATTCTATCGGCACAGGTAACTATAGCTCAACAGATAAAATATTCCGTTTGTAATGATTGCTGGAACCGTGATTCACTCGGCAATCACAGGGTGGTGATACAATTTAATGGCACGGGTAAAATTGCAAAGGCCATCGTTCTGTGGAGAAGAAATGACCAAAATCCACAAGACAAAAGGATCATAGTGCAGGACGCCAAAACAGGCAATAAAATATTGAACGTAAATGCGGTTGATATTTCGAGAGAAAATGGCACCGTTTATTTTGAACCCGTTTCCGGAAAAGGCAATTACAATGTGTACTACATGCCTTACAAAAATGAAGGCAGGAGTAACTATCCGAAAGGCATTTACTTAAAGCCTGAACAAACTGCATCAGCAGAGTGGCTGAAAAGTATTAATGTAAAGGCTCCCTCAAACGCAACAGTGGCGAGGATTGAAGCCGTTGATTCCTTCAATACTTTCTACCCGATGGAAGTGATTGCGACAGCAAAAGAAACAAACGCACTGAAAGCAAAATATGCTGCACAACCGTTCATTGTATTTCCCGAAGACAGGCAGTACAGCATTCGCATGAAACATGATCTGCCTTATCGCTGGATACAAAAAGGAGCGCGAACTTCATTCCAGGGCGAAGCTGCTAAAGGCGAATTTTATGCTTATCAGCTCGGTGTATATGCTTTGAAAGAGTTGCAAAATGTGCAGGTGGTTTTTAGTGATTTGAAAAATGCAGCAGGAAAAACAATCAGCGCAAAACAGATTAGCTGCATCAATACAACAGGCATTTCATACGATGCAAAACCTTTCACACAAAATGTAAATGTCGCAGCAAATACTGTGCAACCACTTTGGTGCGACATCGCAGTGCCTGCAAATATTGATGCAGGAAGTTATACAGGAAAAGCGACCGTAACAGCAAACAATGCAAAGCCGGTTACCATCAATATCAATCTAACCGTTAGCAGCAAAACCCTTGCAGACGGAGGCATTAACGAGCCTTGGAAACAAACACGTTTACAATGGTTAAACTCTACGTTGGCACAAGACAACGATGTGATCGCTCCATACACGCCGCTTGAACTTGTAGGAGATACGGCAGTGAATTTATTGGGCAGAAAGATCATCATCAACAAAGATGGTTTTCCAAAACAAATTCAAACGTTCTTCACAGAAGAGATGACAGGATTTTCAAAAGAACCAAATTCTCTCTTGTATGAAGGCATCCATTTTCATTTTACCCGCCAGAGCAATGGTAAAAATATTGATCTGAAAAGTTCGGGCGTTTCTTTTACAGAAAGAAAACCCGGCACTTTAAAATGGCAGGCAACCAACACTTCTGATTCTTTGCAAATGGATGTTAGCGCCTCACTTGAGTTTGATGGTTTCTTATCCTACACTGTGAAAGTAACAGCCTTGCAGGATATGGATTTCAAGGACATCGTGATGCATATTCCTTTCCAAAAAAATATGACCACTTACATGATGGGGCTTGGACAAAAAGGCGGCTATCGTCCGGAGTTGGTTGATTGGAAATGGGATGTAGCCAACAAGAACCAGGATGGTGCATGGATCGGAAATGTAAACGCCGGTTTGCAATTTTCTTTAAGAGATGAAAAATATGTGCGACCGCTGAACACCAATTTCTATTTACAGAAGCCATTGCAGTTGCCAACGTCATGGGGCAATGATAACAAAGGCGGTATTCAAGTGGGCATCAAAGGTTCTTCTATGCTGGTGAATGCGTACAATGGCCCACGCAGCCTGAAGAAAGGAGAGGTGCTGTATTACAATTTCAATTTGCTGATAACGCCGTTTCATCCCATCAATACTGACTTCCAGTGGAACACGCGTTTCTATCACCAATACAATGACATCGACAGTATAAAAAGAACCGGCGCAACAGTGATCAATATTCACCACGCAACGCCGATCAATCCGTGGATCAATTATCCTTTCATTGAATGGAGAAAGATGAAATCCTACATTGATGAAGCACATAGCAAAGGCATGAAAGTGAAGATATACAACACTGTTCGCGAACTTTCCAACCACGCATACGAAACATTTGCATTGAGAAGCCTGGGTCATGAAGTGTATTCTCCCGGCAAAGGTGGCGGCTATAGCTGGCTGCAGGAGCACGTTGCAGACGATTATATCGCTGCATGGTTCGTTCCAGAAATAAGAGACGCGGCCATCATCAACAGCGGCATGAACCGCTGGCACAACTACTATGTGGAAGGCATGAACTGGCTCACGCAAAATGTTGGCATCGACGGTATTTACCTCGACGACGTGGCATTTGATCGCATCACCATGAAGCGTATCAAACGCGTTCTTACAAAGGACGGACACCCCGGCATCATTGATCTGCATTCTGCCAATCAATACAACAAAAGTGATGGTTTTAACAACAGCGCGAATTTGTACATGGAACATTTTCCTTACCTCAATCGCTTGTGGTTCGGAGAATATTTTGATTACGAAAAAAATGATCCTGATTTCTTCTTAACAGAAGTAAGCGGCATACCATTCGGATTGATGGGCGAAATGCTGGAAGGCGGTGGCAACGCATGGCGCGGAATGATCTATGGCATGACCAACCGCATGCCGTGGACAAGCAACAGCGACCCAAGACCCATCTGGAAATTGTGGGATGAGTTTGGCATCAAAGGTTCCGAAATGATCGGTTACTGGAGCACTAAATGTCCCGTTACAACCGACAACGAAAAAGTAAAAGCAACCGTTTATAAAAGCAAAGGCAAAGCACTTGTATCAATTGCAAGCTGGGCGCCAGAAAACGTAGATGTGCATTTAAAAATCAACTGGCAATCGCTAGGTATTGATCCTGCAAAAGCAACTATTACAGCCAAAGAAGTAACCAATTTTCAACCCGCTAAAACGTTCGGAGCAAACGATGCGATAAGAGTGGAGAAGGGGAAAGGCTGGCTGTTGATAATAGAGTAGGAAGTAGAAGTTAGGAATTAGGAATTAGAAATTAGGGATCAAATGGGGCTCCTTAAGACAGACTTTATTCTAGTCCGTTGGCTAAAGCTAAGCGGCAATGACGTAGGTGAAACTGGTGAAGTATGATTAGCAGTCATTGCAAATGAATTTTCAGCGTGTAACACATAATTCATTGCCGTTTGGCTTTAGCCAACGGAAAAAAATAAAGACAGCTGGCCGTAAGGAATCGACATTGAATTAGTAATGCAGGGTGTCTTTCAATTTGAAACAGTTAAAGTATTTAAACAAACCATAACCATTAACCTTACTAAACTATTCGCATGAAACGAATTGTTTTCCTCTCCCTGTTGTGTGTCTCCGCGAAAATTTTTGCGCAATCGACAGACAAAAAAATGCTTTTGCAAAATGTAACGCGTCTTCCATTGCCTGATTCACCTCTGTTGGTAACGGCAAGCTATATTATATCAGAAGAGCCTCAGATCGTGGCAACCGGTTTTGTTGAGCAGGGAAAAAATTATCAGTTTAATGCGATTGTAACCTCCAGGTTTGGAAAGGGAAAGATCATTGTGTTTGGGTCGCCGGAATATTTTAAAAAGCCAATGCTTGAAAATAGCAATGTGCAGCAGCTTCTGGTGAATTCTTTTGCATGGGCGACAAAAGGAAAAAAGATAGCGCTGGAAGAGCCAAACGTATCGCTGGAGAAATTTATCAAAGCGCACAAATATTCAATCACCAAATGGAAAAACGGTGAAAAGAACAATGCTGATATTTTGATATTGACAAATGATGTAAAAGATTCCGCACAGAGCAATATCATTGAGGCGTTCGTAGAAAATGGAGGGACGTTGATTTTCGGCTCACCATTGTCAGACATCTTTAGCAAACAAAAAGAATCCGACCCGTTTTACCGTTTAAACTCAATACTTTTTTAACGAAGGCGGGAATCTTTAATGTTTACAATCCTTTGTTACCATCGGCAAATAATCATTCACTGGTGATCGACACCATTCCGGGTTATTTGCATATACGTACGCTGCTATCCGCAGTAAAGGATGGAGGCTTTAAGCAATGGCAAAAAGGAAAAGAATTTGAAATAGCAGACGCCTCTATAAAGTTGGCAATTGTTTACAATAACGATAACTCAGGCACTGTAACTGATATCAAAAATGCTTTCGGTTTGAAAGAAAATGATCCCCTGGTGCCTACGCCTGCCGAGCCAATTAGAAAAAAAGATTTCAAAAAATATCTCCAATACATTATTCAACGGGTACAGATTGAAAAGCGAAGCGACGCCAACCCCGACAGCGTGTTCATTGCTAAAGCGAGTTATGTATTTCCCGGATATGTGGGCAGCGACGTGCAAAGGGTGAATAAAAAAGTATCGTTGAAGGTGCAAGGTGGTTCGCAAGGCTTGTGGGATCCAACTACTGTTTTCGAGAGATGGCACAGCACCGGCCTCTATGTGCCAGCGGGTGAAAAAGTTTACGTGACCATTGATGTAAAAGACACCGCGTTGCACATGAAAGCGCAGATTGGCGTGCATGATGACAACCTTATGCATATGGACCAACTCACGCGTGAGGGAATTGATCTGACTAAAAAAACAGATTTGAAGGAAGGTAGAAATGCCATCTTCTCACCGTATGGTGGACTGTTGCTGATTAACATTCCGGATACAGCTGCGCAAAAAAACTTAAGCGTGTATGTTGAAGGCGCTGTGCAGGCTCCATACTTTAAACTTGGAGAAACAAGTGTGGAAGAATGGAAAAAAACAATTAGAAATTATTCTGCTCCATGGGCAGAATTGGCAACTGATAAGATTATTTTTTCTATTCCTTCCGCTCGCATCCGTGATCTCGATGATCCTGAAAAACTTATGCGTTTTTGGGATGAAGTGATGGATGCAAATGCTAATTTGGCCTGCATTTCTGTAAACAGATTGCATCCTGAAAGAATAATTATTGATCAGGAGGTTGCCTGGGGATATATGTTTACCGAGTATTACAAAATCGTTGTTCCGGATGATGAATCCTGCAAATGGTCTGTAGACGAAGCTTTCATGAGAGACAAAGGTTCATGGGGACATTTTCACGAACTTGGCCACAGGCATCAGTTTTGGGGAATTGATTTCGATGCGCTGGGCGAAGTAACAGAGAATTTGTATTCGATGTATGTGTACGATAAAGTATTGCACAAGGGTATTTATAATCATGAAGCCATTGCCAGCAAAGAGGCCGTACACAAAAGAATTAAAGAATACATGGCAGGCGGCCCATCATATGAGAAATGGTCCGGAGATGCGTTCCTTGCTTTGTGCATGTACATTGAGTTGATAGAAAATTTTGGCTGGGATGCGATCATCAAGGTGCATAAAGTTTACCGTGCATTACCGAAAGATCAATATCCTAAAACGGACCAGGATAAACGTGATTACTGGTTCCTGCAAATAAGCAATGCAACGCAGAAGAATCTTTCCTCATTTTTCGACAAGTGGAAAGTGCCGGTAAGTGATAGTGCAAAAAAGCAGGTGGAAAGTTATGAGACGTGGCTGCCGGAGGAATTGAAGGGAAATTAGGAATTAGGAATTCTTTCAGGGCGACCTTTAAAAATTGTTCGTCGGCATTCCGAAAAGTTAAAAGAGGCTTCGAAAATCTGTCGAAGCCTCTTTTTTTTCACCAAGCCAGTTTGCCGAATGGCGGAAATTCCAACGTTCACGCATTCCTAATTCTTTATTGGTTCAAAATTCTTATTAATCATCAGGAACCCCTCCATTTCCTCGTGATAATATTTCCCGGCAACACTCGTATGTTGCACTTTATCGTTGATGATGCGGATTAAAATTTCCATTGCTTTTTCTCCTTGTTTGTAAGGATACTGCTCGATCGAGGCTATTGGCGGAAACGCTGTATAGCTTGTGATTGGCAGGTTTGCATAACTCGCGAAGAAAATATCTTCATTGATCTTTAAATTATGCTGCCTCGCATATTGCATTACATCAAGGTGAACATAATCGTTAAAAGTGATAATCACTTCCGGAGGATTTTTCAATGCGAGTAATTTTTCCATCGCTTTGTAAGTGCTATCGCGGGAAAGATCCGTCTGCTCAACAAGTCGCATATCGACCTTCAATTTTTTCTTGGTGATACCTTCAATATAGCCTTTGAGACGTTCGTGTGTCGCTAATAATTTATCGGGTCCGTTTATAAAACCGATACGTTTAAAACCCTTGCTGAACAACCAGTTCACCATTTCAATGGTGCCTTTGTATAAATTGCAATACACTTTGTGCGCATTCTCAAAAGGCGGCACACGATCAAAATACACTACCGGAATATCATATTTTTCCAGCGTTGCCAAATGATCGTAGTTATTCGTGTATTTTGAAAGAGAAATGATCAGGCCATCAACACGTTGTTTTTTCATTGCCTCCAGTACTTTCTTTTCACGTTCGGTGTCGTCAAAGCTTTGCCCGAAAAGTATGGTATAATCATGCTCCATTGCTGCGGTTTCAATGCCGCTTACAGCTTCAGAGAAAAATTCTTCTTTGATATAAGGAAGGATCACACCGATGATAAAAGTCTTTTGCTGCTTAAAGAAAATGGCTTTTGTGTTGGGCTCGTAGTTTAATTCTTTCGCCAATTCCTGAACGCGTGTTCGGGTGCGCAAGCCAATGCTTGGATGATTGCTTAAGGCGCGGGACACAGTTGACACAGATACATTGAGTCGCTTGGCAATTTCTTTAATCGTGGGCAGTTTGTTTTCCATCTCTAATTTAGTCGGGTCAAGGTAAGCAAAAGTTTGGTTATAGTTTTTGCTTTGGGGGAACAATTTGGAAATTATTGGTGTAATATTGAAACATTAACGGTTTACCATGACGAATAATGCGAAGATAATTAGCACAGAAACCATTTCGCCCTTCAGACATAAGCTTCACAGAATTACTTACGAACGCATTAACAAACAGAATGAATTAGAAACATTGACCCGTGAAGTATATGACGGGGGGAATAGCGCAGGCATTCTTTTGTACAATAAGGAAACGAAAACTGTTGTGCTCACGAAGCAGTTTCGCATGCCAACATTTATAAATGGCAACGAATCGGGAATGTTGATAGAGGTTTGCGCAGGGCAATTGGACCATGACAGTCCAGAAGATTGCATCAGACGGGAGACAGAAGAAGAGACAGGGTACAAAATCCAGGACGTGACAAAAGTTTACGAAGCGTATATGTCACCAGGTTCCGTGTCTGAGATATTATATCTGTTTGTTGGCGCTTACACAAAGGAAATGAAACAAGGCGAGGGTGGCGGCGTTGATCACGGTGAAGAAATCGATGTGCTTGAAATCAGTTTTGATGAAGCAATGAAAATGATAGAGACCGGTGAAATTAAGGATGCAAAAACAATCATGCTTTTGCAGTACGCATGGATCAAAAAGATTTTTGAATAGATTGCTAAATCATATTCATTTGCCTGATCTGTTTTTTATACTTTGCGGGCAACAGGATGGATTGAATGAACCACTCCGCATTCATCTTCCTAAAAAGTTTGTAAACACTCACCAAAGGCTTTATCGAAGAGCCTTTCAGCAGACTAAGATGATCAAGCACAACTTTATTGGCTACCAGTTTTTGTGATTCCAGCAGAATATAATATCTGAAACTGCCCAAATGTTTTTTGTATTGTTTGAAGAGGTCAGCGGTGTACTCGCTGTATTGTAAATTACTTGCCTGCTGTTGTGAATACTCCGACTGCCATATTGCATAGCTTGAAGGAATATTCTGCAAACCCATGCGTGTCGCCATTCTGTAAAACACTTCCACCACATCGTCTTTTTCCTCGTCAGTCAATTTTCTATCCAGCACTTCGAACGATGCAATCGAATAGTGAATCAGCATGTACAATACATCGCGGTACGCCCAGTCGGGAATCGCTGTGCCACGTGCGGTTTCAACCCCAGTATGTATTTTGCGCATCTTATCGATAGCGGCGTGTGCTTTTTCTTTGGGAGAAAAAATGATTTGCCTTGCGTAGCCTACAGTGGAGAATAATCTTCCCAAAGGATCCGATGGTAGCTTGCCTGTAAAGTAAAGCCAGTCAACAGATTTATTCAACGCGAACTCTGCTGCTGCGCCGGCAAATATCAGCAGGATCACATCTGCCTTGCCCCATATCTTTTGCACAATGTGCCCTTCTTCTACAAAGTATTCCATAACTACTTTTAAAGTTAACGATAATGGCAGGCAATGCGAAACTAAGTCAAAAGGGAAAAGTTAAAATTCAAAAACCCAGGCAGCAGTCACAACTTTTGACATTTCCCTTTTGACTTTTTACTTAATTAAAAATCTGCATTTCTCTTTTTTCGTATGACG
>Ga0318567_10000683_pt1 | contig 13689 bp, 11 predicted proteins | sample GRESIP088b5f20_FD_203691 | JGI IMG/M metagenome (GOLD analysis project Ga0318567, IMG submission 203691) | Tropical soil microbial communities from Luquillo Experimental Forest, Puerto Rico - GRE.SIPMG.088b5f20 | ecosystem: Environmental > Terrestrial > Soil > Tropical forest > Bulk soil...
GGACCGGGCCGACTATGACGAGATTATGCAGGATTTTCTCTATCTCTCAAGCGAGGGCGGGTCGTCTAAGGGACCCAAGTGTGGGCTTCGACATAACATCGTTCATTGCGGCAAACGCCTGGAGGACCTCGCGGACAAAACCGAACGGATCGCTGTCTTCAAGCGCCTCGCGCGCTATATCGGCTCCATCATCGAGGAGCTGCTGGATCATAGCGACGAAGACTGGGACGCGATCGAGACGTTACGATCCGTAGCAATGGCGGAGCTTGGCCTCACCGGTGGTCAAGCATCATGACAAGTGGGCGAACTCGACTCGGCAATTGATGAAATAGCTGGCATCCATGCGCTTTGCTCAGATCAACCGACAGTCCTCCCCCGAAGACATAACTGGGTTCTGCAAAGCACAGGGGATTTCGCTCGATGAGGTTTTCGTGAATCTTTGATTCAGACCTTTTTGATATCAAAGGAGAATGACTTTGACGACGATAACGCTAGATAACGCATCGCTGGCGGTACAAGCTGATGCTAGGTACGATCTGATAGTCTTCGGCCCGGACGGTCGCGAACACCACATAACGGGCTACATACCGCCAAGCATTCGAGATGTGCACCTCTCCCGGGGAGTATTTCAAGCCATGGCGAACGGTGTGTTACGGCTTTATTATCCTGAATCTAACGCGGACACCGAATCTGAATCTTCCGCTAGAGGGGCTGGCTGCATAAGTCTGTAACCAGTGGCAGTACAGCGCTGGAATAGGTGGCAGGATTCGGTAGAACCTGCAATCAGTCAAAACAAATTTGGATATTTCTTGCGCAGCTTGTTGATGTGCAGCATGCATCTACCATGTTGATTGCTTGAATTTCGGGGCTTTTTGAGTTTAAGTTTCCAGAGCTCGATGAAATAGCGATCCATCTCGATGAGATCGCGACGCCTGCACATGCAGTCCAGAACTAGATCGACTTGCGGGCGCTTAACACGGGCAAAGGGCTGAATCTTGACCAGGATTCTCCTCACGGATTCTCGTCGAGCCGTTTGCCAAACCCAAGTTGGCTGCCGCCCATTTCTTTTTGGACCGGGTCTGACGCTCCCACCAAAAATGCAAGCAACTCTAGAAAGCGTCTGGTAGTCCGTCATTTCGATCCGAAGCCTGAAGTAGTACCCGGTGCCTTGGGGACGCAAACCGATGGTCCCTTCACCGTCAAACAGAGCAGCCAGATACACATAGCCCGCCTCTTCACGCTGTGCGTCGTTATACATTGGATTGCCTCAAATTGCACAATACGGCGCCCGGAGTATATATGTAAATCATTTAGTTTGTGTTATATATACGGATATTGCAGTATCTGTATAGTCGTGTCTGTAGGGCGACGTCTGGCCGTATGCTGGGTACGTACATTGGATCAGGCTCGACCAACTTCAGCAACACAGAAGCGCACCTGGAATTTCAGGGTTGTCGTCGCGGAGTTGCATCGCCGGCCTTCAACAATCGTGAAGTGGAGGGGGCTACGGATGAATGCTCGTCCACCCCTGCGTGATCCTTGCGTGGCTATCGTAGATGAACCGCGCGACTGCAGTACACTCAGCTTCTACCGCGTCCTTCAAGACCTCCTCACATTTCTGTAAAGAGCGGCAATCATGCAGGAAGTGCCGTAGCTTAACTTGTTGCAGGGCGGTCTTGTCCGAGAAGACAAAATGTACGTGATTCTCCTCGGTGGTACTTCGGTCAAGAATCCAGACGGCTGCGCTTGCTGAGGAATCAAACTCCTGTTGCAGCTTTTCGTAACGATCATCGAGGTAGCGCCAGAACTGGCTCCTCAACTCTTTGAGCTGGCCTTCTATGCCACCAGCATCGACTCGTTGATCCCAAATGCTTCCACTCATTGTGCGCTTGCCGTGCCGCTCGCCATCGACGTAGCGATGCGGGATGAGCTTCTCCATCTGCTGGTAGCCTGCCTCCTCCGTCGCGGAGCGCAGGTATCCCGCAGCCATGGACAACGTGGCGTAATAGAAGCGGCCATCTATGAAAAGACGCGCCCAGGACAGATAGAGCGAACCACGATGCGGCTGGGGAACGTAGCCTGGAGACTCCTTCTCGCGTGCATCTTCCTGGAAGCAGTGCTCCCAAACGTCGTAGTCGTAGAGCGTGGTGAAATCGAGCAAGGTCTTGTCTCCAAGACTCTCATTAAGCAGGAAGAAATCTTCACCGATGCCGCGTAGCGGTAGAAGCGTGCCACTCAGAAGAGCACGCTGCGCATCATTGAAGCCCCGTAGCGCATTATCAATTTCGTCCCGAGTCGCGACCTCGATCTGGAACAGCGTCCGCAGCACAATTTGCTGGACACGAAACCATTCGTCCGGCTGCGCTGCAACTCGATATCTCTCCTGCTCCTCGATCGGCCAGGAGAAGTATTCCGGTTTGACCTGCATCACGGCAGTCCGGAGAATTGCATCCTGTTCTTGTGCTGTATTGGTCATCATTGCTCTTCGGGCGTCTGCGACTTTGAGCCCTCTAACCCTACGGCAATGATATCGATTTTCCGCTTCCGTGCACGAATGACGTGAGGAAGGCCACCAGAGCGAACAGGATCGCTCCGCAAATCGACAACATAAAAAGCCAAGAAAGGATGACTGAGACTACGTATATGCTGCTTTAGATCATGTTGGCCAACATAGTCGTTGCGCTCTTTGCGGAGCAACCAGAAAACATGCATGAATGCCAGCTCTAAAAAGAGAGCCCAGATGCCGAAGCTATAACGCGCCATATTATCGCTAACCCCAAGTACGAGGCAGGTAAAGACCACAGGATTGCAAGGTTTCCACCACCCAGTGTCACTACGCGATCGAAAGTGCAGTTGACCTCCGCTCATTGCGGAGCGCCATTGTCATTTGAAGGGTCAAGACTCTTGTTGGACATGAATAAAATATCGGATTGGCAACCAAAATTGTTTACTCCGTTCCTATAGAGAGGCGCGACGGGGCCCGGAGAGAGGGCCATGGTTCCCGGCGTCGGGAATGTAGCTCGGCAGCAACATGACGATGTAGGCCATCAAATACAACTTGTGTAGCTCAGTAGATGTATTGCCAGGCATTGCCTCCGTATCGGTTCAGAGCGATAGACCGGAACTCGCCGGGGCTGGAGCCGGACCGGAACGACCCCTGGAACCACGGAACGTGGCGCAAATGCACAGCATTTACGGGGGTCGTTCAGGTCTTTCGCGGAAGTAAACACGACCACCTCACTCTCTCTATCGTGTTGATCTCGAAGGCTTAAGTCGTTGAAAGGGGTGAACGTCGGGGGTGAACGTTCAATGCGCGGCACCCTTCACCCCTGGAAGGCCTATGTGGAAGGTTCAATGCGCTTCACCCTTCCACTCACGATGCTCTGAAGTGCCTGCCGAGAACAGCCTGGAGTACTCTTGCACGCACTCAAGTGAACCGTCGATTTCGCCTCGTGCTGGAGCACCCGTGAGGCATATTTCACAGCCCCATTGGAAGAAACTTGCGGACTGCCTTCGCGAGCACAAAGGGACAACGCAGGAGAGATTCGGTATGGCCGATGCGACTTTTTTGCCCCTGTTCTGTGCTCGCGGAATGGGTTTGTGTGAACGCATACTGCACGGCTGAAAACCGACATGCGCGCCAAAGGCAATCCCAATTCGACGTTCGCTGATTCAATGTAGTGGCTTCTGCTGGTGCGAAAGCTGCGGCTCAGATTTACCGTTAGGTTGCTTGGATCGCAGTAGGCTGCTGAGTCGGTTCGGCACATTTCCCGCGGTTCAGTATCGGGTCAGGCAGCATAGAGGGGCATGGCAATGCCAGCATTTGTCATCCGCTGACGGATGCAAGCCTCTGCACTGATGCTCGATCTCGGTGCTGGACTGATTCGAGTGCGGCGGACCGACCATGAAGTAGAACTCGCAGTTTGCGGAGGGATTTCGGAGGGAGATGCTAGTCATTGACTTGTGTTCAGAACGGTCGGCACGAGAAACAATTTTGGAACTTTCCTCCAACTCGGGGTGTGACGAGTCAGCCATCTCCGATGGTTGTAACGATCTCCCGCAGGCTTCAGGCGGCTATTTCGTGCAAGGGTGACTACACGGCACGGTCGACCACCTGCCCCCAAGGGCTCAGGTCACTTCGTGGAGTATGCCAATTTATAATAGGCCTCACATTCCAAGGGAAATAGACCATGGACCTTTTTGCAGAAGGCGTTAAACAACGACTGATCCGCTTCGAAGATGATCGCAAATACGTCGTTTACGTCCACCAGGACAAGCGGCGGAACTTCACAAACCCCGAGGAAGCTGTCCAGGTCGAGACATTTCTTCACCTCGTCCTAACGTACAGGTATCCGGTCAAGCGCATTCGATTATATGTGCCTGTACAAATGGGCGTGGATACGAAGGAAGCCGACATTATCGTCTATTCCGATGATGGACTAAAAGCCCCTCTCATCATCACCGAATGCAAAAAGGAATCCGTTAGCGAACTCGAATTTGCACGTGCTGCCGACCAAGCCGTCAGCTATGCGGTGGCCGAAGGTGCTAGATACGTTTGGGTCACGAGCAAGCTCAAAAATGAGTATTTTGAGATTCCGACCCAAAAGCCGAAAGCCCGCATAACGATTCCCGACGTGCCGCAGTATGGCGTCACTGGCTTGGCAAGCTTCAAGTTCGCCAAGGATGGAGGCATCACTAAGACGGGCCAGAGACTATTCCCGCTCGCAAAAGTGAGCGAGGATGAGCTAACCCGCCGTTTTGAACAAGCGCATCAAGCTCTCTGGGGAGGGGGTGAACTCAACCCCTCGGAAGCGTTCGATGAACTCGACAAGCTCATCTTCTGCAAACTATGGGACGAGCGAAAACTTCGCAAAACGGGTATCCCTTATGATTTTCAGATCATCACCGAAGACATAAAGGGCAAAACCGACAGAGAGATAAAAGAGATACAAGAGAAAGCCGAACGTGAACTGTTTGAACGCCTAAAAAAGCTCTACGAGGAAGGACGTAAAAAGGACCCAGAAGTCTTCAAAGACAACATTCGCCTCAGTCCAGCCAAAGCTCGCACTGTCGTTAGCTACCTAGAAGGTGTCAACCTCTCTGACACCGACCTCGATAGTAAAGGACGAGCATTCGAGACTTTCATGGGCTCATTTTTTAGGGGCGACTTCGGCCAATACTTTACGCCACGCGTCATCGTGAAGTTCATCGTGGACGTTCTGCCCATCACGAATGACTCCCTGGTCCTGGACACGTCGTGCGGCAGCGGAGGATTTCTCCTTCATGCTCTTGATAAGGTACGAAAACAAGCGGACGAATACTTCAAGCCCGGTACTGACAAGCACAAGAGTCATTGGCACCAGTTTGCACAATTCAATCTCTATGGCATTGAGATCAATGAGCAGATCGCCAGAACGGCAAAGATGAACATGATTATTCATGACGACGGCCACACCAACGTGGTTGCCACTGATGGCTTACTGTCCGCCGATGAAATCCGTGCCAAGACAAAGAATCAGGGATTCGAAAAGGACCGCTTCGACTTTATCATTACCAATCCTCCGTTCGGCTCTACGGTCAAGCAAACCGAGAAAGCTTACTTCCACCAGTACAGCCTTGCCACTCGGCAAGTAGACTGGCTAAACCCCAAGAGCAAAGCCGCTGAGCGGCCCGGTCAGGAAACGGAAATCCTGTTCATCGAGCAGTGCTGGAATTACCTCGCCGAGGGCGGCTACCTAGCCATCGTCATTCCCGACAGCGTTCTTACGAACTCCAGTCTTCAATACGTCCGTGACGAGATCGAAGACCGCTACCGCATCGTCGCCGTCATCTCCCTGCCACAGACCGCATTTACTGCTACCGGCGCTGGTGTGAAAAGCTCCGTGTTGTTTCTGAAAAAACACAGCGCCGCTGAAACCAAGCAGATGCGCGACACCAAGCAGATGCTCAAAGACAACATTCGCGCCAAGGGAAAGCTGGAGGCTAGACTTGAAGCCATCGAGCGCGCGAAGAAGGCCGCCATCAAGGAACTCAACGAGCGTGAAGAGTTTGCGTCCTTGACTAAGAATGAGCGCAAGGATAGCGAAGCGTATACAGCCTGTGTGCAGGAAATATCTGACGGCTTCGCTGCGCAAACGGATGAGCTCCGCTACCAGCTTGGCGAACTTTACGAGGAACGCCGTCGCAAGGACCTTCCTGACTATTCCATTTTTATGGCGATTGCCGAGGACATCGGATATGACGCCGTGGGCCGTCCTACCAAGACAAACGAACTTGAGCCCATTGCAGCAGAGCTTGCCCGCTTCATCACGGGCATCGAGGAAGGTGAGGTATGAGCTTCCTGCTAAGCGATGCGGTAAATTCTTCTAAGGTTTTTATCGAGAGGAAGACTAACGTTACGGGCCGGTGGGACCCGCACTATCATTCACCGCGTTTTGCTCGTCTCGATAGCGAACTCGACTCAATCAAGGCAAAGTCCATTCGCAAAGTAGCGCAAAACATCTTTTCAGGCATCACGCCCTTGAGCGGCGGCGATGCTTATACAGAATTGCCAGAAGGCGTCGCATTCATTCGCAGCGGAGACTTCAACGAGGATGGCACGATCAATGAGGCCGCCCTCATTCGCTTGGAACCCGAGATTCATCAGAAACTGATGCGGCGCTCGCAGTTAAGAAGCCGCGATGTACTTTTTGCAATTGTTGGCGCGACAATCGGTAAGGTTGGAATCTTTCCTGGTGGATACGAGGCCAACATCAATCAAGCTGTGTGCGCTGTTCGTTTGAATGGTGAAGTCCTGCCTCAGTTCTTGCACGCATTCTTTCTGACAAGGCTAGGGCAGGAACAGATTGAGCGAGTGAAACGTCCGGTGGCGCGCGCGAACATCAATCTCGAGGAAATCGGGAGTCTGCGCCTTCCACTCTTGGACAAAGGGACTCAACGCGCCGTTGTAGAAGCATTGAGTCAGGCATTCGCTCAGAAGATTGCAACTGAAGCAACGGCGTCTCAGCTCCTCACAACAATTGACGACGTGCTGCTCGATGAATTGGGCATTCCCCGCGATCCCGCTCCCTCCAACACCATCGAAAGACGCATCTTCGAGTTCAGCTTTGCAACGGTGACAGGCCAGCGATGGGACCCAAACTATGCCCAAAAAATTGCGCTTTACTTATCAAAGCTCAACCACAGCAAAGCGCCGATACGAAAGCTCAAAGATTTTGTTTCGACAGTTCAATACGGAATCTCCGAGAGGGCTACCGAGGAAAAAGTCGGTGTGCCGATGCTTCGAATGCTTAATTTGCAAGATGGCGAGTGGGCACTCGAAGACATGAAGTATATCGAAATGAGCGAGGAAGAAAGAAAGCCCTATTTGTTGCAGAAGGGCGATATTCTCTTCAATCGAACCAACTCCAAGGAACTGGTCGGCAAGTGCAATGTCTTTGACCTGCAAGGAGAGTATGTCTTCGCCTCATATCTCATGCGCGTGTCTATCAAGAAGAGCGGGCTTTCGCCGCATTTCGTTGTTGCGTTTATGGCATCTTCAATCGGGCGTATTCAGATTGATGCTGTCAGCCGACAGATAGCCGGAATGACGAATATTAACGCCGAAGAAGTTCGTGAACTTCTGATTCCGGTGCCCAACACCAAGGTTCAGGAACGAGTGTGCCAACGTGTTGCCGATATTCGCGCGAAGGCACGGGCACTACGCGAAAAAGCCCTTGCAGACCTGGACAAGGCCAAGCGCAAAATTGAAGCCCTCATCCTTGGCAAAGAGGCAGGCAGATGAAGCTCAAAGGTGTTCTCGACTTTTCTCTTGGCAATTTTCTCTGTCTGCGCGGCTTTGCCCCTATGGGCGTGCTACAGGACATCTCGGAATCTCCGGAGGGTATTCAGCGCGTGCGCAAGGATGCACGGCTCAAGGAAATTGGCGAGTATCTGAGCAAAGGCGAGCTGGTGTTTTTTCCCGAGGTGATTCTCTGCGCTTGCCTGCACGAGAAAGACGTGACCTCGGACGCCGCCGCCAAGCTCTTTGAAGAGGTGAAGGCGGGCATGTCTTTCAAGAGTGCCGTCTTTGCTAATGGGGTCACGATCAAGTCGTCAGTGAGCAAATCGCAAGGCCCGGATGACATTCGTGCGGTGAAGTTCTTCCAAACGGCCACATTATCCTTCCGAGGCAAGCTCACCAAACCGTTTGCACGTCTGGACGGCAATCACCGCTTGTCTGCAAGCACGGAGAAGCAAGTTCGTGACCGCGTTGCGCCGTTCTGTCTGATCCTGTGCCAGAACCGGGTGGATTACAACCGCTTTAGCCGTGCTCTGTTTCACAGCGTCAATTACAAGCAAGTGCCGCTGACGATGGAGCATAACCTCAAGCTGATACTTGAAAGCGAGGACCTCTTCCCCGATGCGCTGCTTCAGCAAGACCCGAGCTTTGGCTGGCCTTATTACCACACCCGCAAACTGCACGGAAAACTTGACCTCGATTTGCTCCCGAACCTTGCGCTATTTCTCAAGGACGAGCCACGCACATTTCTCTTGCGCCAATTCGAATTTCTCACCGTTCGTAGCGTATTAAACGACAATGAAAACGCCATCAAGCGATTCAAGGAGGCGCTCGGGAAGGTGAACGGGCTTTTCGACGCATGGCCCGCGTTGAAGGAATCGAAGAATCGCGGCCTCTTGGCGGCTCTGGTGTATTACGAACTCAAGAAGGATACTCCGGTAGAGTCCTTCGTTCGCTGGGTTCTCGAAAACCATCTTCAGCTCATCGAAGAGTCGGGGACATCGGACCTTATCGCGATCTTCGACAAGGTACTCACGGGGCGAAAGCGCACGATTTTTGTCTCCATGCCTTTCGGGAAGACAAAGCCGGATGACCACTATGCCATCATCCAGCGTGTAGCGAGAGAAGTCAGTGAAGCCCATAATCTCAAGCCCGCTCTCAAAGTGGAGCGCGTGGATTGGTTTCACGACGGCACCAGCTACGAAATCACCGACAAGATTATTGCGATGATGAGCGATTCTGGGCTGCTTATTGGCAACCTCACCCATTGCAATCCAAATGTTTATCACGAAATCGGCTTTGTGATGGGTAAGGCCAAGGCCGAGGGCAAAGTCGTCACAGAAAATCTGCTCTTGTTCCTTGATAAATCTGTAGCTGAAGATCAAGACAAGTTTGTTGGATTCAACCTGAAGGGGTTTAAGCACCTACCATTCACGCAATCTGAGGTCGAGTTTGCGCCTATGTTAAGGGAGAATTTGGAGCGCTTCTTTAAAATCAAGGCGTAGGCTTCGATATCAGCGCGAGGAGGTTGCAATCATATGTATGTAGCCAACACAGAGGCCGGCATTGAAATTACCGAAGCGATTACGTGGGCGACCGATACTAAGAAAGAAATGTGACCTGCAGCCTCTAGTCCGGTGAACCGATGGCAACGGCGTCGGATAATCATCAGGATAGATATTAAATAAGAATCCATTCGGGGCTACCTCAGCTAGATATGAGGCCATAATAGAAATCCATTACGACCTCACGACTGGGATCATTCAAATGGCAAGCTGCGCTTTCAGTGTCCTAAGAGAGTTAGAAGGGTAGGGATCTAGAACCATAAAGTCGTAGTAGGTTCCAATCCCGTCAACGATCTTTGTGTCGAGCAGGCGAAATCTCTTGGCATCCTCACCTTCGAGGGGTGCGCTAGGCGTAAAGAAGATGTCATTTTGGCCCATTTTTCCGATTACGGTAGCGTCTGCAGCGCCCGATGGAACAAAGACGACAAAGCTCCTACCCATAACCCACGACTGCTCTGGACCATTTGTGGCCACCCTGATTTGCTCGCGCTCATAGATGAGAAGAGAAACGACACAGCGTCCCCCGTGGTTTCGTGCGTGGTAATGGATTTTGAAATCGTTTATCTGCTTGAATGTGACGTAATCGATGAACACACACGGATTAGTTTGCGGCGGAGCATCTCCAGGACCACAAATGTAGTTGTTCGTGGGGTCAACTTCAATCTTGGTAGTGCGGTTCGGAGACAGGACATCGCCTTCGTATTCGCGTGGATGATCCGCGTCCTGGTCCCCCATGCCTATTGTCGGCAACGGGTCCATCAATGTACGGTCTTCAGACCACCCAAATCTGACTACTTGCAAAAACCACTTGCCAACTTCGTGTCCATCGCCATTTTGATCGTCGAACATGCCTTTCTCCTTTTTCATGCGTATTGGTCATGGGCATTTTCTCGATAGTGACGCGAAGACGAACGCCTGTGTAGCGCAAACCAGCGGAAAATAGCCCGCGATTGTTTGCTTTGAGGGAAGTCGTTTGAAACTTAATAACAGTTATGCTGCATTTGGGCTGTGGACTTGTCAAATGAAAATCTATGGATAGGTGTTAAGGCTTTCCCGCCCGAAGCACTGGCTTGCGCCAGTGCCATTGATCGTAGGGGGTATTCATGGGGGTATCGCGACAGAATAAAGCGTGCATCTTGTTGATATCGCTTGGCATATTCCACCGCTACGAATCCAATCGTGCCGTGGGGGTATTTTCACAACGCCACGAGTATTCCATAAATACATCATGGCACTGACCGATACCGAGATTCGCCGGTCGAAGCGCGCCGAGAAACCTTACAAGCTGTCCGACAGTGGCGGATTGCATCTCACTAGTCACGCCGGCTGGCGGTAAGCTCTGGCGCTGGAAGTACCGCTTCGGCAGTGCTGAAAAGCTCATGGCCTTGGGCCGTTATCCAGAAATTTCGCTGGCGGACGTCCGGGAGCGCCGCGACGCTGCGAGGAAGCAGCTCGCTCACGGTGCTGATCCGATGGCCGAGCGGATGGCTAAGAAGATCGCTACGATTGCGGCGACGGAACACACTTTCGAGAAAATCGGCGAGCTATGGCTCGAACACTGGCGGGGTAACAAAAGTGCGCGGCATGCTGCAACCACGCAGAACCGTCTGAAAGAGAATGTCTACCCAAAGCTTGGCAACCGCCCATCTCCGAAATCGAGCCAATGGAACTCGTCGAGCTCGCCAAGGGAATTGAAAGCCACGGCGCCTCGGACATGGCTAAGCGGATCTTGCAGATTGTCGGCATGATTTTTCGTTATGCTGTCGCGCATGGCCACAGCAAGTGCAACCCTGCTGCAGAGATCAAGCCTTCTGACATCCTGAAGCCTACCCGGAAGACCAACATGGCTCGCATCGATGCGAAGGAGCTTCCTGCGCTGCTTCGCGCCATTGAGGTATACGAAGGCCGGAAGTTGTCTGTGATACGAAATCCACGATATTGTTGTTATTCAAATTGAGCGGCTAATCCGCAGTTCGCATCGCCGCAACGACAGTATCGAAATCGGAGGGGGAAGCATGAACGCAAAGAAACTGGCACTCTTCGGGAGCGCTGCGGTGATCGTGGCGGGAGTTTTGATCTATTCGCTCGGCATCTACCCGCCTGCGTCCAGCCGCGACGGACAGGGCGCTATCGGGCAGCGTGAGGTTTATCACGCCCCGCAACCGACAGACGCATCCGTCACTCCGGGCTCCGCGCCGGTAGCGATGACTGCTGACACCGCCACGATGAAGAAGGACCCCGTCTCTGAGTTGAAAGATGGCCAGGTGGTCAAGATGAATGGCCAGTTCTACCAGGTGAATGCTGCCCAATTGGTTGCACTGGCAAACGGCGTGAGGTACAACGTGAACGGCCAGATGCTCCAGTTCAAAAACGGCGCGTTCTATCAGATGAACGGCAACATGTATCAACTGAAAGACAACTTCGTCATGCTTATGAATGGCGGGATGTATCGGCTAAACAGCCAGATGTTCCAGTTAAGTGATGGTATGCTCAATCGCATTAACAGCAATATGCGTCAGCAGATGAGCGACCAGCTTCACGACGGGATACGCCAATAACAGGCATTTCAAAAGGTAGGCGCCTGCTTCGGCGTAAGGCGCCTATCCCGGAGATCGCGCTCGCTTGTCATTGCCCGAAAGTCGGTTCATGGTTCGTAAACTGATCGGGGGCGGGATCAGGCCCACGCGAAAATTAGCTTCAGCCACCCTCTGCGTGCTAACGCTTTGCGGGATACTGGCTAACGGCCTTTCGGCATGGGCCGAGCCGCGTCTCTACTCCCAGGAAACCAAGCAGTTTCGAATCATCTACTACTCGCCGCAGCACGAGTATCTCGCGCCGCTGTTGATTCGCTCACTCGAAAACGCAGCGCGATTCTATAGAGAGAAGTACGGCTACCAACCCAAAGGCCAAATCACTGTCCTGATCCAGGATTTCGACGATTCCGGATACGGCGCCGCCGGGACGGTGCCCACCGACCTTATCCAGATGGGAATTGAGCCGTTTCATCTGGTCTTCGAGTCACTGCCGTCGGCCGAGCGTTTGGGCTTGATGTCGAAGCATGAGCTGATGCACATCGTGATGGGCGACGACACGGCACAGCGCGACGCGATGTTCCGGACGATTTTTGGCGGGAAGATCCTGCCGAATACTGAAGATCCGATCTCCATTCCATTGAGCTTCCTAGGCAATCCGCGCGTCTATTCGCCCCGCTGGTTCCATGAAGGCGCGGCGGTATTTATGGAGACGTGGATGGGCGGCGGGCTTGGGCGTGCGTTGGGCGGATACGACGAGATGGTGTTCCGCGCAATGGTCCGCGACGAGCGGAAGATGTATGACGTGGTGGGTCTCGAATCGGAAGGAACGTCTGCGGATTTCCAGGTGGGAGCAAACTCGTATCTGTACGGTACGCGCTTCATGAACTATCTGGCTCGTCAGTACGGTCCGGAGAAGCTGACTTCGTGGGTTATTCGCACCAGTTCGAGCCGCGCGTATTTTGAAAGCCAGTTTCGCGAAGTGTATGGCACCTCTTTGCGGGAGGAGTGGCACCGGTGGATTGCGTTTGAGAAGGAGTGGCAGGATACAAATCTTAAATTGATACGGCAGTACCCGGTGACACCGGTGAAGGCGATCTCTGCGAAGAGCCTGGGATCGGTTTCACGGTCCTACTACGACGCGAATGCCAATGTGGTTTACCTTGCCGTTCGGCATACGGGCCCAATGCCGTATCTTGCTGCGATTCATCTCGACACCGGGCGCGTGGAACATCTGACCAATGTGCGCGGCGGTGCGCTTTACGATGTGACTTCGCTGGCCTTTGATGCCGATGGCCGGAGGCTGTTCTTCACGGTCAATAATTCGCAGGGCATGCGAAGTCTGTATCTCTTCGATCTGAAAACGCACAAGAGTACTCTTCTTGCGCCGCACCAGCGGGTTGGCGATCTTGTTTATTGCCGCAAAGACGGGTCGCTATGGGGAGTGATGCATGACAACGGCTTGTCGAGCATTGTGCGTTTGGAGCCGCCCTTCAAGTCGCCAAAGGTGCTTTACACCCTTCCCTACGCCTCTGACTTTTTCAATCTCGACCTTTCGCCGGACGGCACGCAATTAACAGGGGCGCTGGCCGATGAAACTGGAACACAACGGCTCGTACGGTACCAGACGGCCGATTTGATGGCGGGAAAAACGTCGCACGAGGTCCTGTACGACTTCCAGTTCAATTCACCAGACAGCTTTGCCTTTTCGCCAGACGGCCGCTATCTTTTCGGGTCGTCTTATCTGACCGGCGCGTCGAATCTGTTTCGATTTGATCTGGAGACGAAGAAACTCGAAGCGCTGAGTAACTCA
>Ga0318567_10000684_pt1 | contig 13671 bp, 13 predicted proteins | sample GRESIP088b5f20_FD_203691 | JGI IMG/M metagenome (GOLD analysis project Ga0318567, IMG submission 203691) | Tropical soil microbial communities from Luquillo Experimental Forest, Puerto Rico - GRE.SIPMG.088b5f20 | ecosystem: Environmental > Terrestrial > Soil > Tropical forest > Bulk soil...
CTCTCCCACGGTCAGGTAACGGTCCACTCCGGTCGACTGCAGGACGATCCCGATCTGGCTCTTCAGCCGCTGCCGCTGCCGCCCCGGGTCGTATCCCAGGATCTTGACCGTGCCGCCGTCACGCGACCGGTAGCCCTCGAGGATCTCGACCGTGGTGGTTTTCCCGGCGCCGTTCGGGCCGAGAAGCGCGAAGATCTGCCCGCGCTTCACGGTGAGGTCGATCCCGCGGACCGCCTGCACGTCGCCGTAGGACTTGGAAAGGCCGCGTACCTCGATCGCGGCGCCGTCTTGCCGGGCCAGCTCAGCCACGGCACTAATGCTCCCGCAGGAAGCCCGCCGTTGACCAGGGCCAGTTGACCAGGGCCAGAGGTCCGGCGAGCGCCACCGCTCACAGCACGAAGTCGTGCTCGCTGATTACCTGCACGCCGAGCGCTAGGCGGGCCTTGTCCGGATCGTCGACGCAGATCACGGCGAAGAACAGGTCATCGGAGACGCGGACCGGCACCAGCAGGTCGGTGTTGACGCCGGCGGCGGCGAGCTTGCGAAACGTGGCGGCGCCAGCGCCGGGCTGGTTTTCCATCCTGATGGTCAGCGCCGGACGCCTCGCGTACCCGATGCCGGCGGCCGCCAGCGCTGTCTCGGCGCCGGCCTCGTCATCGGCGATGAACGCCGCCGTGCCGTCTTCCCCGCGGGTGGTCACGCACAGGATCAGGTTGACTCCGCGGCCGGCCATCGCCTCACACAAGCGGGCAAGCTCGCCGGGCTGATTCTTCAGTTCCACGGTGAACACGCTCATCTGGCGCTCCTCGGTCCGCGGTACAGGAACGGCCCGCGCTATGGCGAGCCTATCTCGCGATGATGCGGCGCGGCTTGCGCCGCCGCTGCCGGTTGTAAGCTCGCGCACATGGACGACCTGGTGACCCTCCGTCCGGTGGCCGAAGATGATCTGTCCTGGCTCGCCAGCCTGAAAAATAGCCCGGCCGGTTCGGGCGTGCACGAATGGCATGGCTGGAGTGATCCCCAGCGGAAGCGCAGGCAATGGGCCGAGTCGGGGTTGCTCAGCGACAACGGCGGGACGCTGATCGTGCTGAACGGCACCGATCGCGTAGGCCACGTTTCCTGGCGCCGGGTCACGACCGGGCCGGCCGCGACCGGCTGGGCGCTCGGCGTCGGGCTGGCGCCGGAGTTCAGGGGCCGCGGCTACGGTACCGCGGCGCAGCGACTGCTGGTGCGCTACTTGTTCGCGCATACGCAGGTCAACCGGATCGAGGCCACCACGGAGATCACCAACGTGGCTGAGCAGCGGGCCCTGGAGAAGGCCGGGTTCACCCGCGAGGGCATCCTGCGCGGCACCGCGTTCCGCCAAGGGCGGTGGCATGACCAGGTCATTTACAGCGTGCTTCGCGATGAGGTCAAGCTAGAGGACTCCGCGGCGGAAGACGGCCCGGTCTGACCCTGGCGCCGGTCGCGGTCGTGCGTGACGTGCGGCCGTGTCGATCCCGCCGGCGGTCGTTCGTGTAGGGGTGAGGGCCGCGGCAGGCGGCCCGCGGCACGGAAGGGAGCAGGTCCATGCGTTCGATCACGGTCACGATGTGGGTCACCCTCGACGGCGTCGTGCAGAGCCTCGGCCGTCCGGACGAGGACACCCGCGGCGGCTTCACGCACGGCGGCTGGGGCCAGCGGTACAACGACGAGGTGATGGGCCGCGAGATGGCCACGGCCATGGCCAGGCCGGGGGACATGCTGTTCGGCCGCCGCACCTGGCAGGACTTCATCACCGCGTGGGGACGCCGGACCGACGGCAACCCGTTCACCACGCAGATGAACGCGGCCACCAAATACGTCGTCTCGAGGACCCTGGAGGACGCGGGCGCCTGGCCGAACTCGATCCTGCTGCGTGGCGACGCGGCCAGCGCGGTGGCCGAACTGAAGGCCGAGCCGGGTGGGGATCTGGGGATCATCGGCAGCGCGTCGCTGGTGCGAAGCCTGCACGCCGCCGGCCTGATCGACCGCTACACGCTGCTGATCTGCCCGCTGACCCTGGGCAGCGGCACCCGGCTGTTCGAAGGGCCCGGCCCCCTGACCGAGTTCGACCTCAGCCGCAGTGTCACCACCACCACGGGTGTCATCATCGCGCACTACACGCGCCGGTGAGGTCCCTGGGGCTCAGGCCATTCCCCGAGGCGCCGAGCGGGTTGTATCCGGGGGTGCGGAACAGATCCTGGAGCTGGCGGCGGCGGATGCCGATATTGCTGCCCTCGATGATCGGGTAGGCGAGGGCCTCGGACAGGTAAGCCGCCCGGTGGATAAGGCGTGGATGTCCCAGCCATGTTGTTCATACGACGTGGATGTGGCATCCACATCGTATGGGGGGCCGGAGGGCTGGTGAGGGGGTGGCTGGTGAGGTTCGTGCGAGGGCAGTTAGGTGACCGGCCGACGGAACGCGGCATATTGTGGGATGTCGTGTCCAATCGTGAGCTGGTGGTTCTCGGCACGGCGAGCCAGGCGCCCACCCGGAGCCGCAATCACAACGGCTACTTCCTGCGCTGGGACGACGAGGGCCTGCTGTTCGACCCGGGCGAGGGAACCCAGCGGCAGATGCTGTTCGCGGGGGTCACCGCCAGCCAGGTCACCCGCATCTGCATCACGCACCTGCACGGCGATCACTGCCTCGGCCTGCCGGGCGTGCTGGCGCGGATGTCGCTGGACCGGGTGCCGCACCCGGTGGAGGTCAGCTATCCGGCGGGCAGCCGGGAGGTGTTCGGGCACCTGCGCCACGCCTCGCTGTTCCGCGACGTGCTGGACCTGCGCGAACGGCGGGTCAGGGGGGCGGAAGCGGTCATCGGCACGTCGCCGTTCCGGCTGGAGGCGCGGGCGCTGTCGCACAGCGTGCCGACGGTCGGCTACCGGCTGACCGAGCCGGACGGGCGGCGGATGCTCCCCGGCCGTCTCGCCGCGCTGGGCGTCGCCGGTCCCGACATCGGGCGCCTGCAGCACGAGGGCCGCCTGGAGGCCGGCGGCCGGGTGGTGACGGTCGAGCAGGTGAGCGAGCCGCGGCCGGGACAGCGCTTCGCGTTCGTCATGGACACCCGGCTGTGCGACGCGGCCTTCGCACTGGCGGACCGGGCGGACATGCTGGTCTGCGAGTCCACCTTCGCCAATGCCGAGGCCGGTCTAGCCCGTGACTACGGGCACCTGACCGCCGGGCAGGCCGGGCAGATCGCGGCGCAGGCCGGGGCGCGGCTGCTCGTCCTCACCCACTTCTCGCAGCGATATGAGTCCGGGTCCGAGGGCGGCAAGCGGCTGGCCGACGAGGCGGCCGCGGCCTTCGGCGGCGAGGTCGTGCTGGCCCGCGACCTGGACCGGATACCCGTCCCGCCGCGGCGCGGGACGGCGGTCGGCTGACGGGATGCGGCCGGGATGACCGGGCCGGAGGCAGAGGTGCGGTTTGCGGCCGAACTGCGGATGTTCCTGGCCCCCCGGCACCGGCGCGGACTGGTGCGGGTGGCGTGTGACGGGGTGTCCTCGCTCGGGCACGTGGTCGAGTCGCTCGGGGTGCCGCTGACCGAGGTCGGCGGCCTGGCGGTCAACGGCGCCGCGGTGATACCCGGGTACCGGCTCGCCGGCGGGGATGTGGCCGAGGCTGGTGAGGTGGAACGGCCGCAGCCGCTGCCGACCGCGCGGTTCATCCTCGATGTCCACCTGGGGGCGCTGGCTCGCCGGCTCCGGCTGGTCGGCCTGGACACCGCCTATGCCAACGACCTCGACGACGACGTCCTGATCGATCGAGCGAACGCGGAACGGCGGGTGCTGCTGACCCAGGATCGCGGCCTGCTGCGCCGGCACCGGCTGTGGCTCGGGGCCTACGTCCGCGGCGCGCGGCCCGACGACCAGATGCGCGACGTCCTGGGCCGGTTCGGCCCGCCGCTGGCGCCGTGGACCCGGTGCACCGCGTGCAACGGCTGGCTGGAGCCGGCCCGCAAGTCCGACGTCGAGGCGCAGCTCCGGCCCGGCACCCGGCGCACCTATCAGGCGTTCGCCCGCTGTACGGCCTGCGGCCGGGTGTACTGGCACGGCGCACACGGCCAGAGGCTCGAGGACATCGTGGCGTCGGCCATCCGCGCCGTCACGCTGTGATTGACCCGGGCGGCTGCGCCGAAGCGGTGTCGTCTTTCCTGCTCGGCCTCGGCCCCAGCGGAGGTGAGCCGCTTGGATAGCATCGTTTCATCGTGTTGACTAGGGGAGATCGAATGACGCACCCGTTCCGCGCCGCGGTGGAGGCAGGCGACATCGACGCCGCCCTGGCGCTGCTCGCCGAGGATGTCGTCTTCCGCAGCCCGGTCGTGTTCGCCCCCTACCAGGGACGCCAGGCCGTCGCGCCGATCCTGCGCGCCTTCGCGCGGGTCGCTGAGGATTTCCGCTACGTGCGCGAGATCGGCGCACCGGACGCGGCCGACCACGTGCTGGTCTTCCAGGCGCGGGTGGAAGGCAGGCAGCTGGAGGGCAGCGACTTCCTGCACGCCGGCGCCGATGGCCTGATCGACGAGTTCGTCGTGATGGTCCGCCCGCTCAGCGCGGCGCTCGCCCTGGCCGAGGCGATGAAGACCCGGCTCGCCGGTAAATCCAGGTGCGGCGGCGGAGGCCGGCTGATACCGTGACCGGCATGCAGCGTGCCGACATGACGACGACGCCGGAGCCGTTCCCGGCGCGCTGATTGCTGTCGTGAGTCACAAGCCCCGGGGCGAGCGTCCCGGGGCTTGTGCGTTCCTGTGGCCGCTCGCCCGCTGGCCAGGGAGGCCGCCATGCACGATCACCGCAAGCTCGGCCGCGAGCTCGGGCTGTTCGGCACCGATCCGCTGATCGGAGCCGGGCTGCCCTACTGGCTGCCCGCGGGCGCCGCGGTCCGGCACGCGCTGGAGGAGTACCTGCGCGAGCTGGAGCGGCGCGCCGGGTACCAGCACGTCTACTCGCCCGTGCTGGGCAAGCGCGAGCTGTACGAGATGTCCGGGCACTGGTCGCACTACCGCGACGGCATGTACCCGCCCATGGAGCTGGACCCCGTGGAACCCGGCCCCGTGGAACCCGGCCCCGTGGAACCCGGCCCCACGAAACCCGGCCCCATGAAACTCGGCAGGGAGGAGGTGGTGCTGCGGCCCAGCCTCTGCCCGCACCACGCGCTGCTCTACCGGTCCCGCGGGCGGAGCTACCGCGAGCTGCCGCTCCGGCTGGCCGAACTGGGCGGCCAGTTCCGCGCCGAGCTGTCCGGGGTGCTCGGAGGGCTGACCAGGGTGCGGGCGATGCAGCTGAACGACGCGCACATCTTCTGCACCCCGGACCAGGCCGCGGACGAGGCCCGCGCCGCGCTGGCGATGATCCGGGAGGCCTACGCCGCGCTCGGGATCGAGCCGGCCAGGTACCGGCTGTCGCTGCGCGGCCCCGGCGGCAAATACGTGGGCGACCCGCGCATCTGGGACCGGGCCGCCGCCATGCTGGCCGGGATACTCGACGACTCGGGCCTGGACTGGGAGCCCGGCGAAGGGGAGGCCGCGTTCTACGGGCCGAAGATCGACGTGCAGGTGGCCGACGCCTCCGAACGGGAGGCGACCCTGTCCACCGTCCAGGTCGACTTCTACCAGCCGGACCGGTTCGGCCTGCACTACACCGGCCCGGACGGGGCCAGGCACCGCCCGGTCATGGTGCACCGCAGCATCGTCGGCAGCATGGAGCGGGCGGTCGCGCACCTGATCGAGCGGCACGGCGGCGCGTTTCCCGACTGGCTCGCGCCGGAGCAGCTCGTGGTGCTGCCGGTCGCCGACGCACAGGACCCGGCCGCGGCCGCGGTCGCCCGGCGGGCCACCGGGCTCGGGTTGCGCGCCCGGGTCGCCAGCCCGGATTCGGGCACCCTGAACCGGCGGATCAGGTCGTCACGGCTGGTCCCGTACCAGGCCGTCATCGGCGAGCGGGAGGCCGCCGGCGGCCAGGTCGCGGTCCGGCTGCGGGACGGGCGGCGGCTGCCGCCGCTGCCCGCGGACGCGGCGCTGGCCGGCATCGCGGCCCACGCCGCCGCGCACCGGACCGACCTGTGGGCGGCCGGCGGCCCTCCCTGAACCGGCTCGACGTCATCGAGCCGGCCGGCCGGCCACCCTGATGGTGCATACCGCGACGAGAGCGCCGGCGGCGAACAGGACGGCCCCGGCGAGCAGGCCGGCCACGTAGCCGTCGGTGAGCGCCGCCGCCACGGCGTCGCCGGGAAGGCGGCTCCTGGTCACCGTCGAGGCGATGGCGGCCAGCGCGCCCAGGCCTAGCGCGCTGCCGACCTGCACGCTGGTGTTGAGCAGGCCGGCGGCGACGCCGCTGTCACGCGGGGCGACCCCCAGCATGCCGGTGGTGGTGCAGCCGACGAAGGTCAGCCCGGTGCCGGTCCCGCCGGCCAGCATGGCCGGCAGCATCACCACGAAGTAGTCAGACGTCGGGGTCAGCATGGCCACGTACCAGGCCAGCCCGCCGGCGCACAGCAGCATCCCGGCCGCGATGACGATCCGGGCGGGCACCGCGCCGAGCAGCCGCGGCCCCAGCCCGCCGGAGGCCACGCCGACGCCGGCCACGAACGGCAGGTAGGCCAGCCCCGTGTGCACCGCCGAATAGCCGCGCACCACCTGCATGTACAGCGTGAGCAGGTAGAACATGGCGAGCATGCCCGCTCCGAGGAGCAGCATCACCGCGTTCGCGCCGGCCCGGTTGCGGTCGCGCACCACCCGCGACGGGACCATCGGCGCCCGGCTGCGCCGCTCGATCAGGCCGAACGCGGCCAGCAGCACGGCCCCCGCCGCGAAGGACGCGAGCGTGCCCGCGTCGTCCCAGCCGTTGGTGCCGCCGCGGGTGAGCGCAAAGATGAGCGAGCCGATCCCCAGGGTCGCGGCGATCGCGCCCGGCACGTCGAGGGCACCGCGCTCGGTGTCGCCCGGGACGAGTACACCGGTGCCGATCAGGACTCCGATCGCGATCGGAACGTTGATGAACAGCACCCAGCGCCAGCTGAGGTACTCGGTCAGCGCGCCGCCGAGCAGCAGGCCCACCACCGAGCCGAGCCCGCCCATCGCGCCGTAGACGCCGAGCGCCCTGGTCCTGGCCGGCCCGGCTGGGAAGGTCGTCGCGAGCAGGGACAGCGCGCAGGGCGCGGCGATCGCCGCACCGCTCCCCTGCACGACGCGGGCGGCGATCAGCGCCGCACCGTTCGGCGCGAACCCTCCGGCCAGTGACGCCAGGGTGAACACGACGATCCCGAGGCGGAACACCTTCAGCCGGCCGAACAGGTCGCCGGCCCGGCCGCCGGCCAGCATGAGCCCGCCGAAGGTGAGCGCGTAGAAGCTGATCACCCAGTTCAGGTGGGATGTGGCCAGGTGCAGCGAGCGCTGCACGCTCGGCAGGGCGACGTTCACGATCGTGTCGTCCAGCACCAGCATGAGCTGCGCGGTGGCGATGACGAGCAGCGCCGGGCCGAGCCTGCGGGGCGCGGCGGGGGGCGTCTGGGAGGTGAGCTCCGTTCGGTTCTGAACGGACATGACGTTCACGCCCTTCCCGGGCGGCCGGCGTTCCAGATGTCCAGGGCGGCGTACTTCGGGCCCCACTGCTCGCGGAAGGCGGTGAGCAGCGGCGGGGGGAACTTGCCGAGCACGGCGTCCAGCATCTGCGGGCTCGCCCCGTTGAGCAGCCAGGGCATGTACGTTGGCGCGTCGCCGCTGATCCGCTCGGCGTGAACCTGGGCGAAGTGCTGCCACTCCTGCGGCGACAGGGAGACGTCGATCAGCGGCAGCCCGTCGTTCTCCTCGTGGGCCAGGTGCGCGGTCAGCTTCGTGATGAGCTCGTCGACGATGTCGCCGAAGCGCTGGTAGCCGTAGTCCGGGTCGGCCGCGGCCGCGTCGATCGCGGTCAGCAGCGGCTCGATGACGGCGTGCTCGGCCTCGAGCGCGTCGGCCAGGGCGACCTGATCGGGCTGTCCGGCCACCCGGGCGCGCAGCGCGGGCCACAGCGTGTCGTCTTCGGACTGGTGGTGGACCAGCAGGAACTTCTTGAACAGCTCCCACCCCAGGGCGGCTCGCAGCAGCTGGCCGGGGTGGTCGTCCCGCAGCCTGGCGATGCGCCCGACCTGCACGAGCTCTCTGCGGAGCGCGTCGTGCATCGCGAACATCATGCTCATGTCGAGCTTGTCATCCATGCTTCCTCCTCGATCGGTACCCTCCTCATTATGAGACTGAGTCTTATTTAAGGTCAAGTTTTAAAAGCCACTCAGTGCTATCTGTTTCCAAGTCCTGTTCTCGGATAGGATGCCGGGCATGATCACTCCGGCCGGAGACCGGTCCCTGCCGCTGCGCGAGCGCAAGAAGCTCCGGACCCGCCGCGCGCTGGCCGACGCGGCGCTGCGGATGTTCAGCGAGAAGGGGTTCGGCCACACCACGCTGGAGGACCTGGCCGCGGAGGCGGAGGTCTCCAAGAGCACCTTCTTCCGCTTCTTCCCGGCCAAGGAGGCGGCGGCGATCGAGGCCGAGACCGAGCTATGGACGGCCTACCTGACCGCGATGGCCGGTCGCGAGCTGTCCGGCCCCATCCTCGGCGAGCTGCACCAGACGCTGGCCGCGGCCGCGGCCGGGCTCGATCCCGGCTGGGACGAGCGCTTCGTCGCCACCCGCCGCCTGATCGCGGCCGAGCCGGCCCTGCTCGCCTACGTCGAGCACTACCGCGCCGGGGTGGAGAGGCAGGTGATCGAGTGCCTGGCGGGCAAGCTCGGCCTGGACCCCGAGGACCTCCGGCTGCAGGTCCTGGCCGAACTGGCCACCACGGCCTTCAGCGTGTCCGGCCGGCACTGGGTCCGCCGCGGCGGGCAAGGGGGCCGCCAGGCGCTGCTCGACCGCCTGGACGGCGCGGTCAAGGCCATCCCGGCCAGCCTGGACCTCTCCGCGCGGTTACGGCGCGGGCGCTCCGGCGTCGGCGATGATCTGCCGCAGGGCAGCGGCGTGGCCGGTGAAGGCGCGGCGCCCGTCCGGGCTGAGCCTCAGGTGGGTGCGCCGGCTACGGCCGGCGCCGGTCTTGCGCACGGTCACGTAGCGGGCCTGTTCCAGGATGGAGATCTGCTTGGACAGCGCCGAGTCGCTCAGGTTCAGGCTGTCCCGGACGAAGGTGAAGTCGGCCCAGTCGGCCGCGGCCAGCAGGGCGACGATCGACAGCCGGGTCGGCGCGTGAATGAGCTCATCGAACCGCGGCTCGGTCCTCATCAGCGCCCTGCCAGCTGCCCTCGGGCCAGCAGCCGGCGCGCCGTCATCTGCTGCGCGGCGGGCAGGCCCGCCGTGTACGCGCCGGCCATCAGCAGGCCGGCCAGCGTGCTGGGCAGCGGCGCGCCGGCCGCCCCCAGCGCCACCCGCGCCAGCACGTAGACCGCGGCCACCGCGAGCAGCAGCGCGCCCAGCGGCCAGTTGACCCGGAACGTGTTGCGGGACCGGTGCAGCCGCACTCGCATCCTGGCGGCCAGCGGGATCTGCAGCAGCGACACGCCGCAGCAGTACACCACGATGAGCATGGCGGGGTCCTGCTCGAAGTCCATCGCCACCGATATCCCCACCATCAGCGCCGCGGTGGCCGCCGGGTACCACCAGGGCCACCGCCAGCTCGCCGCCTCCCGCACCGCCTGCGCCTGCCGGGCCTCGATGTCGGCCATGCCTGCCCGCGCGTCGTCGAAATCCACCGCGTTCCCCTAACCCCGTTTACCCCGTTTGACTTTCCTAATAGGAAAGCCTAACCCTTGACTTTCCTAGTTGGCAAGTCAAAACCAGCGCCGCCACGCCGGAGGCGGATGCGGAGGCTGGGCGGCCGCGAAAGCTGAGCGGCTGCCAAGGCTAGGCGGCCGCGAAAGCTAGGCGGATGCGAAGGCTGGGCGGATGCGGGCGCGGAACGGATGCGGAATCGGGGCGAGCGACATCGTCCGGCCTTACTCCTGGTGCCCATGCGCTCTCGGCAGATTCCCGTGATTGTTGATACATGCTCGCTTCCAATTCATAAGGCGTGGATGTGGCATCCACGTCGTTCCAGCAGCATGGATGTGGCATCCACGTCGTATGACATCCGTGCTGAAGTCCGGTTCGCGGCGGCGGACGGCTTTGCTGCGAGATCGAGCCAACCGACGTTGGGACCTGGCTGGCATCTGTGACGGAAGTGGTGCGTGGGAGCCGTCGCGACGAGGCGATGTGTCGTTGGTCCCGCTCTGACCGGGCCGATGCGTCACCGACTCGTGGCGGGGGCATGACGGCCGGACGGACATCGAGTGAGTGCGGGCTCCGGGCGGGCTCGGGACAGTTGGGGTCCGGCTAGCCGAAGCCGGCGTGTCCCTTTCCGACCCAGTAGCGGGCGTAGACGCCGCAGATGGCCAGGGCGGCGAACACGACCATCACCACTCGCACCGCCCACCTGATGTCGAAGGTCCGGTCAGGCACCGGCTGGTTGCTGGTCATGATCCAGGCGGCGCGCTCCCGGATCACCGGCGGCCAGGGCCAGCGGGGCAGGTGCCGGTGCGGATTCTCCTCGCCGGCCGCGATGGCGTCCCGGGTCCGGTCCACCGACCGGCCGATGAAGTAGAGCTGGACGGTATTGCCGGCCGGGGCGTACACGCGGTGCACGACCAGGCCGGCCAGGATGCCGATGACCACCGGCTGCCACGGGTAGCCGGACAGGTAGGTACCCAGCCAGTCCAGCCGGGACGGCAGGTGCACCGGGTTGTGCAGCACGCGGTGCGCGAAGATGTGCTGCCACAGCCACGGCAGGGCGTGGTCGATCAGCGCGATGCCCGCGGCCACGACCGGGAACGCCACCACCACGATCAGGATCGGCGAGAGGAGCACGTACCAGGCCGGGGCGCGCCAGATGCCCTTGCGCCAGTTCGCCAGCAGGGACTTCACGAACAAGGTGGCCAGCAGGGCCTCGTACACGTCCCGGATGTTGTGCCGGTCGGCGACCCAGCCGCCGTAGCTGAACAGGTGGTCCCAGCTGGGCTTGAGGAACAGGTAGGTGTGGCTGCCGATGTGCCATCTCACCTGGATGACCAGGTAGTACAGGCCGGCGATGATCAGCGCGCCGACGTTGGCGGCCAGGAACGACCAGATGACCTGCTGCAGCCAGCGCAGCCGGATGGGCCGGCCGTTGACCGGAATGCGCTTGGGCGGCACCAGTTCCCCGGTGGCGGCAGCCGCGTTCACCTCTCGATATCCCTCCGCGTATCCATTGTGCCGGATGGCGCCCGCGGGCGGGGGTTAGCTGAGTTCGGCTTCGCAGACGGGGTGGAGGTGCGGGATGCCGGATGAGTCGGAGACGGTGCGGTCGAAACGGATCCGGGCCCGGCGGCCGTCGAACTCGAGGCCGGAGAGCATGTTGTGGAACCAGGAGCCGCGGGTGATCCGCCACCGGATCCGTGGCTTGGGCGCCCGGGCCAGCCTGGCGATGCCCATGCCGGCCGCGCCGCCAGGCCGGGAGGTGGTCAGCTGGTGCCCGCGCCGGAAATAGTCCGGCAGGACGTTGTGGATCGGCGAGCAGACCGCCTGGTAGACGGCGCTGCGCGGGCGGGCGCCGGGGAAGTCCACCGCGGCCAGGTAGCTGTGGTGGATGTCCCCGCCGAGCACGGTGACCGACGCGGGCGGGCGGCCGTGGGTCCCTGTGGCCAGGCCGGTCAGCAGCCGTTCGAATTGGCCGAACGACCTGCCGAACGCCGCCCAGTGTTCCAGGTCAAGCTCCTGGCGGATCCGCTCGCCTGCGCGCGCGAGGCGCTGGCCCCAGGCTCCGGCGCAGACGGCCTCGTTCCACGCCTCGAGGCCGTGGATGCCGTACGGGAGCAGCAGCGGCAGGGAGGTGGCCAGCACGACGTGGTTCCAGTCGCCGGCCACCGACTCGGTGACCCACTGCCACTCCGCCTCGCCCACCATCAGCCGGTGGCCTTCCTCGAGCACCCGGCCGCTGCGCGAGTCGATCACGACGATGCGCACCCCGCCGAAGGTGCGCCGGAAGCTCCACTGGATATCCGGGGCCCGCTGGTCGGCCCGGATGGCGAAGTCGCCGAGCACGCGGGCACGATCACCCGGCTCCTGCATCTGCTGCCACAGCTCGTTCTTGGCGAGTTCGGCCGGGGACAGATTGCCCAGGTGCTGATAGATCCAGTAGCTCATGTAGGCGGTGCGGATCCGCTCCGGCCACCACGGCTTGGCCTGGTAGTCGCGGCGCCAGGCGGCCGAGGTGTTCCAGTCGTCGTGCACGTCGTGATCGTCGAAGATCATCGCGGTGGGGACGACGGACAGCAGCCAGCGCACCGAGGGCTCGGCCCAGGCCTCGCGGTAGAGGAAGCAGTACTCGCCGAAGTCCGCGACCTCGTAGCCGGGCGGTTCGGACGGATCGCGGCGCTGCTCGATGAGCTTACGGGTGGCCGGCCCCGGGTTGTCGGCGTAGACTTGGTCGCCGATCAGCAGCATCAGGTCGGGCCAGCGCTCGTGCGGCGTCCCGCGCAGGTCCAGCGCCAAGGCCACCATCGCGTCCGGCCCGTGCTCCTCCTCGTCCCGCCGGGCGCGCCGGGCCCCGCCATGGGCCCGGCGACGGCGCGGCAGGACGGGCAGTTCGGCGATCCGGCAGGACCCGAAGGCGAGCCGGAGCGGCCGGCCCGGGTCCGGCGTCCGGAGCACGCTCGGCGGGAACTCCCCCTGCTCCGGCCAGCGGACGGCGCCGTCCAGGACGACCTGGTATTCGTACCCGGCGCCCGGCCGGAGGCCGCCGATCAGCACCAGCCCGTAGTGGTGCCCGGACACCTCGAAGGTCCGGGCCTGGTGCCCGAGGATCTCGACTTCGCAGGGCCGGTCGGTTTCGACCCAGATCGTGGCCTCGGTCTCGCCGACGTAGCGCAGCAGCGGGCCCAGTACGAGCAGGGGTGCTTCCGTGTCGCCATCAGTCATGGGCCGAACCTACCCGGCACTGGCCGTCTCATCGCGAACAGCGTGCTGACGACCAGCGCGGCGGCCAGGACGGCGATGCTGACCAGGGCGGCGGCGCTGTAACCGGCGTCCGCGGGGTACCGCTGCCCGGGGGGCGTGGACAGGACGAGCACGGTGGCGCTCAGCGCGCTGCCGATGGCGTAGGCGACGGTCCGCACGAGCTGGTAGAAGCTGATCGCGCTGCCGGTCTCCGCCGCGGGCACGCCGCCGGTGATCTGGAGCGGGTTGACCGTGTAGACGCTCCCCACGCCGAGGCCGCAGGCGGTCATGGTCACCACGAGACCCACGTAGCTGTCCCGGGCGACCAGGAACAGCACCATCGAGGCGACCAGCAGCACACAGCTGGCCGCCACCACGAGCTCGGCCGAGGTGCGCCGGGCGGTCCGCGCGGCGAACCGGCTGGCGGCGAAGCTGGCCAGCGAGAACGGAGTGAGCAGGGCCGCGGCCACGACCACCGGCGCGCCCAGGCCGTACCCGGCCGAAGGCGGCGTCTGGGCGAAGCGGACGGTCAGCGACACCAGCGGGTAGAAGCCGACGGCGATGCCGAACACGGTCAGGTTGGCGGCCAGCACCGCCCGGCGGCCGAGCAGCCGCAACTCGACCAGCGGGCGCCGGGCGCGCAGCTCCCAGCCGGCCCAGGCGGTCGTCTCCGTCGCGC
>Ga0318567_10000685_pt1 | contig 13667 bp, 8 predicted proteins | sample GRESIP088b5f20_FD_203691 | JGI IMG/M metagenome (GOLD analysis project Ga0318567, IMG submission 203691) | Tropical soil microbial communities from Luquillo Experimental Forest, Puerto Rico - GRE.SIPMG.088b5f20 | ecosystem: Environmental > Terrestrial > Soil > Tropical forest > Bulk soil...
ATATTGAATAGCCCGCATAATCAGCTTTAATGGCATCTTTTGCGCTTTGAGGAAGCATGGCAGCATCGTAATAGCGAATGGTGTTCAGGCATTCTCCTTTCATGTCGTAACAAACGCGGGTCAGAATTTCTGCATTTTTGAACACTACAATGCTGCTTGTTTTGCCATTTGTAACACTGATGTCAGATATGTTGCTGTATTGGCTAACAAAACTTTTATATGCTTTGGGGTTGGTTGAAGCAAAAGTGCTCATTTCTGCGGAACTGCTGGTTGATGATCCTGTTTTAGGGACAAAAGATTTACTTGATAAAGCGACCAATTGGTTCTGTGCATTTGATGCGTTGGCGAATAGCATTCCTGAAATAGTAAGAACGCTAAAGAATATCTTTTTCATAAATTTTGTTGTTGAATGGTGTTGTTTAAAAAAGCTCAAAAGGGGCGGCTGTAAAGGCTTCGAAGGGAGGGGTTGTGTGAGATATCTTGTTCATTGCTGCATGCACATATTTTGTCGCACAGATGAAAACGATGGAAACAGGATGGAGAAAAAAAGTAAAAAGGAAAAAGTAAAAATTCAAGAATTGGAGACTCTGCTTTTTGAATTTTTACTTTTTACTTTTGACTTATTTGGTTTCTCTTGCTTTTCGAACTTTCTAGTGGTTTGTTTGTAAAATAACTCATGTCACAGCAACTACCTTTCTTATGAATTTGTGAGTTGTTACAAATCTTACTCACTTGCCCCAACCTATTGTAGATCCGGTTTTTGTTGTCAATTGAACCTTTTTAGACTGAACGTAAAAACTATCACAGCTGTTTACTTTAAAAAACAGCTGTAAATGATTAATTTAGAACCCATTAAGGCTATTATGCATTCAACGTCTATTACAGATACCGACATCATTGAGGGTTTGCGAAGAAAGGATAACAGGCATGTGGAGTATGAAAATGCCCTTTACATGAGATTTGCCTACTTTATAGAAGAGGGAAGGCACAAGTATTCAGTTAATTATGAGGATGCCTTCAGCGCCTATTCCGATGCAGTTATTACAGTGATTAACAACGTAGTAAATGCCAATTTCCAGGAAAGGTCCTCGCTAAAAACTTATCTATATCAGATTTTCCACAATAAATGTGTTGACCAGGTTAGAAAAAACACGACTAAGAAAAATGAAATGCATCACGGCTTTGTTCTAACAGACGCATTAAACACAATGTCGGACTCCAGCAAGACCATTATCCAGCAATTAATAGAAAAAACGGATTTTGATGTGCTGAGGAAACGGCTAAGTCAGATCGGAGAAAATTGTAAACAAATGCTATTGCTTTTCGCAGACGGTTTCAGCGATAAAGAAATAGCAGGTATGGTAGGCTTTAAAACTGCAGCGGTTGCCAAAACCAGCAGACTGAGATGCATGGAGAAATTAAGACACATGTATAAACAGTAAACCCTTAGTCAGAATGAGCAATTTAGAGTACATAGAAGATTATTTCAAAGGCACACCCACACCTGATGAAACTACATCCTTTGAAGAGCGCATACAGAACGATCCTTCTTTTGCGGAAGAAGTTGCTTTTTATCTCTCCGGTCAGCATGCAGCGGCAGAAATGGCAAACGATGAAAGGAGAGTACGATTCAGAGAACTTAATTTCAATCACCGTTCAGCTCAGCCTGCGAAAGTAGTATCAATGCGCAGAGTTGTGATATATGCCGCCGCCTGCCTTTTCCTGGCAGCGGTAGTGATGAGCTGGTTATTTTTTCAACCGGTATCTACAGAAAAACTGGCTAACCAATATATCGACAGTCAATTGACCACATTAAGCGTGAGCATGGGCACGCAAGACAACATGCAGGAGGGCCTCGATCAGTACAATGCAGGCAAGTTAGAGGAATCACTTAAGACATTCGAATCCATTTATAAGAACGACAATACAAAAGATCTTGCCGAAAGATATGCCGGCATTGCAGCATTGCGCTTGCAGCAATTCGACAAAGCCATCTCTTATTTTGAAGATCTTTCTACAAAAAATCTGTACTCAAATCCAGGCAAGTTTTACGTTGCACTTACCCTTATGAAACGCAACCAGGCGCCCGACAAAGAAAGAGCTCATATGTTTCTCAAAGAAGTCGTTGATCAAAATCTTGAAGGCAAAGAAATTGCGGAACAATGGTTGAAAAAAATGTAATAAAGTTATTAGTTGATAGTTGTTAGTTGTTGGACTTTAGAGCTCAACGTTCTTTCATTTTGGCTGTTTGGTTTTTTTGCAAGATTGCACATAAAGCCTAACAACAAACAACACCCTCCGTCGCCCGCTACAGTCATTATTTACCAATCATATGTCAATGATCTACCTCTGGGCAAATAAGCGGGCCAATACCATAATACTGTTTGGTGCATGTGTTATGGTTTTTTTTATGTCCGCATGCAAACCTCGTCCGAAAATAACAGTCTTCAATTTCCCTAATTATGTAAACTGGAACGTCACTACCAGGCCGGGCGCAACTGATGACGAAAAGAAAAGAAGCCTCGACAGTGTTATTGCGTATATCAAAGAACTCAAATATCCTGATAGCACAGGCAAGGAAAGGGAAGAAGGCAACAACGGAGGACGGCTACATATTTCTTCGAGGACAGACAGCATTAGGGTGTATACCTGTCCCTGCGATCCTAATCTCACAAACATCACAGCCAATTTAATTGTGATAGACAGCAGTGGTGATACTACTATGAAACCGCCACCACCACCCAAAACACCTACGGTTATCCAGGCGCCCACCACTCCAAATCTACCAACATCAGGTTCAGAAGGAGAAGCGGATCCAGTGGTGCAATCCATCAAAAAAGGTGTGCGCATAAAAGGTTTCCCCGGTGCCATAAACAAACAAGGAATCCTGGCCATTATGGATACTGGTCTTGATACCGCTTTATTTGATCCACAAATAAGAGGCATGATCTGGCAGGAGCCCGTTCCCGGAAATACTTTGTACAATTTCCTTCCGGGGGAAGACCCTAAGATCTTGCTGGACGACAATTCAAGCAAACATGGAAGTGCAGCTACGGCTATTGCATTGACACAAGTAACGAATCAATCTCCGCGAATTATGGTGCTAAAGGTATTGGATGCGCATGGTCACGGAAGCGTATTTTCGGTAAGTTGCGGATTGGCTTATGCCCGCATAAACAATGCATCGGTTATCAATGCAAGTTTGGGATACTATGGCAAAAAAGATTCTGTGTTCTCGAGATATTTTACCAAAAATTATGACTCGACTGTAATAGTTGCGGCTGCCGGAAATGATACGAGTAAACATGACGCTGGCAAACTTTGCTATCATCCGGTGAATCCTTCGAATGAGCTTAAAAAAGATCACTTATTTTTCCCTGCCTGTTTTTCAGACTCAACAGAAGATTTGATCAGCGTTACCGGATTGACTGGAAGCAAAGAAGATATTTGGCCGTGCTACTATCAAAACTATTCTGATGTGTTTGTGACATTGGGCGTGCTAAAAAGCGATACAGGTTGCTGTACGATGAATGTACCGTTCCTTACACATCCAGTAGAAGGATCTTCTTTTGTAGCGCCTGTAGTGAGCGGCAGAATTGTAAATTATATAATACAAAATGGATTTAAACCCACCACAAAGTTATACCTTCAAGGCATCGGTGTAGCCAATGCAGCACCATCGGTGATCAATGAAACAACTCCGCCTGTTAAGTATACTGTACGTGGCCAATATATCAAGAACTAACGCCAGGATAAGAACATTTGTCTGCATATTTCTAATTCTAACTATTTCCTCATCCCTGTCGGCGCAATGCCCTGACAGGGATGTTTTATATAAACGAGCGATTTACCTAAGAGACTCTGTAAAAGTTTATTCGGAAGGCTACTTGAAAGAGCTTTTACAGTATAAGACGAATGTAAACAAATGTGTGTATAAAGAAGATACTACCCATGCCAGCTTGTTGCTTACGCTGGGAGTAATGTATTCAAGACGAGGTGACTTTTTGAATGCGGTCGCATCTGCAAAACAATCAATTGCAATTGCCCGCCTGCCAAAAAATAAGTCTGCAGCAAGTAACGGGTTGTTAGTTTTGAACTACTTATTTCTGAGCAAATTTTATGACTCGCTGCATTTGCCGGTTGAAGAAAAGTACGCCACGGACAGTTGTCTTTCGATTATTGCAAAAGAGAATGTTCAAACACATTATGCAGGGAGGTTGCTATTTGATGCCGCCGACCACGCCTTTGATATTGGTGACTATCACGGTTGCCTGAATTATGTAACGTACGGTGAAACAATTCAAAAAAACTATAACAGTTCTTACCTGGCAAGTATGCTTCCAATATGGAAGGGGCTTTCATTGATGAACCTTGGAAGGTATGACGAGGCGGAAAATATCCTGCTACAGTTTGTTGAAACACACGACACAAAAGAAAACCAGGTTTACTTGCCTTATGTATATGTGAACCTTGGCCAACTTTATGCACGGAAAGGAGATATCAAACAATCTTTATACTATTTTAATAAAGTGCTGGATGATGCCGGGAAAAGCAAATATGAAGATGTGAGGTATGCCACTGCATTAAACAATATCGCTTTTGAAGTCTATTACAACAAAACACGTGAATATGATAAGGCGCTGGCCCTTTATCAGCAGTCCATTAACACATTTAGAAGCGTTAAAAAAATTGATGAACAAACACGTGCTTTCGAAATCTTCAACATCCTTGATAACGTCGCCAATATTTATGTGAAAAAAGGTGACTTTAGTAATGCGATGAAAACTTTTCAGCAGGGTTTTGATTTGTTGGAGCCGGGAGGTTCAGAAAAAATGTTGTTGCAGATGCCACTAGCAAACATACAAGTGAAATATCTCACCGGATTTGTGATTGACATGGGAGATGCGTGGCTGGCTAAGTACAAGGTAACAGGCGCAAAGACTGATCTTGAAAAGGCGATCAGTATATATCAAACAGCAGATAGATTTTTCGACAGATTAAAAGCCGAGCAGTCAGATTTGCAATCGAAGCTTTTCTGGCGCGAAAGTAGTCATCGCCTATACGAGCATGCTATAGAGGCTTGTGATCTTTCGCACAACACCGATGCTGCATTTTATTTTTTTGAAAAAAGCAGAGCCATACTGCTGAACGATCAAATAAAAGAATTGGATGCGATCGGTAAAAAGGATGTGGTAAAATTCATGCAGCTTAAGCGAAATATTGTATTGCTTGAAAGAATATTAAAAGATATTTCTGCTGATTCCGGACAATATCGCGACTACCAGAACCAGTTGTTTGACAACAAGAAGATGCTGGAAAAAATGCAGGACAACATTCGGGAACACAACAAAAATTATAGTCAGTCGCTTGTCGACTCAGTATTTATTACAGTGAAAGATGTGCAGGATCGTTTACTCGAAAATGATCAGTCGTTGCTGGAAATTTTTTCCGGGGACAGTGCCATCTATGCCGTACATGTTTCGAAAACAGAAAAGAACCTTTACAAGATTGATAAGAAACAATATGATAAACTAACTCTTTGTTTTCTTCAATATTGTGATGATGCAGACAAGCTCAACAGATTCTTCGGCGCCTTTGAAAAATGTGCAAATGATTTGTATAAATTAATCGCGGGAACCAGCAAGTTCATGGGCCGACTGATTGTTTCTCCCGGCGATAATTTCTTTCCTTTCGAAGCTTTGGTAACTTCTTACAATGGCGGTGCAGTAAAATACATGATCGAAGATCATGCGATCAGTTATACTTATTCTGCGAAATTTTTATTGAACAATAAGGTGAAAAGCAGCGCTATTGCTAATTCCGGACAGTTTATGGGAATGGCACCGGTTACATATCCAACAGGAACGCATTTGCCGGCATTGCAAAACAGTGACGAATCGCTGGATAATATAAGCGATTACTTTTCTTCACCTGCTGTATATGTCACCAATAAAGCATCACGTCAACAATTCCTTGATGACTTTTCCCAATACCAAATCATTCAATTGTATACCCATGCTGCGGATTCAAGTACAATAGGAGAGCCTGTTATTTATTTTGCAGATTCTGCTTTGTATTTGTCCGACATCATTGCAGGTAATAAGATGAATACAAATTTCATCGTGCTATCAGCCTGCCAAACAGGAACCGGAAGATTGTACAGAGGAGAGGGCGTGTTCAGCTTTAACAGGGCCTTTGCAGCTGTAGGTATTCCATCATCGCTTACCAATTTGTGGTCGGTTAACAATGAGTCCACTTACCAGCTTACGGAACTGATGTACAAATATCTCGCAGAGGGTTTTCCTAAAGATGTTGCGTTGCAAAAAGCGAAACTGGAGTTCATGAAAAAAGCTTCCAAGGAAAGAACATTGCCTTATTACTGGGCAGCTCCCGTGTTGGTAGGAACGGTTGATCCCGTTATTTCCGGAGGCGGCGGTTACTGGAAATATGTGCTGGGCGGAACACTTCTTATTGCCGCAATCGGCGGAGGTATGTATATAAGAAAAAGAAAAACCGGACTAGCGAGGAATTAGGAATTAGAAATTAGGAATTTTGGCACTCCATAGAGACGCGTTGAACGCGTCTCCCATTGAACCTTCGTGCTGCTATTTATTTCTTCAATTCTTTCAGCCATTTTTCAGCGAAACTGATGGCTTGTTGCATTGGCTCTTTGCCCATGCGATAAAAATATTTCCAGTTGTTGTTTTTTCTTTCATACACAGTGTTGGTAAACTTTCCTTTAACTACCACTGCATTGTAATCCACCGATTTCGCTTCGTCTATAAATGCTTTGAGTTTTTCAGGCAACACATTTTCCAGTTTGTATGTATCATGGTTTCGTTGTTCTTGCGCCATATCTTCTTTCAACTTTTTCAATTGCTCCTGGAACTGTTGGTCCTGCTCGTTTTTAGCGTTGTTCATTTTCTCATTCATGTCGGCAGGATATAGGCTTTCAATAGCTTTTTTCTTGAACTCGTTGGGATTTGTTTTTGATAAAGCCAGCAGATCCTGTTTTTCTTTCAGACTCTTTTGAAGTTGTTTTTTCTCTGCGTCCGTTTTTTGATTGTCCTGCAACTGTTCTTTTATTTCCACAATTTGCTGACCAACCCCTTGTGCGAGGACAGACGGCGGCAAGGAATTCATCGTTTGCATCATTGCTTTTTTCGTAGCTTCTGCATCCGGCATTTGATATTCGGAAACTTGCTTCTGCGCGGAGATCAGGTTGCTATAAGCCAAACCTGTTTTTGATTGCATTGTGTCTTTGTGTTTGTAATCGTAAGCTTCTTTGTTGGTTTCAATGCTTATTTCATAACTCTCTTTAAATTCTTTGCTGTTCACGAGTTCTTTTGTTCTTTTTAAAAGATCCGACATCATTGCTGCACGATCTGCTGAAGGCAACTTCAAACCTTCGGGACGTAGTTTGTACCACGAATCATAATTGGTGGCAAATACATCGTTCAGTAAATAATTTTTTACTGCTTCATCAATGTCAGTTTGTGTTACGAAGATGGAAGCGAGCTTCCTGTAAGCGGTCATGCTCATGAGCACAACTGCAAAAGTTATAAGGGTGAAACGATAAGGTTTACGCATAACAGAGTGTGTTTAAAGTGTAAAAGTATATCGGCACGGACCCTATGAAAATGCGAAAGGAAATGAAGTGCAGAAAACGCAGTGTGAAATGTTTTATTTCACGCGGCGAACGCAGCGAAGCAAAGACGCAGCGATGTATGATTGTTAAGCATTCCTGCTAAACGTACTATATTGAATGTGGCAATATCTAAGTAAACTCCGACACTAGTTAACAGCCGTGTCGCTGCTTCGTTGCGTTCGCCGCGTGAAACCTTTGGATTCAATAAAAAAGCCTGCTGCAATTGCAACAGGCTTTCAAGTAATATGCTGTTTGTTTTATCCCAGTTCAGGATACAACGGGAATTTTTTCATGAAGGATTTTACTTCTTCTTTCACTTGAGCAATAACTGCTTCGTCATCAATGTTCATCAACACTTTGTCCATAAAAGCAACTACTGTTTCCATGTCTTCAGCTTTCATTCCTCTTGTAGTAACAGAAGGAACACCTACACGGATACCGCTTGTTACAAACGGGCTCTTATCATCGAAAGGAACAGAGTTCTTATTCAATGTGATGTTTGCTTTATCAAGAGTCTCCTGTGCTTTTTTACCAGTGATGTTTTTGTTACGCAGGTCGATCAGCATCAGGTGGTTGTCTGTACCACCGCTGATAAGATTGTAACCGCGGCTAACCAATGCTTTCGCCATAGCCTGCGCATTCACTTGAATTTGTTTTGCGTAAGCAGTAAAATCATCGCTCAAAATTTCACCAAAAGCAACAGCTTTCGCAGCGATCACGTGCTCAAGCGGTCCACCCTGGATACCAGGGAAAACAGCCAGGTCAAGCAAAGCGCTCATCATACGGGTATTGCCTTTTGGATCTTTAATGCCAAACGGATTTTCGAAATCGTGGCGCATTAAGATAACACCACCACGCGGTCCGCGTAAAGTTTTATGTGTAGTTGTAGTAACAATGTGGCAATGTTCCAAAGGATCGTTCAACAAACCTTTGGCAATCAAAGCAGCAGGGTGAGAGATGTCAGCAAGGATCAAAGCACCGATCTCGTCAGCTACTTTTCTAACTCTTGCATAATCCCAGTCGCGGCTGTAAGCAGACGCACCTACGATGATCATTTTTGGTTTTGCTTCTCTCGCAACTTTTTCCAGTTGGTCGTAATCAACCAAACCACCTTCTTTTGTTACACCGTAAAAAACAGGGTTGTAAATTTTACCACTGAAGTTAGCGTGGCTACCGTGTGTAAGGTGGCCGCCCATGCTCAGGTCAAGACCCAAAATGGTGTCTCCCGGTTTCAGGCAGGCAAGGAAAACTGCCGCATTTGCCTGCGCGCCACTGTGCGGTTGCACGTTGGCCCAGGTCGCATTAAACACTTGTTTTATCCTGTCGATGGCTAATTGTTCAATTTCATCGATTACTTCGCAGCCGCCGTAGTAGCGCTTGCCAGGGTAACCCTCAGCGTACTTGTTGGTTGCTACACTACCCATCGCCTGCATTACCTGCAGTGATGTAAAGTTCTCAGAGGCAATTAGTTCAATGCCATTTTGCTGACGTTCTTTTTCTTTATTCAGCAGATCGAATACTAATGTGTCTTTTTGCATGGCGCAAAGATAGGCGGAGGAATTAGAAATTAGAAATTAGGAATTAGAAATTAGGGAGAAGGGCATTCTTTTAATTCCTAATTTCTAAATCCTAATTCCTTCTTTGCAACCGATTTCTATACGAAAAACCAAAAAATACCTATTTTCGTTTTTAGAGTGCGGAAGAAGATGAAAAGGAAGGCTCTGTTACTCAAAATGTGCCGGTATTTTCTACAGCCAATGCTGTAAGCTGGCTCGTTTTTCGGAGATATTTATATTAAAACTTTACAAGTGAAAGCTATTATTCCCGTAGCTGGTGCTGGAACCAAGCTGCGACCACATACATATACTCAACCTAAGGCTCTTATTCCACTGGCAGGAAAAACCATTTTAAGTATAATCGTAGATCAACTGCTGGAAGCCGGTATTACAGAATATATTTTCATCGTGGGCTATCTTGGAAACAAGATCCAGGATTACGTGAAAGACAGATATCCCGGGCTCAACGTGCATTTTGTGCAACAAAATGAGCGTAAAGGAATAGGACAAGCGATTGCTTTGACAAAAGACATTGTAAACAACGACGAACTCTTTATTGTGCTGGGCGATTCCGTTTGCGAATACAATCCAAGAGATGTGCTGCAAAACGAGCATTCTGTGTTAGGCGTAAAAAGGGTGGATGATCCGCGTGATTTTGGCGTGGCTGAAATAGGCGAAGATGGCATGATCAGCCGCGTGGTGGAAAAACCGCATATCCCTAAATCCAACATGGCGCTGGTAGGCATTTACTTTATTAAAGAATCGGAAAAACTTTTTGAATGCCTTGAGAATAACTTGCAGAACAACCTGACCAGTCACGGCGAGTTTAACCTTACAGACGCACTGGAGTGTATGATCAACAATGGCATAACGATAGCGCCATTTAAAGTGCAGAACTGGTTCGACTGCGGTAAGAAGGAAACGCTGTTGGATACGAATGCCATTCTGCTCAAAAAATTCGGACATAAAATAGCGGAGGACCGCATTTTTGAAAATACAATCATCATCCCTCCGGTAAATATTGCTTCCGGCTGCAACATCCGCAACGCGATCATCGGACCGAACGTGACCATCGGAGAGAACGTGACCATTCATTCTTCCATCGTAAAAGATGCGATTATTGGAACGTTCTCAAATCTTAGCGATATCGTTATAACCCGCTCTCTCATTGGCAGCGATGCCGAGGTAAAAGGCGAAAGCCGCAGTCTGAACGTGGGCGATAATGCTGAGATAGATTTGGGAAGAACAATTTGATTCTAAGTCAAAATTCAAAAGTAAAAAGTCAAAAATAGTCTCAAAGTATCCGGGACCATTTTTGACTTTTGACTTTTTACTTAAAACGGCACTATTACTTTCATACAAACATTTCTCCCCATACCATAAATGCCAAGCCTGCCAGTGGGCGATTGCGAATAATATTCAAAGGATTTAAGCCTGCTCAAACCTGATTGAAAGGCAGTGTTGAAAATGTTATTCACTTGGAGGTAAAATTGCAGGGAGTTTTTTTTGCTGTAGTTAATGACTGTGCCGACAGATACATTGAAAAGTGTAAAAGCTTTCGACGCTGTTTCCGTATTGTATGATTGTAAAAACCTGTCTTGTCGGGCATTATAGTCGATATCTGCCTGTAGGGACACCGAGGGAATAAGTGAACTTTTTGTTTTTATTTCCTGCGAAATGGAACTCAATAATTTCAGGGGTGGAATAAATGGCAAATATTCTCCATCAACTCCTTTTCCTTTGTAGTTATCATTTTTGTTGAAACCATATACCGCAGAAAAATGATTGCTGACCATAAATCCTTTCAGTTGTTGAGGATGAATGCTCAATGATGCTTCCATGCCATATAATTGTGCTGCTTCCTGCTGGTATTGAAAAGTCTTATTGCCTTGCGCATCTGTCAGAGGATTACCCGCACCATCTGTAAGCTGGGAAAAGTAAATGTAGTGCTGTACATTATTATTGAAAAAGCTAAGACTTGCAGTTGCATCTTTCGAACTGAAATCAACACCAATGTCTTCCTGCAAATTAAATTCAGGGGAAAAATTGCTGTTGCCCAAATAGATAATATGAGCACCGGGATCAAGACCGTTTGAAGCGAGTTCTGTGATATTAGGTGCTCTGTAACCCTTGGCAATATTGGCCTTCACGGAAATATTTTCAGAGAGTTTGTACGTTGCACCTGCGCTCAACGAAACGCCGGCGAAAGTTTTTTGCAAAGCAGGAAATTGTAAAACCGACCCCGCTGTATCTGGTAAAAAGAATTGTTTGTTGAAACCGTTATCAGGATTTGATCCGATGTACATGTCGCTTGTGCGCATAATGCGTGTGTCATGCCTGATGCCTCCGATAAGTGTCCATTTTTCATGTTTCCATGTTGCGCAGATGTAAGATCCTATATCCCGTAAATTGTAATCGGGAATAGGGAAATCAGTCGCATCTTTACTCTTATTGTTTTGCAACATGCCGTTTACTCCAATGGTGAAATCAATGTTGGAAAAATAATGTGTGTTGTATTTAATGTTATAGTTCAGCGTATTTAATCTCACAAACAGTGCAGCCTGCTCAGGCGCCATTGGATGGCAGAATTCCCTGCGTATGTTTTGTTGCAAACCCAACATCAGTTCAAGATTGCTCGTGGTGAAAACATAGCGGGTATTGTTGTAAAAGCGATAGTGCTGTATATGCTGATGCAATGGTGAAAGTGCATATCCATTGAGTTCTGCATCTGTTACGATAGGACGACGGTCAATATCATCAAGGCTGCCTTCATCGATTTGTTTGGTGAATTTTCTCGAAAGCGAATCGCGGCTGCCATCAGGAATTCCCTGCAGATTGTCGTACAAAGTGAAGTTGAAGTTTGATGAGAGCTTGTCATTGTTGTAGCCAACTAATGCAGCAAAATTTTTCTCGCTAAAACCTGTGTTGTACACTCGTCCGTCAACTGTATTTGTATAATTTTTTGCAAGACGATATGAGCCGCGCAATGCGTATGACCAGTGATCGTTGCTGTAATTGAGCCGGAGACCATTTCCAATCAGGCCGTTGTTGCTTTGATATTCTTTGGTAAACTTTCCGTGCAGCTTTCCGTCTTTATCTTTTGGCACATTGGGAAAAAGGCTTACAACACCCGCCAATGCATCCGAGCCAAACATGAGACTGGATGGCCCTTTGATCACTTCAGCCTTTTCAATATTGTAAGCATCTACCTCAATGCCGTGTTCATCTCCCCATTGCTGGCCCTCCTGGCGGATGCCGTCATACAAAGTCAGCACGCGGTTATAGCCAAGCCCCCTGATGAAAGGTTTGGAAATATTCGGACCTGTTTTCACCGTATTCAAACCCGGCACATTTTTCATGAGCACATCAATGATATTGCTCTCCATTGTTTTTTCAATTTTAGCTGCAGAAACTGTCGCAATGGGAACGGGATTTTCTCTTATCAAAGTGGCTTTCGAAACGCCTGTAATTACCACTTCTTCAAGCGACGCAGAAGTTCTTGTAAGGGTGATGTGAAGCGCTGTTGAGGAGTTGCCCGTCACTTTTGTTTTACTATAACCGACCAACGTTATTTCCAATTCATAACTTACAGAATCGGGAACTACAATAGCGAAACTTCCGTCTTCATTAGTAAGCGCACTGGCATTGATTACATGCATAAAGATGGATGCGCCCGCTAATCCAGTGCCGGTCAGCTTATCTTTTACAGTGCCCTTTATGGTGTGTTTGTGTTTCGACTCCTCAGACGTTTGCGACTGCAGATCGTCGCAAAATGAAGTGAAGAGAAAGCTAAGGAAGAATAGTTTTTTCATTTAACTAAAAAAATATTTAGTTGTGTCTAAAATTTAATTTAGATAAACATATCTTATTTGAGTAATATCAGAAAATTTTTTTGCTCGGTAGGAGAGATTCGATTGTTGTTTCTGTTCAAAATGAGTCTGCATATTACTTAGCTGATATCGCTAGCATAGGTCAACAAAAAAATCATGACAATCATGAAAATCTGCGTTCTTTCTCCGTTATTTCTTAATTTCGCTCTTGCTACAAACCGAACTATCGTGCCGCTTTGCGGTAAGGAAAGTCTGGACAGCACAGAGCAAATGCACCGGTGAACAGCCGGGTGTTTCGAGCAATCGGAGCAACAGAAAGTGCCACAGAAAATAACTATCCTGCTCACGCGGGAAAAAGGTGAAAATGTGGGGTAAGAGCCCACGGCCGTATGCAGTAATGCGTACAGCGGGTAAACCTTGCATGCTGAAATGCCACGTATACCGGCGCCCGAGGGCTGCTCGCCCGATGCCGGAGGGTAGGCAGATTGATTCCGCAGAGTAATTTGCGGAACAGATAAATGATAGTGTAAAAACAGAATCCGGCTTATGAGTTTGTAGCTTTTTAATTTGAAAATTTGAAGATTTGAAAATTTGAAAATGTTAGTGCAGTGTGTTGTTCGAAATGTGACTTTC
>Ga0318567_10000687_pt1 | contig 13663 bp, 11 predicted proteins | sample GRESIP088b5f20_FD_203691 | JGI IMG/M metagenome (GOLD analysis project Ga0318567, IMG submission 203691) | Tropical soil microbial communities from Luquillo Experimental Forest, Puerto Rico - GRE.SIPMG.088b5f20 | ecosystem: Environmental > Terrestrial > Soil > Tropical forest > Bulk soil...
ACCGAAAAGACCAAGGCCCTCAAAGAATCCAAACGGCGCCAGCTCGGCGACCTGATCGTTGCCACAGGCGCTGACACTCTCGACGTTGAGACTTTAGCCGGAGCGCTGATCGCGACGGTTCAATCCTCCGACGCCGGGCAGAAGCAGGCTTGGAAGAAGGCAGGGGTAGAGTTTTTTCGGAAGGCAAAAGCCGCTCAGAGTGCAGATTCAGGTCAACCGGAAAGCACTCAAACGAGCGACAGCCTCTTTACGCCGTCTCGAAGCGGAACAGGCAAGAGTTGATACGCGAGACTGGGTCGTGAAGCGGCGCGAACGAACCCGACACTTGATCGAGCTCGGCGGCCTGGTCGTCAAATCTGGGCTGGTCGAACTCACCAAGGACGATCGAACCGCGCTCTACGGCGCATTTCTCGAACTAGTCCTACAGCTTCAACCCGAAATGCGCGAACAGGTTATCGCTTTGTGGCACCGGCGTGGTGGAAGGGCATTCAAAGAAGATAAGGACGCGCGCGTTTCCAATACACATAGTGATGCTGCGGATATCTAACCTATATCGCGATTGTCAATCGGTTCAATTGGGACCCTTGTAAGGGGCAAAATTGATCCCGTCTTTTGGCGAGGTAACAAACCGAGAAGCGGGCCCCACGCGCAGCGGAGCCCTTCCGGAGTGCAGCGAGCGCGCAGAAGGGGCTGTAGGCTGGTTGCAAGCGAGCCGGTTACGTGCGGTTTTTGAAACCCAGCTATCGTTGCCGGTCTCGGTCATGTCGCAGTGATGGGCAATATGACCGAGCAGCTCGATGGTCACCTTGGCGTCACCGGGCCCCAATCGGCTATTTTCCGAAGGCTAGGTTGGTGGCGGCGATGATTATGGTACATTCCTTATGTCGGCCGACCAGATGAAACAGGAATTGGTCGCCTGATTGAGCGTGCGGCGCGTAACTAATTTGTCGAGGATAGCAAGTCCAGGCGCGTGAGCGGATCGGCAAGTCGATCCTGTCGCTGGTAAAGCCAAAGCAATGGGCAATCCATTCTGTAAGGTCTATTTTATCAGAAATCTTTCGGCTGCCACAACGCCCAACTGGAACCGATCTGCACTTGCTGAAAGATACGAAGGGTGTGAGGCGCGTTCGGCGGTGTCTTCAAAGTATAGGGATTCGAAACCGCGAATGCCGCGAATTTCGGCGCACAGAAATGAGCAAAACGTCGTCTGCTAACGCTTAGTAGGAACGCAAGTGATACTTGCTCACGCGGGCGATTCCGTTTGGTCAAGCGACGTGGCTGCGATAATTGAGCGGAACTCTTCCAGAAAGGCGTTTGGAATGAGTGACGTTATGCCGCGCCACAGCGCAGCGAGGTCAGGACTGCCTATTGGAGCTGGCACTACTGCAGCAAAATGTGAGCAGAGCAGTACACTAGAAGCGCCAGCATACCAATTCAGAGCGTGAAAGAGACCAATTTGACATTGTTGGATCTGCATCTGATTTGATCTCCATTGCACAAGCACATTCATTGGGTCGTTCGAGATTTGCGAAGAAGACCACTTTCGCAAGCTGGCCATACCACCATCGAATACTGAACGATTAAACTGCTCGGTCTAGCGGTCCAAAGCGAAAAGGTGTCCGTTAGAAATCGGTGTGTCAGCACCAACGCCTGCCTGCTTATCGCCAGTTGAGTGCGATACGCAGCCACACTAATAATAAGCAAGACTATTGGTTGGCTGGGGCTGCCATTTTGATTTGCCCCAAATGATTGCTATCGGGCGGGGGGCAATATGCACGGTCTTAGGACTGCGGCACACGATCTCTTTTGTTGGCAAGGTTCTGGTGCGCCAGGGGCACTGTTGGTCGTCCCAACTGGACTAGCGCGCCAACGCTTTGTGCGATCATCGACCAAACATCGCATCGTTTTTGCGGCCAGCTTGCTCGTTGCCGCGGTCTTGACGTGGACCACATCCACGATGGCTGCGGACACGCCCCCGCCAGAAATGGCGATACAAGGGCAATTCGACGTCGATTCCTCAGGCGCAGCAAGTTATTCAATTCCGATTGCTGTCCCACCTGGCACCGCCAAAATGGTGCCATCACTTTCCCTCAGCTATTCGAGTGGAGGTGGCGATGGAATCGTAGGCTATGGCTGGAGCTTGGGCGGCCTGTCGACGATTACGCGGTGCCCCAGAACCTATGCGCAAGATAGCGTCCATGGCGGCGTGAATTTCGACGGCAACGATCGATTCTGCCTCAACGGTCACCGCTTAATGGCGATTAGCGGTAGCTATGGGGCAGATGGCACGCAATATCGCACCGAATTGGATGAGTTTTCGAAAGTCATTTCGTATGGCGCAGCGGGCACCGGACCGGCGTATTTCAAGGTCTGGATGAAGTCCGGACAAATTGTCGAATTCGGACACAGTACGGACTCTGCCATCCAAGCTGTGGGAAAGAGCTCTATACGTGTTTGGGCCGCAAATAGGGTGTCGGACGCCAAGGGCAATTACTACGCCATCACCTACACGAATGATCAGACCAATGGGCAATATTATCCTGTCCGGATCGACTATACGGGGAACACGGGTCTGACGCCTTTCAACTCGGTGCAGTTTGTCTATAACACTGCGCGCCCCGATGTTGTGCCTGCTTACCAAGCAGGCTCCATGCAGCAGCTTACCGTGCTGCTGACGAACATTAAGACCTACCAGGGTGCTACTCTCGTGCGCGATTACCAGCTCACTTACCGGCTGGGTTCAAATACAACCCACTCGCGCCTCACAACCGTCGCCCTCTGCGATGCTAGCAGAAACTGTTTGGCCCCCACGACATTCACGTGGCAGGGAGGGAGCGGTTTGCCCTCGATGACGACGGTCTCTGTTGCCGTTCCGCTTGGGACTGACCCAAGAATCGTCACGCCGCCCACCCAGCAAGGCAATAATGGGCTAATTGCGGGTGATTTCAATCATGATGGCTTGACCGACTATGTAGCAAACAAGAACACCTGCTACCGCGCCGATGGTCCGTCATTTTTGCCAGTGATGCTCGCAAATCAAAATGCCTCTTATGGCGAAACAGACATGCTCATACATGTCAACACACTCGGTGGTACGACCGCGGCGCATCCCAGCTGCTTTTACATGCTGACCGATTTTGGTGCGGACGGTTATACCGACGGACTGCTCGCCATCAATGTAATGCAGAACCCGCCTGATGGTGTGCTGACAAACACCGCATTTTTGAAGAACGACCACTCAGGCAATTTCAACACCGTCAACAATGGCACCGGCACAGCAGGAAATGCAGGGGATTTCTTCGGTGATGGAAGGACGAGTATCTTTGTGCAGCCCACAATCCAGGCCTCACCCACATATATTTATAGAGGCGATCAAAATTTGAATTTCAGCCTTGTTCAGGTTGCCTCAAACGATCAAGGCCTTTGGGGTGGAGTCTATAATTCCGGAACAACGCACTACAACAGTTCGGTTGGCCAAGGAAACTACCATAATAGTCTTTTGGTCGCTGATTTTGACGGTGATGGCTGCGCCGACGTGCTCGGTATGGGAGCCCAATGGACGGAGGTTGATGGCCAGATAACTGTTGGTCCCAGCCCGGTTAGTACGTTGGCCTACAGCTGCAATCCCGCGGTAAAATACGTTCAGGGTCCTTATCCCGTGATTCACACCTCGCCAGTTGGTGGGGTTGGTCCGGGTGTGTTCGTCGGCGATTTTAACGGCGACGGTAAGGCCGATCTGTTGATCGTTACGGGCTCAGATCAAGCGAATTCTACCGGTAGCCTTTGGCTATCGACCGGTACGGGATTTACGCAGACAAGTTTCACCGTTCCTGGAAGCTGGGGCAATTACCAAGTCGTGCAAGGTGATTGGAATGGGGATGGAAAGACCGACATCGCTTTGGTCTCTCAGGCAGCCGGAACGCCGCATCTTATCTTTTTGTCTACCGGAACCGGCTTTGTCCAGGTCGCAAGTCTTGCCAATGGCGATGCAGGGGCGTTCGCTACGGTTGCCGACTGGAATAATGATGGTGCTTCCGATCTTTGGATACAGAAAGCCTCGGGCGATGCGCAGTATTTGTTTTCCTATAGCCCGGAACGGATTGTGTCGATCTCAAATGGCATCGGCGCAACAACGGCGATCAGCTACGACCGGCTAAATCACGGCGCCATCTATACGCTTGGCACCGGCGCAACCTATCCAATCTCTGATGTCATTAATGCTAGCTATGCCGTGAGCAGCGTCGCCAAATCGAATGGCGCAGGCGGCAATAATACGTTTACTTACACCTACACCGGCGCGAAAAACGACTATAGCGGCCGCGGATTTCTGGGCTTTTCAAAGATGACGGTGACGGATCAACAGACCGCCATCGTGCAGACAACCATCTACCGGACAGATTTTCCTTTCATCGGGAAAATCGCATCTCAAACCGTGGTTGCGCCCGGCAATGCGACACTGAGCTCTCTCACCAATACTTGGACGGATAGCGCAGAAGGTTCGGGTGTCCATTTTGTCGGGCTGACCCAAAGCGTTGTGGTCAGGAATGACCTAGATGCCAGCCCTTATCCGACAACGACTACGGCATACCATTACGATTGCCAAGATATGCCAACGAGTTGTTACGGCAACCCAGTCAGCATGAATACCACTGTGACCGACACATCGTCGAACGTCGTACTTTCGAAGAGTACGACCAACACCTTTCTGAATGATACCGTCAATTGGTTTATCGGGCGCCTGACGGGAAAAACCGAAACGAGCACGGTTCTCGATACAGGCACATCCGGTGGGGCCGCGACAGGCTCGCTGACGGCAAGTCCAAGCGTGATTACGCCGGGAGGGACTGCGAAACTTACCTGGACCACGAGTGGCGGAACGAGTGCCTCGATCGACAACGGCGTAGGTAATATCACGCCAGTCTCTGGCGGTGCGGTGAATGTCTCACCAGTCGCTACGACCACCTACACGCTGACGGTCTCTAACGCAAATGGGATCTCCAGCTATCCAGCGACGGTAACTGTCGCGGCCGCGCCCACGGGTACGTTCCGCGCGGCTGCTACGGACGTCGGAAAAGGAGAAGTTACGACCCTCATCTGGACCGCAAGTAACGCCTCAAGCGCATCTATCGATCAAGGTGTGGGAAATGTTTCACCGGTGTCGAGTGGGCAGATTTTGACTGGGGCACTTGCCAGCACGACGACCTTTACGCTGACGTTGACCAATGCGGTTGGCCTCACAACCAAGCTGCAAACCACAGTCACAGTACATGGTGGGCCGGCGTGTGGTCCCGCGGGGTGTCATTGAGGCAATTGAGCAGCCTAAAGCTAGGTGCAGTCCACATATAACAATCGGCACGACGGGGGCATTGATGTCGGGGTTTGAAAGCAATTATCGCTTCGTGGGAAACAACACCGAAGATGATCGCGGACGGGGTGCATTATCCGGCTTTGGGCTTTCACTTCTCTTGGCCGCTCTGTTGCTGACACCCATGTCGCAGGCGTCGACGATCACGCGTACATCCAGTTACACCTATGATAGCGCGTCCGGCCTGTTGACCACAGAAACGGCCGAACCAACAGGCCAAACCTGCAACGGCAACAACACATCGTGTACGGTCACGACGACCTATGCCTACGACCCTGTGTTTGGGAACAACGTCAGCACCACGGTTCAGGCCTACGGAGCGGCAGGTCGAACCGTGACCAAGACCTATGACGCCAATGGCGAGTTTATTGTCTCGGATACTAATCCGCTCAAGCAGCGAGAGAGCTGGACCTACGACTCCACCACGGGAAAGCCCACTAGTCATACCGATCTCAATAGTCATACCACATATTGGAGCTACGATACATTCGGCCGTGTCACCCAAGAGCTTCGGCCAGATCTGACGCGGACCGTTTATACATATTCGACCACTGTGCCATCGAACGGTTGTATCAACGGGGTGGCTTTCTCGCGAACCTCTGTGGAGTATGCCCCTCCGCCCAATAACACCACTCAGATTGGGCCACAGACGGCGACCTATTATGATTCGTTGTCGCGCGAGGTTGCCGTGGTCACGCAGGGGTTCGACGGAAGTCTCGTCGAAGTCGACACGCAATATGACAGGTTCGGTAACGTGTCCCAGACAAGCCGCCCCTACTTTGCATCGGCCGCTCTATGCGCCGGCGCCGCTGCTCGATGGCAGGTCAACACCTATGACACACTAAATCGCACCAAACACGTCACTCAACCAAACGGTGGAACGCTGGACTATACCTATCATGCGCTCACGTCGTCGCTAACCAATGATCACAATCAAACGACAACAACAACCCTGAACGCCCAAGGATTGAAGGCCGGCGTCAAAGACGCGGGCGGTTATCTAACCCAATATTTCTACGATGCTGAGGGTGATCTCACGTTGGTCATCGACGCAAGCACCAACCGCACCACCTACAGTTATGATATCCGAGGGCATCGGATCGCCAGCCAAGATCCAGATATGGGCAATTGGACCTATGTCTATGACGGGTTTGGCCAACTGATCTCCCAAACCGATGCAAACGGCAATATAACGACTATCCCAGTGATCGCGCAGACAGACTACAACGGTAATGCCGTTAACGTCCCAGCTTACGATATGCTTGGTCGGCTGTTGGCACGCAATGAAGTAGGGCAGTACTCGATCTGGAGCTACGACGGCTCCAATGGAGTCGGCTGGTTGGCAGAAGCCAAATCATGCACGTCATCGGCGTGTACCACGGTCATTTCTGATCGGACGTATAGCTATGACAATCTCTCCCGGCCGACAGGTTCCTTAATCAAGGGCAGCTATGCGTATAGCCAAACCTACGACGCCAACGGCAGGCCTTCGACGCTGCAATATCCTTCCGGCACAAAATTACAGTATGTATACAATTCGTTGGGGTATCAGAACAAAATCCAAGACGCCACTTCAGGGACAGTTTATTGGACGGTCAGTGGGCGCGATGCTGAAATGCACCCCGTGACCCAGCTCTTCGGCAATGGAACGACGCAATCCAACTCTTATGATGCCAATACCGGGTTCTTGTTGACTGTTCGTGCCGGGGCCTCGGACGGGGTGGCCTCGTTCGACTACCACTATGATTCACTCGGAAATCTAATCTACCGTTCTGATGCCAGAACAGGGATTTTCGAGTACTCGTGCTACGACCCACTCAATCGGTTGACACAATATGCGGTAGGTAATGGCGTTACCTCCTGTAGTTCGACACAGAACTACAAAGCCGTGACCTACGATCCGATCGGCAATATCACATCGAAATCCGATGTCGGAACCTATAGCTATAATGCCCCTGGTTCGACGAGGCCTCACGCCGTTGCATCGATCATGGGAGCCGTGAACGGGATGGTGAACCCGACTTATGGTTACGACAACAATGGCAACATGCTATCGGGTGCGGGGCGTGCAGTAAATTATACCGCTTTCAACATGATCGCTTCGATCAATAATGGTGGCAGTACGACTGTTACCTTTACCTACGACGGCGAGCATCAGCGCATCACCGAGACGCAGACCAACGGCTCCACTGTCACGACGACGACATACCTCAACGATCCGTCGTTTTCCGCAATGGCGGACGTCGCAGTGAGTGGGGGGGGCGACAACTTGGCATGATTACATCGTTGCCGATGGTCGCATCGTGGCGGAGAAATATTCCGGCGCTACCAACGCGGCACGGTATTTCGTGCTCGATCATTTGGGCTCGATCGCGGTGGTCGCAAACGAGAGCGGCGATGTGCTGGAACGCGACAGCTATGATGCCTGGGGCAAGCGTCGGAATAGTGATGGCTCCGACGTAGCGAGTTGCAGTCTGACCAGTCAAACAACGCACGGCTTTACCAATCAGGAAGAGATCGATGCACTATGCCTGGTTAATCTCAATGCTCGAATTTACGATCCAGGCATCGGGCGGTTCTTGACTCCGGATGACGTCGTTCCTGACGTGTATCGTCCGCAAAGCCTCAACCCTTATACTTATGTCGAAAATAGACCCCTAACTGCGACTGATCCGACTGGGCATAGCTCATCTGGCACTGATGTCGACACAGAATCGGTTTGCCCTAATGGACCAGGGAATTGCAAAATTCCTTCTCTTAACGAAGGCTCGTCAATCTTTTCAGCCGATTCTGGCCGACTCGGAGCAATGCGAGGGGCTGCTGAGCAGAATGCCAATCAAGGAAACGACCAGAACGATGGGACCGGAGATAAGTGTCCAAACCATCAAACGTCTTGTGGCGCGCGGCCGGACGGCATGTCGCCACAGCAGTCTAAGAAACAGGCTGGTGATGATCAGCAAGAGCGGCGACAAGCGCTTCGGTCCGCTTTGGAGGTTTCGTCCCTCGGCATTACCAGTGGAATGCCTCGTCGAGACGCAAATAGCAATTCAGCAACTAATGGAACGCGTGGTGGCGATGGCACTCAGATGGCGCAAGAGATTATCGGTCCCTTGATCGATACATTGGGTGCCCGTGCACCGTTGTTCCCGCCGGAAGTCGTGGAGCAACTCAAGGTGCCCGTTGAAGGGTTGTCAGGAAAGGACGGAGCAACGGATATTCCTAGTTGGGCGCGCGGTATGGTACCGAAAGCCGGTCAATCAGGAAAAGATGCAGCAGGCAAGGCGATGGATAAACAGTACGAAGGTCAAAACTGGAAGAGCATGCCGCGACGGATGATGGAATTCAGAAAGCTTCAGAAGTATTTTGATCGACACTTTAAGGATCCCGAGCCACCAAAGTCTGTGCCGACTAACATCATATAATAAAAGGTGAGGTGCCAAAATGACTACCGTTTTTTCACTTTGCCATGAATATGTTATGGAAAATGGAGAGGACGAGATAAAGGAACTCGGACTCTACTCGTCGCGTGAGCGAGCAGAAGACGCGATTACTCGGTACAAGAAATTGCCGGGCTTCCGTGACCATCCTGACGGATTCAAAATCTATGAATCTATGCTGGATCTTGATGAGGCGTGGACGGAGGGTTTTGTGAGAGGGGATCCGCATGATCCACCAATACCAGTATAACGAGGGTACGAAGTTTTCATTGCAGGGGAATATGTGGCCTCATAGTTTTTCGAGGAAGTTTTGCTTGACTATGATCAATTTGGTTTTGACTGGGCTCCTCCCAATTTCTTAGACCGTTCTGAATGAGAGTTTTCCGGCTAAGGTAGCCCTGGGAGGGGCCTTGGCCATGAAGAAGTCGAAGTTCACCGAACAGCAGATCGCCTTTGCGCTGCAGCAAGCCGAAGGCGGTACCACGGTCGAAGACATCTGCCGCAAGCTTGGTATCTGCCAAGCAACATTCTTCCGTTGGAAGAAGATGTATGGCGGCTTGATGCCGTCAGAGGTTCGCAAATTGCGGTCTTTGGAAGAGGAGAACGTCCGCCTGCGCAAGTTGGTCGCCGATCTGACGCTCGACAAAGAGATGTTAAGCGAAGTCATTAAAAAAAAGATCTGACGGCAACGCGGAGCCGCGAGATGGTCAACTTTGTCCGCACGTGTTTCCAAGTGTCGATCCGGCGCGCCTGTCGCGCGGTACCGGCTTGCCGGGCTTCCTACCACTATCGGGCCAAGCGAGCAGATCAGTCTATCCTGCGCAAGCGCATTCGCGAGATCGCCGAGACGCGCGCACGCTATGGCTACCGGCGCATTCACGTGCTGCTGCGACGCGAGGGCTGGCAGGTGAACGTGAAGCGCGTGCGCCGGCTATATTGCCTGGAAGGCCTGCAAATGCGCCATAAACCGCCACGCCGCCGAGTGACCGCCAAGTTGCGAGACGACCGCAGCAATGCGACAGGCCCGAACCAGGTCTGGGCAATGGACTGGATGTACGATGAGCTGTTCGACGGCAAACGTATCTGGGTCTTGACGGTTGTCGATACCTGGAGCCGCGTGAGCCCGGTGATGCGGGTCTGCCGGTCGGCGACAGCAATGGTTGTCATAGATGCTTTGGAAGAAGCCCGCCGGAGCTTCGGGCTGCCACAGACAATCCGGGTCGATAATGGCTGCCAATTCACCTCGAAGGAACTCGACCTCTGGGCCTATGCAAACGGCATCACGCTGGATTTTTCCAGGCCGGGAACGCCGACCGACAACGCCTACGTCGAGAGCTTCAATGCCTCAGCACGGCTTGAATGCCTGGGGCAGCATTGGTTCATGGATATGGACGACGCGGTCCAGAAGGTGGAAGAATGGCGCCGTGAGTACAAGTGCGCATCACAACACCCATCTGTCTATGTGGTTGAAGCGAACAGGTTTTGCTGATCGGGATGCGATCCCGAGGGGTGGCGCGGGTTCTGACGAGCGCGCTCGGCGATGGCGATTGCAGGTGTTGCGGTCAAGGCGGCGCGGCTGAAGATCCACGGACCATCGGGCAGCGGGTGAACGGCTTCGATCTGTCCGGCTTCAGCTGCCAGCCGGAGTGTTTTGGCTGCGACATGCACCAGCTTGGCGGCGTTGCTGAGATTAAGCCACGGCTCGATCCCGTCGTCCGCAGACTTGAACACGGGGACATGGTAGTGCGAACGCAGCGATGTGACGCGCTCACGCGTCCAGCGGTTGCCATATCCGGTTTTGATCCCATTCCTGTTCAGGATGCCAGCGATAATGTCGTCGTTGGCAATCAGCACCAGTTGGCGCACGGCGGCAATCACATCGTCCGGGGTGGCGGTGCGTTGCCCGCGCCGACGCCTGGGCAGGCGTATCTCGTTGTGAACACCACCAACCCAATGAACAAGCAGAACGATCTCAGAGGCTTCGGCATCGATATCGGCGACGACCTCCTCGATAACGGTGCGGACAATGCGCTTCTTAAGCCGGGCATCGGTTGTTGGAGCGGCCCAAACGGATTTGAGATCGGCGGCCAGCGTCACAAGAGATGTTGGATCGATAGTCGTGGGTACAACGGCCGCGTCATGAGTGGCGATCTTGCCTTCCACCTCTACAACGCGGGCCAGAGCCTTGTTCCAACGTACCTCCAGCTCCCCGGCTACCAGCCGATTGGCCGGGTCCGTGGCATCATATTGGCGGAAGGCACGATCGGCGGCGTAGCGCGCTGCCTCAAGATCGCGTTGAAGCGCGTCCCGGACCTGATCCCGCCGTTGACCGGCCTCTTTCTCGGCCGCCACTGCGGCTGCAATGGCGCCGGGCCCCACGACCATCAGCAGGGCCTCTTCTATGGCGTCGTCAACCCGCAATCCACCAAAGGCGATGCAGCGCGGCTCGCCATTGTCCATCCAGCCGCGCGTGCAACTGTAGCGCGGGATATGATGGTTTGCGCCCGAGTAGCGGAGCGTCAGTTTACGCCCGCAGCGGCGGCATCGGATCAGGCCTGCCAACAGGGCGTCACCGTGTTTTGGGGCTCCGTGATGGCGGCTGGTTGGGATATTGCTGCTCACCATGGTCCGTATCGCCTCGGCCATCTCCCAGCTGACGTAGCCTTCATGGGTGTTCGGCATCAGCGCCAGCCAGTCGCCGCGTGCCTTGCGGTGGATCCTGGTCTTGACGTGTGCTCCGTCATAGCCCGCCGCAACAGCCGTTTTACCATAAGCGTAGGCGCCGCCGTAAATGGGGTTCTCGATCATCCGGTGGACGGTGGCGTAGTTTGGGCGCCGCCAGGCCGTCTCGCCGTTCTTGCCCTTGACCGGCAAATCCAGGCCATGTTCGAGGAACCAGAGCAAGGCTTGCCGGGCGCTGCCGAGTTCCAGAACCTTGTCGAAGACCAGGCTGATGGCCTCTTGCACCCGGCGATCCGGGTCCTTCTCATAGCGATCACCGGCCTTGACGAAGCCCACTGGCGCGCTGACGACGAGTTCGCCGCGCCGGGCCTTCTCGTAGCGGGCCGACAGCGAGCGCTGACGCAAGAGATCGAGTTCGTACTCGTTAAGGCTCCCCTTGAGGCCGAGCAAAAGCCGGTCATTGCCATGCCGGGGCGCGTAGACCGTCTCCTGATCGACCAGCACAGTATCGACGACGCGGCACATCTCAATCAGTTGCTGCCAATCCCGGCTATTACGGGCAAACCGAGAGACCTCACGCGCGGCAACAGCGCCGACCCTACCGAGACAGACTTGCGCCACCATCCGCTCAAAGCCAGCGCGTTGGACACTGCCCGCGGCGGAACGGCCGAGATCGTCATCGATTACCTCGATCTCAGACCAACCCAGCGTGGTCAGCCGATCGCGCATAGCGTATTGCAGCGCGCGACTCTCCCGGTTGTGCAGAACCTGATGGGCCGAAGACTGACGGACGTACAGGATCGCTTTGCGCTCCAGGTGATGTGGCTGGACCTTGTCAGTGATCATGACCGCCCTCCGTCACGATCCGCCGCTTGCTGGCGTGATCCAAGATCAACCGCGTCATCAGGCCAGTCAGTGCCGCCTGCGTCTCCACCGGTAATCCGGACCAAGCGGGCATCTTCCCCTTCACGGCGTTCCCCGCGAATAGGTCGATCTGCTGTGGTACGTTGCAGCCTGCTAACCTCTGCTTGCTCTGGCTTGGCATGGGCCTCTCCCCGATTCCAGTTGCCAGAGAGAGGTGATACGCCCGAAATGGCCTCGGCCGATGCAGCGGCGTCCTTGTTTGACGCGTGCCGCAGAAGTGCCGCCAATCCGACCAATGCAGCCAAGCTCGTGTGCGGCTCGGCTTCGAGACGGACCATAGCGCAGGAAGCCCGGTCGAACATCCAAGCCGGAATCTCCAGCCACCGGTCCGAAACAGAGGCCTTCAGATCGCAGCGGAAAACAGCTCCGCCAGGCCGTTCGACCTCCTTGTGGAGGCCAACCCGAAGCCCCGACCATGGATGCCACGGGTACAGCAGCTCGCGAAACTCGGTACTGTGGGCGGTCTCAAGCTTTGTTGTATAATGAGGTTCGTCCACACAGCGCGTTGGGCAACAAACCTCCGATGGCGCTGATGAATTGCTCAGGGCACCAAAGCCCGTCCTGAGCGGCATGGTCTGGAAATTGGCCAGCGCTGTGGTCCAGCGTTGGGGGCAGGCTCAATAGCCGGAAAACTCTAACCTTCGGCGATCCAAGGTTTGGGGGCGGATCAAACGGGGAAATCCTCGGATTAGCCGCGGACGGTAAATGAAATTTGCTCTCTTTATACCGTCAAAATCCGGAAAGAAGATCGCATCGGAAATGCCGTTGTGCGTGTCTCGATTTATGACTGTCGATTTTCGCGCAACGTGTTTTTCCAGGAAAAAGCAATGCCATGTTAGCCATCATCATCCTTACTCATAACGAAGAACGACATATCGCGCGTGCGACCGAGATGGCGAAGAAATTTGCCTCTGAGATATTCGTCGTTGACAGCGGTTCCGTCGATAACACTGTGAATTTGGCTGAAGCTGCAGGCGCGACGGTGTTACATCATCCATTCGTTAATCAGGCCAAACAATTTCAGTGGGCGCTCCTCAATGCGCCAATCACTGCGGATTGGGTTATGCGACTCGACGCCGACGAGTATGTTGAGCCCGATCTGGCTGCAGAGATCGTGGCCAAGTTGCCGTCACTTTCCTCTGAAATCTGCGGCGTCAACTTAAAACGTAAACACATCTTCATGGGGCGCTGGATTAGGAACGGCGGCCGCTATCCGTTAGTACTGTTGCGAATATGGCGGCGGGGCACGGCCGAA
>Ga0318567_10000688_pt1 | contig 13618 bp, 20 predicted proteins | sample GRESIP088b5f20_FD_203691 | JGI IMG/M metagenome (GOLD analysis project Ga0318567, IMG submission 203691) | Tropical soil microbial communities from Luquillo Experimental Forest, Puerto Rico - GRE.SIPMG.088b5f20 | ecosystem: Environmental > Terrestrial > Soil > Tropical forest > Bulk soil...
GGACTGAGTTGGATGCCGGTCGGTCTAGCCTGACATCGCCATGTCCCAGAAGCCTCGCTCGTAGTGGGTCACCCAGAAGAAGGCGTCTTCAGCTTCTCGGGCCTGTTCGCCGATGGAGGCCTCGAGCTGGCGATCGACGGAACTCTGGAGGTCGCCGACGTAGGACCGGAAGCCGTCGGTGGTCCACCTGTTCACGAACTCCCGGTAAGGGTGAGCACCTGGGCGGGCGCTGTCCCAGCCTTCCAGGTAGCTGCGTTCGAGCGCCCAGATGGCGGTGATCTGGGCCGGGTAGCCGGAGTAGGTCACGGCCAGCAGGAAGTCGCAGTAGGCCCGAGTCGTCGGATGCTTGGGGGCGTCGAGGGCCAGGCCGCGCCGCGCCGCCATCTCCTCAAACCAGCCGAGCTCCCCCACGGTAGCGACCACGCCCCCCGCGAGCAGGCCGACGTCGGCGAGAGGGGCCGTGGCCGCGATGCGGGACTGGGCGCGCACCAGGGCCTGCGCGAACAAGTAGTCCTGGGCCAGCCACCGGTCGAAGCAGTCCTCGGGCACCGATCCGTCCCGCACGCCCGCAAGGAACGGGTGAACAGTGGCCGCCTGCCACGCGGCGGTGTGACGGCTGAGCAACGCATCGGCAGTCATCGCCTCTCCCATCGGCTAGCAGCGTCGAAGAACCGCAATTCGAGTTCCATCGCCTGGCGATACAGGACGGCCAGGCGGTCGTGATCGCCTCCGTAGCGGTCGAGTAGCACCTCGAGACGTCGGGCCAGGGCCTCGAACTGCGGGCTCGAGTAGGTCATCACCCACTCGCGATAGGGACTCTCGTTTTCTGTCTGAGCGGCCAGTTGCTGGCCGAGGTAGGCGTACAGCCGCATGCACGGCGTCATCGCCGCCGCGATGTGGCCCACCGGCTCCCGCGCAGCCACCGCTAACAAGAAGTTGGTATACGCCGAGGTGGCGGGGTCTGGCGCTGGGTGAAGGTCGACCCCCCAGCGGGCCGCGTAGCCCTGATGAAGGCACAGCTCGTCGGCGGCGGCGTCAAGTAGCTCCCGGAACGCGATCAGCCCTTCTTCGTCCGGGCTCTTCGCCAACGCCAAGGCGTAGGCGCGGCAGAACGCATCGAGGAAGGCGGCGTCCTGTCCCACGTAGTAGGCGAACCTAGCTCGGGCCAACTCTCCCGACGCGATGCCCCGAACGAACGGGTGCTCCAGCGCGGCCTCAGCCAGGACTCGGTTCTGTTGCCATAGCGAGTCGGAACGCGCGGCCACCAACCAAGCCTAAGGCTCGGCATCACCTCGCCACTGAAGGCGTCGACGACCCGAATCGCAGCCAGCGCGGGAGTCCCAAAGCCGACCAAAGACCAACTACCGCGACTACCGGGATCGCTATCGCGACATGGCGAAAACGCTTGGCTTCGAGGGGCACATGACGTGGGCCGAGGCGATGCCGTGATTCGGCGTGCCCACACTTTAGTCATCCTTCGGTCAGCGCTTCGACTGCTCGATCGCGGAACCAACCCCGCGGCCGCACCGGCGCGAGGTGACACTTGAACTGCTCGCGAAAGAGCTGTTCTAGCCTTTCGGCGTCAGGACGACGACGGGGATGGGTCGCGACGTCCGCTTCTGGTATTCGATGTAGCGGTTTTGGTTGTTCTTGTTGACGATCTGCCATAGCCGCGGGTAGTCGGGATCGTCGGGCAGCACCGGTCGTGCGGTGACAGCGAAACGCCTTGGGCCGACGTTGATCTCGACGTCGGGCTTGGCCTTCAGGTTGTGGTACCAGCCAGGGGCCTCGGGCGCGCCGCCCTTGGAGGCGACGACCAGATAGTTGTCACCGTCACGGGCGTAGGTCAGCGACGTCGTGCGTTGTTTACCGGTCTTCGCGCCGACGGTATGTAGTAGCAGGCTCGGTATCCACAGTGTGCGGTGACCGATCCAGCCGTTCGTCTTCCGATACACCGCGTCGTGCACCCGCAGCACGTGCGGGAGCACCCTTTCCTCCACGAAACTCATAGCTGCCAGTCTCACTCAGTAGCGTCGATTTTCTCCAGTGCCTCCCGCAAAGTGCGTCCGGTTTTCTCACGGTCCGGGTCACGCCGCAGCAGCATGCCCTTCGCGAACGACAGCTTGTCGACGTTTTGCCGCGGCACCACATGCAGGTGGATGTGGAACACCGATTGGAATGCGGCGCGCCCGTCCTTGAGAACGACGTTGTTGCCGTCACGTGCAGATCCGACTCGCGAGCCGCCCTGCTGGTGATGGCTTCCCAGTGCTGGATGCGACACCAGGACCACCGCCGCCATGGCGACCTACGCCTACGACCAAATCGACCAGGCCCGAACAGAACTGAACGCCGTCACGAAACAGCACATCTGCGACCCGCCCCAATCGGCTTTTGGGCAGACTGAGTCCCAGGACGCCCCGGATTCCTCAATCGCCGTCGTCGGAGGGCAATGGCTCCAGACCGGGCGGCCTGGCGCAGGACGTTCAGCGCGGCCAGCGGGTCGTCAGGCAGCACGTGGTACTGCAAGTCTCGGTTGGTTGTCTCGGGCACGCCGACCATGCTATCCGCGCAGCGCGCACACGGCTTTTCGTCTCACCGTGCGCCGGGTGCAATTTGGCCCATGTCTACCCAACGTGGTCGGCGTGCATGCGCCATGCTTAGGGGGTTGGATGGGTACCGGCGCGGGAGGGAGCATGGCCGACTCGGAGCAGGTGTCTGCTGCCACGCTGCTTGACCAGTTGGCCGACCTCGATCCGCAGGAGCGGCGGGAAGTGGCCACCATCGTTCGTGGTCTGTCCGAGACCCTCGCCGAGGTGCCCGACGGCAAGACAGCCTCACACGTGCTCGGCGTCCTGGCCCATCTGCTCGACCCGTCCTGAGCTGTGTGCAGGCTGTACCGAAATCGGTCGGTTACGGGATAGTGCCCGCTACCGTTTCCAGTGGCGTGTTTCCCCAGGATCGGCTGTCCCGAAAGTCCATTCCGATAGTGCATTGTTCGGAAATATGTAGGGCGATACTTTTGGTACAATGAGGGTGTGAGCACCGCCCCCACTTCAACCACCGCCTCGACTGTGATCGGCTACGCCCGTGTCTCAACCGTCGGGCAGACGCTGGAGCAGCAGACCGAGGCACTCACCGCTGCCGGGGCCGGGAAGATCTTCAGCGACGTGATGTCCGGAATCCGAGATGACCGTCCGGGCTTCGCCGAGTGCATGCAGTACCTGCGGGAGGGCGACACCCTGATCGTGTGGCGACTGGACCGCCTGGGCCGCAACATGCGTGGCATCATCAACACCTTGCATGAGTTGACCGAGCGCGGGGTCACGGTGCGGTCGTTGCATGACGGTGTCGACACCTCGACCAGCACGGGGCGGATGGTGGCGGGAATCTTGATGTCCATTGCCGAATACGAGCGGGAGCTGGTCCGGGAGCGCACCGCCCTCAAGCTGGAGCATGCCCGCAAGTCCGGCCGCAAGTTCGGTCGGCCTGTCAAGCTCAATGCCGATCAGACTGCGCTGGCCCGGCGGATGAAAAGCACTGGGGAAACCGCCGCCACTATCTGTCGGACACTCGGCATCGGGCGGACAACCCTCTACCGCTACTTAGCAGCAGATGAGACAGCGTGATCAGCAGGAACCTCGGCGTCAGCCGGGCCACCCTTTATCGCTACCTAACCGACGAAGCGGCGTAGCCCCCAGCGGGGGCAGAGTGGTGCAGTTTGGATACCCCAGGCCGATTCGGCTCCCTGAAGCCGAAGGTGAGCAGGGCTAAAACCGTACGGGGATCACCCACTGACTAGCCCGTAAAAACCCGCAAAGAAATGTTTGACCCCCCGAAAGCTGGTCAAACAATATTCAGTGACGACTCGGAGGCAAAGCAGCAGGAGGTGACGTCGTGGGGGACGGCGACGCGTATCAGCACACAGAACAGCGTGAAGACGGGCACTACGCCGACAGATCGCTCGACACGGCCCGGCTATACATCCCACGTGAACTCGATCGCACGCTCACCGACGCATTGCTGGCATGTTCCGTCGCCCAGGAAGCCCGCATCACCGCTGCCGGATGCGTCACTGAGGCCAGGGCATTGCGAGAGAAAGCCACTGCACTTCGAAGGGAAGCGCACCGTTACCTCGGCGAGCCTAACGACCGGTGGGGCTAGCAAGGCATGGTTCTCACTCCGAACGGCATAAGACGCGGAACCGCCCGGTTGCCGTCTCGATGACCTGAAGCGTGTAAGCGAACGCACCAAGCCCCGGAACCGCGACCGGGGCTGGTGTGGTCTTGTGGGACTACAGATGGATTCGCGAAGGCGTTAGCGATGGCTCGCATGGCCGGGGCGTAACCTGCACAGATATGCGGTTGATGCGTGCAATGAGGAGTGTTGATGATGGCTGACCGCCATATGAGGGGCAGTCGCGTCGGCAGTCGCCTCGGGGCCTTGAGCTACGAGACCGACCGCAACAACCCGGCGCCGCGTCAAGTCGCGCGGTACCGCACCCAGAACGGCGAGGAGTTCGACATACCCTTCGCAGACGATGCTGACATCCCCGGCACCTGGGAGTGCCGCAACGGCATGGAAGGCACCCTGATCGAGGGTGGTGCGCTGGCCGAACCCAAGAAGGTCAAGGTGCCGCGCACACCCTGGGACATGCTGCGGGAATGCCGCTCGATCGAGCAACTCGAGGAACTGCTCAACGAACGCCTCGAGATCATCCAGTCACGCCGCGGCAGGTAGTTCGAACTGCCACCGGCAGTTGTGAGCGGAACCAGATCGCCCTAGTCGGCATCTGAACTAGTTGATCGGGCCGGCCCTGCTCTCCTCGGGGGCGGCTCGATTACTCCGTGGGGTCGACTCCGAGGGTCCTTACCCGTCTCCAAGTGTGAGGCGCGCAGACGTAGTTTGCGCCTAACTCTTTGTGCTGGAAAAGCAGCATGCCGTTTTCCAGGATCTTCATCCGGTACTCGGTGTCGGGAAACTGTGCATCTTCAGCTTTGTCGGTCCACCAGACGTGATGGCGCTCATGCCAGTCGCTCCCATTTATTGCCATATTTCCAGTATCGGGGCGACGCCGGCGCTTGGCGTTTGGAACCAGATCGCCCTAGTCCGCGTCTAGTTGATCGGGCCGCCCCGGCTCTCCTAGGGGCGGCCTGTCACTGTGGTGGCGCCGGGCGGCGGCTACTCCCGAGCTGGCCTGGTCACTCGACGATGACGCCGCTGGCGTAGCGTCAGATATGAGCCGTTTCGTTGTCAGCGGTGGTCCACGGCTACCGGCGCGGACTACGTCCCGGCAATGTGATTCCTCCGTCGTCCCACGCCCGTGGGGCGGTCGATGTCGAACGTGAAGGAACAACCACGTGCATCGACCCACCCTGGCCGTGGCGCAACCACCAGGCACCCCACGCCCATTTTTCGCACACATTTGGCGCGGCGTCCAGATCATCGGGCGCGCCGGGTACCGGCAGCGACAACTCCGATGATTTATCCGGTCGCAAGCTGGCGCCGGGCCGATCCTGTACGGCTGTGCGTGGGCCGCTCGCTAGGCCACGATATCGACGGCGCCTGGTGGCCACGCGCAGTCCGCATCGCCAACGAACTACCCCACCTTGTCGCGGTCCTGACCCCCTTGCTCGGACACATCACGTCCATCAACGTCAACTGGCCACCGCTACAACCACCACCCGACTTGAACTGGGTGGGCTGGCAACACAAACCCCAGCACGTGATCACCGTCAACGGCGACGACGCAACCGCCAACCTCTTGATTATCCCGTACGCGACCCATAGCGCGCTCGCCCTAATGGTGCTGCGCCGCGCCGCCAACCTGCCCATCGACCCCGCCGACCGCGAAAAACCCGCGTTTCTGACCGCTGGCTCGATTCTGCTTGCCGCCCAACAACAATGCATCGCGACCAAGACCGATAACCCCTGCTGGCCAACGCGAGTTGATTGGCGAAAGGGGCGTCGCAAGGCATGACCACCCTGCAGGGCCAGCCCACCAGGGCGGCGGCCGAGCGGGCCAAGGCAATGGCCAACAGCGTGCAAGCGAACCAACGCCGCCGCCGGCGCGAGCCACCCGTCATCGACTGGGACGAGGCCATCGCCAACCTACTCGACATCCTCGACGACATCTACGATCCCGACGTCGTCATCTGAGTCGTCAGCCACGACTCATCTTCTTCTGGTGTGACCTCGGCGCGGGCCAGGTGCCTGGGCAATTCTTAAGTGGGATTACCACAACATGAAGGGAGCCCATGGCCATGCCAACGCCAACCGCCCCAGTCCCGACCTGACCGTCGCGGCCGCCACGTCACCTTAATCGCTGGTCGCGGCGTCCCTGTGTGGTGGACGGGAAGTGATCGGCGATCGCAGCGGCGAGCTCGTAGAAGCGTAGGCGGGTCTTGGGATTCAACTCGTTGGCAACGTCGATCACCCCACCTGGCCGCAGATTCGGATCGAAGGGCACTGCCTTTTGGGGGTGGTGGGTTACATCGGGCACAAATATGTCACGGAAGTATCCACGATGGTTCGCCGTTGGGCCATGTCCAGGTTCGACGGTAGCGCGTTCATGGCCATCTCTTTGGTGCCGCCACTGGCCAGCAGATTGCAAATGTCATGGCCGACTGTGACCGCCGCTTGGTCATTGGATACGGGGATGTTGTCGTTATGTAGCTCGCGCAGGTATGCCTGTTCGTCGGAATTGAACGACGGTGCGAGTGGCAGCACCGCGATCAGCGCGGCGCAGACGGTGGTGGTGATCATTTACTTTCCCTCCGGTTTGCCAGAGGGCAGGTGTGACGCAAAGATAACAGCACAATGCAACAGGTAAACGTCCTGGTCAGACGGCTTGATTGTACGCCGTTGGGGCGGACGTAATCGCAGATTTTCTCGTGGTGAAACCTGCCCTTAGCAGGATTCGTTCGCACTGAAGCGGGTACTGCTTCCGGCATGAAGAACATCGCACGTGTCGCGGCATCAACGGTCGTAATGACCGCCGGTTTAGGGCTCGCGGGTTTGGGGCGGCTGCCGTCGCCCAGGCCCAACCCGCGCCGTTCCCGGATTATCACTGGTGCCCCGGCCAGTGGTGGGATCCAGGGTGGGGCGGCAACTGGGACGGGGGCCGCTGCCACGACGACCACTGGTACGACGGTGAAGCCCGCGACCAGGGCCACTGGCACAATGGCCCCTGGGACCAAAACTGGCAAGGTGACCAACACTGGCAAGGCGGGAACCCCGGCGACCACTGGCAAGGCGGGAACCCCGGCGACCAAGATCACCAGCCTGAGGTGATGTAAGCGGGAGCGCGCGGACCTAGGCTCCACGCAGCGCGACATCGACACCATCGACGGCGAACTGCGGCTATTGGCACGTAGCTCGCGAATTGACTGGCCGCACACCAAGTACCGCACACCAAGTACCGCGCACATAGACGAGCTGCTGGATGAGCGCTCGGCAACTATGACGGTCGCCCGGGTTTAATGAGCACCATGAGCGAGCAGTTGGAGTGGATCGAGGAGAGTGAGAGCACGTACGTAGCGCAGAGCGGTAAGCGCCGCTACGTCATCTCTAAGCAGTCCGATGGGCAGTGGGCTGTCGGACTATCCGATGGGGGCGCTCTTTTCTCCGCCAAGGTCAACAAGCCGCGCCTGGCGGCAACACTCGAGGAGGCCGAGCAGATAGCGCATGGCTGGCAGTCTGGGTTCGGGCATTGACGAGCACCTGATCCGGCGCTCCTCCCGTCATCCCCCGCCTGGGTGGCGAGCCTGGCTTCTGTCTTAAAACGCGTCGCTCTAAATTCGGCGGACGGCTTCGGCTCCCGGGTGCCTGGGTAATCACTAAGCGGGACGACTGTGGGTACGGACTGCCTGTGATTACGCCTTATCGCGGGATCGTAGCTCCCGCCTGAGATCGATCACCTCTTTCTCAAGGTCGATCACAGCCTTGGAGCACATAGCTGTCAGTCCAATGAGTTTCACTACCACGGCCCATATTTGGCTGTGCCCGGTGAAGGAATGGTCGAACTCGGCGAAGCGGTCGAGGAGTTCCTTTCCGACAACGGACTCGGGATCAAGCTGTATTCGTCGCATCTTGATGAACGGCGAGAAGTCAGGTGCTTCTTCGGGATAGGGCTCCATCTTGCGAGCGTAGGCCGCTTGCGGGCCCCGTTCACCCAATCACGCGCGAACATGACGACGAGGGACGGTACGGAGCTGGCTGCGACTCGCTGTAGCTGCGCCAGCAAGATAAGGCGCCCCGTCCTGCTAGGTGCCTAGTCAATCCCGAAATGGAAATACCCCATCCGCACAACTGGGAATCGGATCGCCGCGCAGCGACAACGTTTGCGCGTGCGCAAGGAGCAGTCTGCCACTGGTCCAATCCCAGTATCGCGCACCAGAGTTTTGCCAGGTGAGAGCCCGATTTTTACCGGGCCTTCATCGTCTCCGCGCAGTAAACGCGCAAAAGTGCCGCCGGCAGTGACGCGCACGGAGGAGATTGCTAAATGACCTCGTTGGGTTTGCGTTCTGAGCCGAGTCGCTTGTCATGATAGGCAGATGGCCGGGCGTGATCGCGACGAATCTGGCCGGCCCCGAAGCGCCCGACCGCGCGACGCTCTGGGCCGACCACTTCCGCCGGGCAGCGCAGGCGTTCCACGCGTTCCGAATGACCTGGTGCTGGCGCCGGCCGAGACCCTTGCATATGCCCAGGATCTGCTGGACCGAGGCCTCGCATTCAACGCTCACGAGGTGCTCGAGGCCGCGTGGAAGAACGGCCCGGTCGACGAGCAGACACTGTGGAAAGGCCTAGCCCAGCTCGCGGTGGGGATCACCCACGTCCAGCGGGGCAACCTCAAGGGTGCAACCACGTTGCTTCGCCGCGCGTCCGCCCATCTTGCCCACGATGATTGGCCGGCACCGCACGCTATCGACGTCGCCGGGTTGGTGGACTACGCCGATGCGCTGATCGACGACCTCGCTGCCGGGGTCGATGTCACCCCAACGCGGCTACGACCGCGCCTGGTGGTCCTAGGAGTCCAGTAGCCGCGACGACATGATGGGCGCCGGGCTCGCGTGATCGCGACGTGCGGTGGATTCGCCTTCCGACCGCGGAGGGAGCCATTGCACACTTCCAGGTGACGATGAAAGTCGGCTTCCGTCTGGAAGATTCGTAGTCCGAGCATTGGGGCAAGGTAGGGCTGGAACCCATCGAAGCTGTTCCAAAGCTGGTGGGCCAAACCACATCCGCCGATGCCCTAGATGAAGCCCGCGATGCAGTGGCCGACGTGGCTGATGTCGAGATCACCGTGACCGTCAGCGAACTAAGCACCGAAGCCCGGCGCTAGGGGCCGAGAATCACCCGTGTCGAACAGGGCGGACAGCTTCGCGATCTGCGTGGCCGACAGCGCCAGGCGCCTTGCTAGGGGTTTGCGCTGCTGCAGCCGACCCTCAGTGGCCCTGGCACAGCGGCCTGCGGCTGATCGCGGCTTAGGGCACAGTCCATTCCGGCGGCCTGGGCGCACCGGGCATCTGTGTCGGCACTCCGACCAGCCGCTCGCCGCGAAGCTCGTACAGCCGCCAGTCGTCCTGTGGCGGCAGCCATTTGCGCGGTACCTCGCTGCGATAGAGCTGCACGGTTTCACCGGCGCGCAGGTGGCGCAGGTCTTCGCGCAGGCCAATGCGATTGAAGCCAGCCGCGATGCGGCTCTCGATCTTCGTGATCATTGCTGCGCGCAGGCCGTCGGCTGGTGTGCCCGGCAGGTCTTCGGCTGACTGGCGGTCTCGGAGGCCGGAACCGAGTAGGGCTCTATGCTGCCGCCTGCGGCTGACGGGATGCGTCACACCGGCCTCGCGGCGCAGCGGGCGCATCAGGCCCAGGAATCGGCCAACGTGACCGATGTCGGCCATCAACAGCGCCCGGCGAGTTGGTCGAACCGATCACCTGGCTCAATACGATCATCCGGCCAAACCTTTACGAAGCTGTCAGGCCACCTAGCGTCGGCAATCCACGGGATCCCGCGCGCCAGGTGCGCATCCGCGAAGGTCTGCCCGGTCACCACCCACGCCGGGACAGTGACCGGTCGGCCAGCCAACAAAGCAGCCAACCGGCCAGACGGCGGTGCTGCCTTCGCCTCGGTGGTCAGCCGCTCAAGCTCGGCTGGATTGAGTTCGTCGCCGAGGGTGTAACGCGGGTCGATCATGTCGTGCTCGCGCTGATCTCTGTCCAGCAGATGGGCATAGAGGCCGGGCACGCGCATACCGGCTGGGCCTTCGGAGTCGTACTCAGCCAGTCGCGGCACGTTCGCGATCCCATCTGGCGTTAGCCGCGCGCTGCGCCTTGAGCGTGGTCTGACTCGGGGCATGCGGCACATCGGTGCGGATCAACCGCAGCAGCCGTGCCAACGACGAGTCACACAAACGGATCTCGGCGGACAATTTTACGCGGGACTTCGAGTCCTGGGCCGTCGCGTAGTCGGAGGACAGATCCGCGATGCGGTCAACGGTCATGCCCTGCAGCTCGTCGCCGAACATCGACTTGAATCCCGCGCCGATCTGGGCGAAGGCATTTCGCGATCGGATCTCCCAGCCGGGAATGTCGTTTGTGGTGACGACCAGCACGGGCCGACCTTTCTGCGTGCGCGGTTACTTGGCCGCGTGGCTTCCGCCGGTTGCGGCCGGCTCGGCCTTAGGCAGGTCGGGTTCGGCCGACTTGGCCGGCTTGGGGGTGCCGGTGAAGGTCAACACCGCACCTTCGCCGGAGCCCTCGCCATCCCAGTTGTCGACGTCGACGGTGACGAGCTGGCCGGGGCCGACCTCCTCGAACAGGATCTTCTCGCTCAGCGCGTCCTCGAGCTCCCGCTGGATGGTGCGCCGCAGCGGCCGCGCGCCCAGCACGGGGTCGAACCCACGCTTGGCCAGCAGCGACTTGGCCTTGTCGGACAGCTCCATCGCCATGTCCTTGCTCTTGAGCTGGTTACCGACCCGGCCCACCATCAGGTCGACCATCCGGACGATCTCTTCGGGAGTCAGCTGGCGGAAGACGATGATGTCGTCGATGCGGTTGAGGAACTCCGGGCGGAAGTGCTTCTTCAGCTCGTCGTTGACCTTCTGCTTCATCCGCTCGTAGTCGTTCACACCGCCGCCCTGGGTGAAGCCCAGGCCGACCGGTTTCGAGATGTCGGAGGTGCCCAGGTTGGACGTGAAGATCAGCACGGTGTTCTTGAAGTCCACCGTGCGGCCCTGCCCGTCGGTCATCCGGCCATCCTCAAGGACCTGCAACAGGCTGTTGTAGATCTCCTGGTGCGCCTTCTCGATCTCGTCGAACAGCACCACGCTGAACGGCTTGCGCCGCACCTTCTCGGTGAGCTGGCCGCCCTCCTCGTAGCCCACGTATCCGGGCGGGGCACCGAACAGCCGCGACGCGGTGAAGCGGTCGTGGAACTCGCCCATGTCGATCTGGATCAGCGCGTCGTCGTCGCCGAACAGGAAGTTGGCCAGCGCCTTGGACAGCTCGGTCTTACCCACACCGGACGGACCGGCGAAGATGAACGAACCCGACGGCCGCTTGGGGTCCTTCAGCCCGGCGCGGGTACGACGGATCGCCTTGGAGACGGCCTTGACCGCGTCCTCCTGGCCGATGATCCGCTTGTGCACCTCGTCCTCCATGCGCAGCAGCCGGGTGGTCTCGGCCTCGGTCAGCTTGAACACCGGGATACCGGTCCAGTTACCCAACACCTCGGCGATCTCGTTGTCGTCGACCTCCGAGACAACGTCGAGGTCGCCTGAACGCCACTGCTTTTCGCGCTCGGTTCGCTGGGTCACCAGCTGCTTCTCCCGATCGCGCAGGCTGGCCGCCTTCTCGAAGTCCTGGGCGTCGATCGCCGATTCCTTCTCGCGGCGCGCCTCGGCGATCTTCTCGTCAAACTCCCGCAGGTCTGGCGGCGCGGTCATCCGGCGGATCCGCATCCGCGCGCCCGCCTCGTCGATCAGATCGATCGCCTTGTCCGGCAGGAACCGGTCGTTGATGTAGCGGTCGGCCAGCGTGGCAGCGGCCACTATCGCGGAGTCGGTGATGGACACCCGGTGGTGCGCCTCGTACCGGTCGCGCAGACCCTTGAGGATCTCGATGGTGTGCTCCACCGTCGGCTCCCCCACCTGCACCGGCTGGAAGCGCCGCTCAAGAGCAGCATCCTTCTCGACGTACTTGCGGTACTCGTCGAGCGTGGTCGCGCCGATGGTCTGCAGCTCACCGCGGGCCAGCTTGGGCTTCAGGATCGACGCCGCGTCGATCGCGCCCTCGGCGGCACCCGCCCCGACCAGCGTGTGCAGCTCATCGATGAACAGGATGATGTCGGCGCGGGTGTCGATCTCCTTGAGCACCTTCTTCAGGCGCTCCTCGAAGTCACCGCGGTAGCGGCTGCCGGCCACCAATGAACCCAGGTCCAGCGTGTAGAGCTGCTTGTCCTTCAGCGTCTCGGGAACCTCGCCGTGCACGATCGCCTGCGCCAGACCCTCGACCACGGCGGTCTTGCCGACGCCGGCCTCGCCGATCAGCACCGGGTTGTTCTTGGTGCGCCGGGACAGCACCTGCATCACCCGCTCGATCTCCTTCTCACGGCCGATGACCGGATCCAGCTTGCCTTCCATCGCCGCCGCAGTCAGGTTGCGCCCGAACTGGTCGAGCACCAACGACGTAGAAGGGGAGCCGGACTCTCCTCCCCGACCACCGGTCCCGGCTTCGGCGGCCTCCTTACCCTGATAGCCCGCCACCAGCTGAATCACCTGCTGGCGCACCCGGGTCAGCTCGGCGCCAAGCTTCACCAGCACCTGGGCCGCGACGCCCTCACCCTCACGAATCAGGCCGAGCAAAATGTGCTCGGTGCCGATGTAGTTGTGGCCCAGCTGCAACGCCTCGCGCAGGCTCAACTCGAGCACCTTCTTGGCGCGCGGCGTGAACGGAATATGCCCCGACGGCGCCTGCTGGCCCTGGCCGATGATCTCGTTGACCTGGCTGCGGACACCCTCCAACGAGATGCCCAGCGACTCCAGCGACTTAGCGGCGACGCCCTCACCCTCGTGGATAAGCCCAAGAAGGATGTGCTCGGTCCCGATGTAGTTGTGGTTCAGCATCCTGGCCTCTTCTTGCGCCAGGACGACCACCTTGCGGGCACGGTCGGTAAATCTTTCGAACATCGGTGGTTACCTGCTCTCCCTCACCATCGGGTACAACGGATGCGCGCGGAACCCGCCTCCCACTCTAATCCGACGTTACGGCCGTGAAGTCGGGTGAAACCTTAGTTGTGCTGGGTTTTCGTGGTTTTCGGTGGTGGTTGTTCTGGCTACTGGAGGGTCAGTGGGATGGCGGCGCCGAGTAGTTGGAAGGCATGGCGTTGGGTGTCGGTGGCCTGGGCGAGGATGGGCACCGAGGTGGGGCCGCCTCGACGCGGTCGGGGGCAGCTTCACGATGCGGTACACCACGGTTACGGTCACTGCGGCGCGAACCGGCGCCGCCTGACCGGCATTTACGCTATCCGCCCCTGGCGGGGACGCCGAAACTGTCCGCACGCCCGGAGATTTCGTGTCCGCGGAGCCGGAGGACCCCATCAGGCGTCTGCTTTCCTAGC
>Ga0318567_10000690_pt1 | contig 13608 bp, 7 predicted proteins | sample GRESIP088b5f20_FD_203691 | JGI IMG/M metagenome (GOLD analysis project Ga0318567, IMG submission 203691) | Tropical soil microbial communities from Luquillo Experimental Forest, Puerto Rico - GRE.SIPMG.088b5f20 | ecosystem: Environmental > Terrestrial > Soil > Tropical forest > Bulk soil...
TATTTTGGCTCTTGTGTCTGCGGGAATGCCTTCACCGTTGTCTTTTACCGTGATGATCACTTTATCTTCTTCAATCACTTCGTTGATGATCACTTCGGGATTGTCCTGTTTCGAACAGGCTTCAACGGCGTTTTGCAAAAGATTGGTGAACAAACGGTTCAACTGCGTCTTATCCGCCAGCACATAAATTTTATGGGGCAAAAGATTTAAAGACACTTCAAAATTTTCAGTTTTTTCGTACAAAGAGCCAAGTGAGGATAACACGTCATTCAGATTGAACACTTCGTTTCTCACGTTTCCAATATTGGCAAACTGTGAAAAGTCGGATGCGATTTTCGAAAGGTGATCAATTTGTTCAACCAGCGTCCTTGCTACGTTCGCGGTGTGTTCTTTCACATTCGGCATGTTGTTATCAATAGCTTTTTGCAGATATTGAATACTCAGCTTCATTGGTGTAAGCGGATTCTTGATCTCATGTGCCACCTGTTTTGCCATTTCTCTCCACGCCCCTTCCCGCTCGCTTTTAGCAAGCGCGGCGGCACTTTCTTCAAGTTTCTTCACCATTTTGTTATACTCCTTCACAAGGCCTCCAATCTCATTATCGCGGCTCCATGTAATTTCTTCGTTCATGGTGCCGAGGTTAATTTCCTTCATCTTATTTCCAATGAGCGTGAAGTAGGAAGTGATGCGGTTTGTAATCACCAGCGCAATGATACCGGCGATAAGAAATATAAAAGCATTCAGGTTGATAATTGTTACCAGGAAGTTTGATATCTCTTTTTTCAATTCCGTTTGCGTATCAAAAGATGGAATATTCAGATAAGCGTATGCTTCTCCCTTATCATCGCGTAGCGGACAATACACACTCTGGTAATCCACGCCACCCATTTTCTCCTGGTTTACATACTGCACGAGCTTTTTATTGTGTACATTATAGTAAGCCAGCGGGTTCATTTTGCTGCTTAAAATTCCTTTGTTGTAAATAAAAGGATTTGATGAAATTTTCAAATCACCTTCAAGGCTATAAAGGTTGATATCCGCCCCATGAATTTCAGAAACCCTTGATATCATGTCCTCAAGATCCTTATCAATGCCCATTTTATAAAGCCGCATGATATCACGAAAACCTATATCGCCTTTTACGCGATTTTGTATTTCGTTGTTAACTGTTTGAATTGCTTTAGTCAGTCTGTCCTGTTTGGTTTGGTTGTAGCGGTTAATGAAAAAGAAAATCGTTGCAACACCAATAACAAGGAAAGAAAACAAACTGATGAAAATGATCGTTCCATGTATTTGCGAACGAAGGCTTAACTGCCAGTACGGTTTTAAATTTTTCCAACGCAAGCCGGATTGTATGATGAGCGCAATGATGCGGAACAAAGCCACTAACAATATAAACGCACTGAACAGATAAGCGAACAAAGTGATCGCTTCAATGAAATAGTTATTGTTCTTGGCAATTACTACAACCTTGTTGTTATCGCGATACCACAGCTCATCGTAACCATCTCTTCTTATCTGCGTGAAATCATTTTTGGGAAGCGTACTTGAGTCTAATTGTGTTGGAAATGGATAATCATTATAGTTCGTTAAAAGCTCCCTGTTGTTGTAAATGGCATAAGAGTATAACGGCGAATATTCATTTGGCAGAAAATCTTTCCGCTGCTTGAACAGCTCCGGAACAAGCGCATCGCTCTTGTAAAACTTTGGATCAGAAAGCATGAAAAAATAACCAACCGTGTTGCCCAGTGTGTCCGTCACCGTTTTCTTACTGATGTAAGAATATTTATCAAATGCTCTTTCAAAATATCGCAGATCATTTACCGCTGTTGGTTTTCCTTCAATCTGAAAAATCGTATTCAATGTATCGTATGAAACGGAGCCTTCATTAAAAAGCGGTTTTTCAGCTGCGTCAAACGTGTAAATATGATTGTTATATCTGTCCAGATAAGCACTGAAATTTTTGTTGATCAAACTATCTTTCAAATAAGTATTTGAAATAGGCAGCCTGAAACGCTCGAAATTTCCGTAGAGAAAATTATTGTCGACATAGGTAAGCACAATGCTCAAAAGCCTTTCGCTGGAAGGATCTGCCTGCAATCCAAGCTTCTCTGCTGTTCGTTTGCGTTGCTCAATTTCTATTTTAGTATTCTCTTCAATAATGATGGAAGCAACGGACATAGAGAAAATAAACAACCAGAAAATAACCTGGGATATGTTGAACCTGTTTCCGAGATCTGATAAGAATGTTTGCTTTTGCAGCCACGTATAAAACAATAGCCAGATAAGCACGTAAATGTTCAACTCAACAAATGTAGTTTGTGTTACAATGCTTAACAGAATCAATCCTGCAATGGCAATGGAAAGATAAAGTACGTAAGGCTTTCCAACATTGAGCGGCTGTACAATCTTGAGAATAACCTGCGAAAGAAAAAAGTAACCAAACGTAATAGCTGCCAGCACAACAAATCCCGCAAAGCTGTATTGATTCAGTATGCTGAAGAAGTTAGTAACGTTAAAAGAAATTCTCGCATCAGCGATCAGGCTTTGAATAATGCGGGCCACAGCGAAGGTAACCGCTACATAAAGAAAAATAGTGATTATGTACAGCGGCCATTGCCATATTGTTTTTACATAACGACTGAAATCTTTGTCGCCGATTTCCCGCCGCACAAACAACACGATCCAGCAAAACAGAAACACGTTGATCAGCAAATCACCGAGCGAACTGAAGATGATGCTGGAACTGTAGATGGTAGGATCGAAAAGCATGAACTGCCGCAGATTGAGCAGTCCCGGAAACAAATAAACAACTCCGCGTAAAATGAGGATGACCAGCAAAAGAAAACCTATTCCTGTTTTATAGTCGTACTTATTTGAAATGCTATGTGCTGCGTTGTTAATAAAGAACATTAGAAACGCAATGCCAATAAGCATGAATGTAAGTGAGAGCCAGTTGTTATTATTTACCGGATGCGTGTTTCGCTTTGCCTCCAGGTAAAACAGCACATTTCCTTTTTTGGAATAAACAGGATAATCCGTTTGATAAGTGGTGAGTGAAACTTTTTTCTCCGCTTCGGGAAACCCTTCTATTTCCCTTGCCAGGTTATTATTCTCGATGAAGTATTCTTTCCGTACAGGAATCAGAGCCGCAATAATCATTGGCTTTTCATCGTAGGTCGATTGCATTTTTATAAACTCATACTGCCCATTGCTAAGCTTTACAAAGGAAGTGGTATCCGGGCTTGATAACAGATCGACATCGGGAATCGCAGTTTGCGTGTTCCAAAACCGGAGCTCTGGTTGAGTGAATTCATTTAATGTGAAAAGGTAAACACCAAAAGGTTTGTCAACAATATCATTGATCGTTTGCTCAGAGGGGTTTGCGCTCAGCAGCTCACGTTGCAAAGCTTTATCCGCCGAAAATTCCTGAACCTCGTCTTCAATCTTTTGCAAACGTTTTTCAATACCATTGCGCACTTTCTCAACAGACGAATAAGAAACCCAATAGTTATTGATGATGAATGCAATAGTGAACAGCCATGCGGCGGCTAATATGAAGTAGGCATTACGTTTTAGAATTTCGGAAATAAAACTTCTCAAGATGATTGCTTTTGCTTTTTAACAGTGTTCCAAATGGCATCCATTTCCTGCAGGCTCATGTCATGCAGTTGTTTGCCTTGCTCTGAAGCAATGTCTTCCATTTGTGTAAAGCGCTGAATGAACTTCTTGTTGGTTCTTTCCAACGCATTTTCAGCATCTATTTGCAAAAACCGTGCATAATTAATTAACGAAAAAACTACGTCGCCAAACTCGTCTTCTATCTTGTCCTTATCATTTTCCTTTACAACCTCCTGCAGCTCCTGCAATTCTTCCTGCACCTTATCCCACACCTGTTCTTTATTGTCCCATTCAAAGCCTACCTGTTTAGCCTTTTCCTGCAATCGCATTGCTTTTACAGTAGCCGGCAGGGATTTTGGAACGCCGCTCAATACAGACTTCTTGCCTTCTTTAAGCTTCAGTTTCTCCCAGTTTCTTTTAACATCTTCCTCGTCATTTACCTGCACGTCACCATAAATGTGTGGATGACGGAAAATGAGTTTTTCGGAAATACCATCTATTACTTCTGTTAATGTAAACTGCTGTTGCTCCTTACCGATTTTTGAGTAGAACAAAATATGCAGCAGCAAATCGCCGAGTTCTTCTTTTATCCCTTTCCAACTTTCTTCGGTGATCGCATCTGTAAGTTCAAAAGTCTCTTCGATGGTTTGCTGGCGCAGCGTTTGAATCGTTTGCTTGCGATCCCATGGGCATTTCTCCCTAAGGTCATCCATGATCTGCACTAATTTTAAAAAGCTCGCCGACAAATTTTCCTGTTCCATAAAAAATTAAATTGCGTATGCTGAAAAAATAAAAAATCCCGTGAAAAGCAAGAGTAGGGAAACCGAGGTTAAGATATTGAATATAACAAATTTACCGATTGTTTGCCTTCTGCCCTGGCCGTAAAAGTTTCTCATTGCCTTGTATGCGTAATACAGGCCTGCGAAGAACATTAATGTTACAATATACGACACCCAGGAAAAGTGCTCGAGGCCTGAAATTCGCGACAGCGTGAAGAATACGAGCAAAAAGATAAAAGTGAAAATATACAGGTACACGAGAAAAATGCCATGATCCGCGAAATAAAATTCCTTCCGGCCAGAATAAATCAGCTTCAAAAACAATGCATATAGTGGAAGCGAAATAAACAACAGGTACGGCAACGAATGGAAAAACTTCTCCAGCAGATCGCGCAAAAATTCATTTCCACCACTTTCCGAATTACCATACTTCTGATGAAGTTCAATCGATCTGTAGTTATAGTGCCTTACAAAAAATCCGTCCTTTTCTTTTGCCGGAAGTGAGTCCTGGTACTTGTTGTATTCTTCTTTGGTTTCAAATTGCTGGCCGGCGCCACCTATTTTTACAATGTTCGATGAGTCAATAAAAACAGGTGCATGTTTCATCATCTCTTTTGACTTGGCAACGGCATTAGGATCGGCTGCGATCAAAGCTGCTGTTTCCTCTTTTTTAGCACGTTTATTGGAATGTATCCCCGGTTTAAAAAACGTAAAAAACAAAAAGAAAAATATCGCTGACGTAAACACGTACATCCGGATCGGGTTCAGGTAAGAAGCACGACGGCCCTTCATGTATTCCTTCGGCAGAAATCCTGGTCTCTTAAACAACATGAGTACGCTGCTAAAAAACTTACCGTCAAAATGCGTAATATCTTCAAAGAAATGCATTACTAAATGACCGAAGGATTCTTTGGGCTCGATATTTTCCTGACCGCAAACATGGCAATAGCGGCCAATTACCTCAGCCTTGCAGTTAAGACAATTTTTCTCTTTTCGTTGGTGAAAATGTGACACGGGTTAAATTTCGTTAAAAATAAATACAAATTTGATTGAGCAGCAAGTATTCAGATGAAAGAGTAGGTATATTTTAGCAAATAAACTATTATTTTGCTTCCTGATCAAAACGCCCGCGGGGCGAATGCGATCCGCCCTTGTGAAGATTTGTTTCATTTAAAATTTTGAAGTTTGAAAAGCATACTTAAGTTTTTAACGTGCCTTGCCCTTGTACTTTTTTCTGTTTGTGCCAACGCGCAATACTATTACAAGGATATTATTACCACGCAGCAAGTGAGCAATAACTACCATCTTTTGAAAAAGGCAAACGTCGCAACGGTTGTTCTTAAAAGTTTTGTACAGAATAATGAGGTAACTGAAGGATTCGATTGCAATCAAAAAGTTTCTTCGGCAGAAAACAAAGTCGTTACCTACACACAAACAACAGATGCAGGAGAGTCATTCTTCACTGCATTTTACAATAAAAATGACTTGCTCATTGAAACCATCGACAGCTCTTCGCACCTTGTGTCCACAACGGATTACACTTATGATGCGTCAAACAGATTGCAAAGCATAAAAAGCACCAGCCATGCAGGCGATATTGTAAATATTGAGGTTCACACCTGGCAATACAATGAAAAAGGCAATCCTGTTTCTATGCTAAAGATTCGCAATGGAGCAGATTCTACCTGGATCACTTACGTGTTGGATGACAAAGGAAATCCGACCGAAGAACATGCAAAAAGAAATGTAGCGATTCCCCAACCAACTGTGTTTTATTATTACGACGACAAACACAGACTCACAGATGTTGTGAGGTACAATCAAAAAGCAAAGCGCATGTTGCCTGACTATATGTTTGAGTACGACGAATCGAACAAAGTGTCTGTAATGACCGTTGTTCCAGAAGGCAGCAACGATTACCAGAAATGGTATTACAAATACGACGAGGACGGCTTAAAGGCCGCCGATTTCTGTTACAACAAACGAAATGAATTGCAGGGAAAGATTCTGTACGATTATACATATACGAAATAATGGTTGGTTAAAAAATATTTGGGAACCGTAGGGGCGAATTGCATTCGCCCGGCATCACCCAAACAATGCACGAACGCTGGCCCGGAGCCACACACAAATAAATATGTTTGCATCATTATTCAATTGGAGAAGCCTGCTGGCATTGTTCGGAATCGCTATCATCAGCGGAACGATATTCTATTCGCAATACCTCGCTTCGAAAATTGCGAAAGATGAAAAGCAAAAAGTGATGCAGTGGGTGGAAGCCAGCAAAGCCGTGGTGCTAAATCCTGGGATGGATCTTTCTCTGCCCAACATGATCAGGAATGAACAAACCGACGTTCCCATCATTGAAACAAATGAACGCGATAGCATTGTAAATTTCATAAACATAGACAGCGCAAGTGTTGCCCGCGATCCAAAATTTCTTTCCAAAAAACTAAAAGAATTCGGCAAGGCAAACGATCCACTGCTGATCATTTTAAGCCAGGAGCCTTTTATTGCCAACAAATATTATTATGGCAATACACAATTGCTGAATGAAGTAAAGTATTATCGTTTTCATTATCCTGATATTAACGTTGATAAACATTCGAAATAAATCCACGCAGAACCAGGTATGGGCGGGGATGGCCAAAGAAACGGCACACCAGATGGGAACTCCCCTGTCTTCATTGCAAGGTTGGCTGGAAATGTTGAAGGAAGATAACAGCAGCGACAACATTGTAAAGGAGATGGAGAAAGATGTTAGTCGCTTAAAACTGGTTTCTGACAGATTCAGCAAAATCGGTAGCACACCGAAACTCGAAAGCAGCAATGTGATTTACCAGGTGCAGGCGATGGTGGAATACATGAAAAAGCGAGCACCCGGCAGAGTTGACTTTTCCGTACAAACCCATGACCACAACGTTTTGAACGCGATGATCTCTCCTCCCCTGTTTGACTGGGTAATTGAAAATTTGCTGAAAAACGCTTTGGATGCAATGGAAGGGAAAGGGAAAATTTCAGCCGATATCCAGGACCATGCTGATGAAATTGTAGTGGACATTACAGATACCGGTAAAGGCATTTCTTCGGCGAACATTGCCAAAATATTCAAGCCCGGCTTTACCACCAAAAAACGCGGTTGGGGATTAGGACTGAGCCTTTCTAAAAGAATTATTGATCAATATCACCAGGGAGAATTGTTTGTAAAAAATTCAGAAATTGGCAAAGGCACTACCTTCAGAATTGTGTTGAAGAAAGAAATTAAAACGGAACGATGATCCAGACCTGACTATTTAAATCTGTTAGGTGTCGGTTATTAAAAAAATGAAACAGCTACTAACAATCTTGTTTTCTTTTGTTCTGCTTTCAACGCAGGCTCAATATTCCGGAATGACACCGGTTAAATTTTCCACCACTTTACAAGGCCTGGTCAGACTACCAGCCAGCTATAATAAATTGTCTGCAAAAAAGTATCCCGTAATATTTCACTTCTGTGGAAACAATGAAACAGCGAACAAAGGTGGGCTAACTCTTCTTATGAATGCCGGCTTCGGCAGGCAGGTTGCACTGCATCGTGTTCAGGGAACAATTGCTGATAGCATCATTCACGTTATTGTACAAAGCCCGACATCCGGAGCAATCGCGCAACCGAATTTAAGCAACCAGGTATTTGATTATGTTTTCACAAATTACCGTTGTGATCTTTCCCAAGATGCAAACGGCAAATACAAATATGTGGCTCTTATTGGGCTTAGCCAGGGTGCAAGCGATGTATGGGATATTGCCAGCTGGGATAATTCTGTGACTACTTACGGTGTCTCAAAATATTCCACGAAAATTAAAAACGTTTGGCTGGTTAGTCTTCCTGTAAAATTTCCTTCGCCGGCAACATACCAACGGGTCAAAGGCGATGTGTTTCACTTCGTTCATGGAGATAATGATCAACAAGGCTGTTGTGCGCTATGGCCCGCACAGGCTCAAAACAAGGCGTTGAATGCAAATGGATCTATCAGTTCAATTGATGTGATCAAGGGCGGTGGTCACAATAACAGCACATGGGATAAAGCCTGGTCCGTTTCTGGCAAAGACACAACCACCAATATTTATCGTTTGGTAACAAATGGATGGAGCACAGGCAAACCCAAAAAATAGGTTAAATCGGTACAGAAAACCAAAGGCCCACAATCTTTCGATTATGGGCCTTTTTCGTGCGGAAGAGGAGATTCGAACTCCCACGCCAGTTACGGCGCTACCACCTCAAAGTAGTGCGTCTACCAATTTCGCCACCTCCGCAAGGGAGTGCAAATATAGGGGCTAATTGCGAAATCAATACAGTTATGGTATTTTTTTTGTCGCTGGTCACTGATCGCTGGTTTATAGCGGTGCGACACATTAAATTTTCATTGCTATTCTTCTGTCGCTCAGGAACTTCTCAAATTCAGCAAGACTAAAACTGCTCAGGTTTTTATTCTTTGTCAACCCGCCCTTTTGTGCAGCCAGCACGCCGTACTTTACATCATGAAAGCCATCAATGTTGTGTGCATCCGGATCGATGGAAATAAGTGCACCCTGTGAAATCGCATCATCGATAAAGCTCCAGTCGACGTCCAGTCTTCTCGGGTGGGCGTTCAATTCGATTACTACGTTGTTTTCTACACAAGCTTTGATGATTGTTTTGTGATCAACAGGATAACCCTGGCGGCTCAGTAAAAGTCTTCCCGTCATGTGACCCAAAATCGTTGTGTAAGGATTATTAATAGCATTCAGCAACCTCATCATCGCCTTATCTTCCGGCATACTAAGATTCTGGTGCACAGAGCCAATTACAAGATCGAAAGTTGCTAAAATTTCATTGCTGTAATCCAGGGAACCGTCATTCAAAATATCGCTTTCAATACTTTTGAAAATCTTGAACGGATGCAGCTTCGCATTTAATTCATCAATGTATAAATGTTGCTCGCGAATTCTATCTTCCTGCAATCCTTTTGCATAAGCAGCAGTTTTACTATGATCGCTTATAACGAGATATTCATAACCCTGCGAAATACAAGCTTTCGCCATTTCTTCAACCGTGTTTACACCATCGCTCCAATTGCTGTGATTGTGTATAATTCCTTTTATATCCGACACGTGAATGATATCACTAAAATCTCTTTGTTTTGCCCGTTCGATAAACGCAGTTGTATCTCTTAAATAAGCAGGAACAAAATTGAAATGAATAGATTTGAAAATATCATTTTCCGATGCTACTTTGTTGGATGCGGACCATCCATTTTCTTTTTGCAACGCTTCGTAAAACTCAGGTGCAGAGCTTGTTTCAAGTAATTTGTAATAGAAGTTATCGTTTGTCGCAATGTAAAAAACAAGCAAAATATTTTCAGGCCCCTTTACTGCGATCATTTCAGCATTTACTTCTTCAACTACAAAATTTTGCTGGGAAAAGAAATCGCCGATAAAGTCAATATCTTTTGTTGTTACAAATTCAAGCTTGCTAATGATGGTATTTTGTCTGCGAAAATCGCCGGTAATTTCTAAAAGATCATCGCCAAATGCATTCGCTAATCCTGCTAACAATTGATGCGCATAACCTTCAATTTGTGCATATAAATAACTGCCGACATTTCTTAAAAAAAACTCAATATTTTCCTGTACACTTTTCTGTGTTTTTTCACCAAAGCCTTTGTATAATGTCAACCTGTTTTCATTGCATGCATACAACAATTCGCCGACGGATTCAATGCCCATTTCTTTCCAGATAGTGGAGATTTTTTTAGGACCCAAACCTTTAATGTTTAACAGATCCAAAATGCCGGGAGGGGTTTTTAAAAGCATATCCTCCAACGCCTGTAACTTGCCTGTATCAAGGATTTCAATGATTTTTCTTCCTGTAGATTCACCGATACCTTTGAGTGTAAAAAGTTTATCCGGAGATATCTCGTGCAAGGGTGTTGTGATCTTCTCTATATTGAAAGCAGCAACGCTGTATGATTTTGATTTGAAACTATTTTCTCCATGAATATCCATGAGTTTGGACAGCAACGAAAACTGATCAGCAATGGCATAATTATCAAGCGGCATAAATGGCTGTTTAGAGTGTGAAGATAGAGAGAAAATAACTGAATAATTGATTAACTGAATAACTGAATTTGAATGTCAATTTTAGCAGCTCATCAAGGCTTTCAGTCTTGAAGTTTTATTCCACCGCCCGAGGCAATAAGCCCGTGATAAAATGTAAAAACGAATTCGAAAAGCAGTAAATCACGCGGCGTTTTAGATGAACTTATTCTCCGTTCTATTTTTTAAAATTTCTCACTGCGCTACAACCCTTTACAGTAAAGCATTTCAGAGTATTCTATTTTTCATTTTCAACAACTCAGAAAAAAAAGTTAAGAAAAAATTTGGAGCGATTAAAAAATTATTCCAACCTTTGCACTGCAAACAATTAACAAACATGTCACGAATATTTTTACATAAACAACTACAAAATACGTTTTGCCCGGAGAGTGGGTATAACGTTTTCGGGGCATGTATTGCTGCAGATTAGTGAATAACAAAATCGCTTAAACATACGCCCCGCCTAAAAAGTGGGGCTTTTTTATGCACTGTATTCAGGCCAATTGTTTAAAAAAAAGAAAATGAAGTTTTAAAAAATGAATTTAGAAATACGATATAACCGATTTACATTTTTTGCACCAAAGGGGACTCTCCTGCACCCTCATTGCAACGCATATGTACAACCGAAACAAGGAATTACTGTACAGGAATGTGAAAGTCAAAGTTATCATCATCGACCGGATTGTGTCCATACGTAGGCGTGTAGTGTGCCTGCTAAAACGGAAGCCCGGTCGCAAAAAACGACCGGGCTTTTTATTTGTCGAAAACGGAACGCAGATTTTCATGATTGTCAAGATTAATCATGATTCTTTTAAAAGAGTTTCTATTGAAATCAGACTATCCACTGCTGATCATAATAAATCATGAAAATCATGAACATCTGCGTTCCTTCTCTAAAAAAACATAGCAGCATTCCAATTGGTTGGATACTTCATTTGGATTGAAGAGGTTGCTGGTTCGAGTCCAGCCTGCTATACGATTGGTCTGTTCGTCTAATGGTTCAGGATATCAAGCTTTCTACTTGATGATACCGGTTCGAATCCGGTACAGACTACGAAAGATTATTGGGTGGTGCAATGGTGAGCATTTCAGAATTTGACTCTGAAGATGTTGGTTCGAATCCAACCCCGATAACGAAATGTTGGCTTTAGCTTATCTGGTAAAGCGCCACACTGTGGATGTGGAGAACAGGGTTCGAGTCCCGGAGTCAACCAACAATACTGGCTTATAGTTCAACGGATAGAACGCTTCGCTACGAACGAAGTGATACAAGTTCGATTCTTGTTAAGCCAACAAGTACACTGCACGAAATTGACCCGTAGCTCAACGGTAAGAGCAGGAACCTTATACGTTCAAGGTTACCGGTTCGAGTCCGGTCGGGTCAACACAAACACACTGTTACAAAAATTGGTTCGTAACTCAATTGGATCAGAGTACCGGTCTTTTACACCGGGAGTTCAGGGTTCGAGTCCCTGCGGGCCAACAACGGATGAATAGCTTAAGTACAAAGCCTGTCGCGAAGAGCGAAAAGATGAAAGTAAAATCTTTCTTCATCCTATACCATGTGAGTGCGACGAAGTTGGAGAGTCGTAGCGGTCTGTAAAACCGTTGCCTCCGGGCTGAGCAGGTTCGAATCCTGCCACTCACACTTTGAATTAGGTTGTGCGTTAATTGAAGTTGTAGTTGTCGAATAACATTACAGCTGTACAAGAGTGCGACGCAACGAGGTTTAATACTTATTCAACTGTTTGGTTCATAAAAAATGGAGAATTGACAGAGTTGGTAATGTGCGGGTTTGCTAAACCCAGACTATCGCTCCGGCGATACAAAGGTTCGATTCCTTTATTCTCCGCAATTAAAACGAGGTGCTTTGGCAGAGCAGGTCTATGCACCGGAATGAAAATCCGGCAAAGAAGGTTCGATTCCTTCAGGCACAACATGCAGCATTATAAAACATAAACCAATGGAACAGCAACAATGGCGGAAATTAAACGGTCAGCGGATCGCCGGCCCCATCACAGACCAGGTAACTAAAGTATTGGCTCGCGAATATGAAGCGGGCAATGAACTTAAAGTTTGCATCGGAACCGATAGCCAGGTGAAAGGCAAAGTGACTGAATTCGCTACCGTAATTGTTTTTATCAGAAAAGGAAAAGGTGGTTTCATGTTTATACGCAATGACACCACTACACAGCAAATGCACCTCAAACAAAGAATGCTTGTGGAAGTAGCGAAAAGTATTGAAATAGCATATGAGCTCAGTAACGTCTTTTCAAGATACGGAGTAAGTATGGAAGTGCATGCGGATATCAACACGAACCCGGGCTTTAAAAGCAATGATGCATTGAAAGAAGCGATGGGCTACATATCAGGAATGGGCTTTGCATTCAAAGCAAAACCTGAAGCCTTTGCCAGCTCCAGCTGTGCTGATAAAATTGTGCATTAAGAAAAAAGTCGAAAAACATTTTCACTGCGCATATACGTTGCACAGTTGCGTGTAAGCTTTGTGTCAGTGAAACAAAAAATACAATTCACATCAAGTGATATAAAAAGCTTGCTTAACGGCAAGAAGGAAACATGCATGTTATCAGCAAACCAGATGAATGTTTCAAAGAAACGTCATAGTGCAGCGGTAGTAACCGGCTGTATGCTGTTGCGGGCAAGATGTATTTTCCTCTATTCTGTGTGTCGCGGGTTCGACTCCCGTCTGGACTTCGGGTTCAGTAGCTCAATTGGTAGAGCAACAGTCGTGTAGGTTCGAATCCTACTTCTTGATTGCAAGAATGGCGGAATGGTAGACGCAAAGCACCGAGGATGCTTCGATTTTGAAAGAAGAAGTACACCACTTCTTAAAAAATGGTGACTTTACTTAAAGAACAGATTGCTTTTCGGCGATGTTGAACATTAAAAAAAAGTAACCCTTATTCCCTATGTCAACAAAGCAACCGGATCCCAGCTTGTGTATTATTCAAAATGCATTAAGCCGCATGAAACTTTTATCAATTGCTACAGCAATGCAAATAAAACTTTCACGCTCAATAATTCAACCAATAATATCCGTTGTGATAAGGTGAAAGGCAATCTGGACTTTAAT
>Ga0318567_10000691_pt1 | contig 13605 bp, 11 predicted proteins | sample GRESIP088b5f20_FD_203691 | JGI IMG/M metagenome (GOLD analysis project Ga0318567, IMG submission 203691) | Tropical soil microbial communities from Luquillo Experimental Forest, Puerto Rico - GRE.SIPMG.088b5f20 | ecosystem: Environmental > Terrestrial > Soil > Tropical forest > Bulk soil...
ATCTTAAGGATAATCCAAAGGTCGCACACTTCAGCATTTGTTCTTTTTTGGACGATGAATGTTCGATCTTATCAAGCAAATTCCAACCTAAAGCATTTTCAATTTTCAACTTTCAATTCTCAATTATTTATTCTTCCTCCGTCTCAGCTTTTCGACAATCGACGAAATGATCTTCCTTCTTCTTGAAAACGATTCGGAAAGATTTTTTTCACCAGCGTATGAACTGCCAAGCTTTGCAACGCCAATTTTTTGAGAAGAATAAATGCCTGAGTGACCGCTGAAAAAATAAGCAATGAAACATGCCATCGCAAAGAATAAAATGTGTTCGCCGCCGAAAAGCTCCACGCCCATTACGGTGCAAGCGATAGGAGTGTTGGTGGCTGCTGCAAAGACAGCAATAAAACCAAGCGCTGCAAAAAGATCAACAGGGGCATGAAACAAAATAGCAAGTGTATTTCCAAGCGCGGCGCCAATAAAAAATAACGGCGTTACTTCTCCTCCTTTAAAGCCGCTGCTCAGTGTAATGGCTGTGAACAATATCTTCCAAAACCAACTGAAGTATGTTGCGCCGCCTTCATTGAATGCGTTTACAATGCTTACTCCATTTGGATTTGGACTCGTGACACCAAGACCCAGATAATCATCAGTGCCTAAAATATATGTCAATGCGATGACAATGATCGCTCCTGTAACAGGTATGAACCAATCGATCTTTATGAAACGCTGAAATGTTTTTTTCAAAAAAGAAGTGAGATCCGCAAACAGAAATGCGGCCAATCCAAATGCAATGGCGCTTACAACAATTTTCCAAAGCATCTGAAATGAATCAGCAGAAAAATATTGCAAGGTGTTTTTAAACAGGATATGATACTGCGTGTGGTGAATGCCCCACGCACTGCAAGTGTAATTTGCAATGATAGCAGCGAAAATGCAGGGCAGCAAAGCATCGTAGCGAATGCGGCCAATCGTTAGCACTTCCATTGCGAAAATGGCACCGGTAACAGGCGTGCCAAAAACTGCGCCAAAACCTGCGGCAATACCGGCTGTAAGAAGAATTTGAAGTGATTCTTTATTGGTAATGCTGAGCCATCCCGCGATGGCTGCTGAAATGCTGCCGCCCATTTGCACCGCCGTTCCTTCACGGCCCGCAGAGCCTCCGAATAGATGCGTAACAATTGTGCTGAAGAGTACCAGCGGAGCCATTCTTTTAGGAATGCCCGCTGCAGGTTCGTGTATTTCTTCTATTAAAAGATTGTTTCCTTTCTCTGCATTTTTGCCAATGCTTTTGTATAAGAAATGAATGAGCAATCCACCCAAAGGAAGTAAGAATAACAACCATGTATGTTGTTGCCTTGTTGTCGTGGCTTTGTCTAGCAACCAAAGGAAAAGTGCAACGGCAGAGCCAATGCAAATAGCAATCGGCGCAACCTGCAATAAAAGAACCACCAATCGCAAAGACCCGGGAAATCTTTCTTTTAAGTTGGAGTAAAAAGGCATACCTACAAATGTTTTATTTGTTTAACCATTGTAGGCGCCATCAGCTTTGCAGCGGTTGGGTAGGGAAGACACCATTTCCCTTGAAGAGAGCGAACGCAGATTTTCAAGATTCTTATGATTAATGATGATTTGAGGTTAGGGATTTGGAATTTGATCCAGCCTTTTAATCTCAAATAAAAAGATCTTGTCAAATCATGACAATCATGAAAATCTGCGTTCCATTCTCTAATACCTGTGTATCTTCTTCAAATCTACTTTCCAATCTCCTTTTGAGCGAACGATGAACAACACGGTTGTGTCGTTTCTCTTAAAGGTATTTGAGTAAGCATAACTCACAATGGAATCGCTTACGTTTTCGATTTTGATGGGAAGAATGTTTGCGTTCTTGTAATTGATCTTGTTTTCGTTGCTCAATTTGTCGTAGCTCTCATCTTTCCATTTTCTCAGGATCATTACATTCATGGAGTCTTTAAGCATGTAATTGAGCGCTCTGTCGTAGTCGCCATCAAGTGAGGCCCTGATAAAAAGTCTGCCTGCATCCTGGGCATCTTCCGCTTTTTCAAAACCTGCGCTGGAATTATTGTTGCCACAGGCAAAAAGGATAGAAGAAATGGCAAAAAATACAAGTAATTTTTTCATAACCCGGTTGTTATATGTGCAAACATAGGCTTTTGGAATTGAAAGTTGAAAATTGAAAGTTGAAAATGGGGCAGGCAATAATTGAAAATTGAAAGTTGTCCCCACAGTACTGTGGGGATGAAAATGGGGTGTCTGTAGGGGCGAATTGAATTCGCCCTGCAACACCCGCTGGGACGTCGCAATTGACGAGGGAAAATTTATAATGAAAACGGGCTAAAAAAAGCAGCAGACCATATCGATCTGCCGCTCGTTATTTTTAGAAAATCATAATGTCTGATAAAACATGGAAAAATTGTACGTGAAAGCATTTTCAACTTTCAACTTTCAATTTTCAACTAACCTGATTGTCCCTTTCATACGCTCTGATGATCGCTTTAACCAGACGGTGACGAACAACGTCTTCTTCGTCAAGCTCGATATGGGCGATGCCGTCAACATTTTTCAAAATGCGAACCGCTTTTTCCAGACCGCTCTTTTGATTTTTAGGAAGGTCGATCTGCGTCATATCACCGGTAATGATCGCCTTTGCATTGGCGCCGATACGTGTAAGGAACATTTTCAATTGCAGGTCCGTAGCGTTCTGTGCCTCATCAAGGATGATGAAAGCGTTATCCAGCGTACGACCGCGCATGTAAGCAAGCGGTGCAATTTCAATGGTTCTTGTTGTCATATAGTAGCCAAGTTTATCGGCTGGAATCATGTCATCCAAAGCATCATACAATGGACGCAGATATGGATCGATCTTTTCTTTTAAATCGCCGGGTAAGAAACCAAGGCTTTCGCCGGCTTCCACTGCGGGACGTGTAAGAATGATCTTCTTCACCTGCTTGTTCTTCAGTGCACGTACCGCCAATGCCACAGCGGTATATGTTTTACCTGTACCGGCAGGTCCGATTGCGAACAGAATGTCATTCTTGTCAGTTGCAGAAACCATTTTCTTTTGATTCGCTGTGCGGGCTCTGACTGTTTTGCCGTTTGGTCCGAAAACCAATACGTCGTTAGGATTGCGATCAACAAAATGATCGATTGTTTCCTGATCATCGCCACCCAGGATCTGTTCGAAATAGTTTTCGCTCATGTGCCCGTTTCGCTGCAGATATTGCACCAGCAATTCAATTTTTTCTTTAGCTGATTCAATTTGTTCCGGAGCGCCACTTAATTTGATCTGTGTACCTCTTGAAAGGATTTTTAGTAATGGAAATTTTTTCTTGAGAATGTCTAGTTTTCCGTTGTTAACACCAAAAAACTCGATGGGGTTAACGGTTTCCAGGTTAATAATTGTTTCAGTCAAAGTGGTTCAGTTTAAGTTCTAAAATAGTTTTTTGAAACTGAGGCGGGAGGCCGATGAACTTTTGTAGTATTTATCCTTACTAACCGTTGTTCCAGCCTTTATCCAAATTTAATTGTTGGTTTAATTCATTCCAATTTTCACTTATCCCCAGTTGTGGAGAAGTTCTGGTTGTTAGTTTTTGGTTGTTAGTTGTTAGGCTTTATTTTCGGTCACTCCTTACTGTTGGCGACCTCTGCTAACAACTACAAACTATCAACTAACAACTTTGCTTAAGAACATCTCTCTCGTAGTTTCAAAACATTGTACATCCTTATTTTCCTCCTTTATAATTTTTGTCCTTTGCAGGAACTTGTCTAATATTTTTATGGAATTCTTATTTTCTACCATTGCATGTGCAACGACTTTGTCAACGTTGAGTTTGTTGAAACCATATTCCAGTGCAGCAATTGCGGCCTCCGTTGCGTAACCTTTTCCCCAATATTACGAAAAAAACGATAGCCCAGATCGATCGTATGATCTTCTAGTTTTTTAAGTCCGCACCAGCCAAGAAATGCATCATCTTCCTTGCGGTAAACTGCCCATCTGCCAAAGCCAATATTGTATTGTGGTAAAATGATGTTCACGAGCACATCATGTGCTTCCGCGAGATCTTTCATTGAAGCGTTTCCGGTAAATTTCACAACCTCTTCATCCGAATTAAGATCAAAAAGCTTTTGTTCGTCCCCCACACTAAACTGCCTGAAATATAAGCGGGCAGTAGAAAAAAGATCATCCATCATATTTGCAATTTAAGGCAAAATGGTTAAAATTCCTCGTTAACAAATTGTAAGGGCGAACGCTTAATGCCTAATGCTTAATGCAGCGGCTGCGCGTTTTGCGTTAGGCGTTTGACATTTAGCGTAGAACGCTCCAAGGTCTCTTTGTCTGTCTCCATTTTCGGTACTCAAACCTTGACTATTGGTTTTTGTATTTGGCAAAACAAAAAAATTAGGGTTAACTAATCTTGCTTTCGGTTAAGGGGTAAAATAATTGTGCCGTGAGAGAACGTATGAACTCTGAACTATGAACTAGAATTGAGTTCATAGCTCATACTTCATAGTTCATATTTTCCCAAAAATCCCTCTTGACACTGAACTCTTTTTTTAGTAATTTGTTAATAGAGAATTAACGTTATTTTTTTGGCTGATCGACTCTTTTTAACTCCCGTTTTGCGCAAGCAAAAACAACTATCTCAATTCTACCAACCTGAAGATTTTTTTGGTCTGCAATCCTTTATGTGCATCCAATGTCATTGTGGAAACTGTATATATCCATGGGCTAACAGATTGATCAAAGATTAAACCTCAGTGTATGAAAGCCTGTCCCTTTTTATTGCTATGTGCAATAGTAACTTTTGAAGCCTGCTCCAAATCAGACTCCATAAACAATGCCTCCTCTACCACAGCTAACTCAGACATTAATCAGCAAGTTCCAAATATTACAGTAGATAGTGCAGTCGGAAGTTTTATGAGAAAGTACAATATACCCGGCGCAGCAATAGCCATATCCCGAAATGGAAAAATGGTATACCTGAAAGGTTACGGTTTTGCAGACGTATCTTCAAAAACATCTGTAACCGGTTCCAGCTTATTTAGAATTGGAGGTTTAAGCAAAACATTTACAGCAGTCGCCATTATGAAGTTAGTGGAAGATAAAAGACTAACCCTTGATACAAAAGTATTTGGCGCCGATGGTATTCTTGGTACCACTTATGGTACGCAGCCGTACAGCGCCAATCTGCAAAATATAACTGTACGCAATCTTATGCAGGAAACAGTAGGCTGGCAGGCTGATGGTAACGATCCTATGTACGTTTACCCTAATTACACTGCCTCACAACTTCTTTCGTGGACAATCGACAATCGTCCGCTTACAACTGCACCGGGAACATCATACACGGCGTCAAACTTCACTTACTTTTTGTTGGGAAGAATAATTGAAAAGATTACGAACGTTTCATACCCAAGTTATGTGAAGGTAAAAGTGCTTGAAGCCTGTGGTATAAGCGATATGCAAATTGCAGGAAATACAAAGGCTGATCGCAAACAAAACGAAGTGACCTACTACGGTTACAGTGATGAAGATCCGTACGGCTTCAACATCGCACGCATGGATGCTGATGAGGGATGGCTCGCCAATGCACAGGATGTGTTGAAATTTTTAGTGAGTACGGATGGATTTACTACAAAAGCAGACATGTTTACAAGTGCGTCTCTGCAGGCAATAACAACGCCTTCTCCAGGTTCAAATTATGCAAGCGGCTGGTTTGTAAATGGCGACAATTGGACAAATGTTGGCAATCTTCCAGGGTCCAGTGGTGAAATGGTGAGAACTAGTGGTGGCTTCTGCTGGACAATTCTTTGCAACTCTCGAAGCACTGACGCAAATTATTTGATCGATCTTGATAACATAGTTTGGTCAGTCATTAACAATAAAGAAACTCAATGGCCGGCGAGCAATATTGATCTGTTTTAAGTATCTGCGACGAACGATGTACGGTGCACAAATGGTGCAGAATGCCAGGTAATAAATGATTTTTTGTGCATCGTACTTCGTACGTCATACATTTTTGCAGACTATTGGGTATACCTTGGTTTTTAACATTACATGAGCATCATCCTTCGCGCTATGATGTAAATTTGCGCCATCAAATAATTGCAATTCTCACTTAGCTATTTAAGAAATCTGCACAGATAGTGCTGCGAAAATCGTGGCAAACATTATATCCGACTTCATTTGATAATGGTAAATACTTGTTTTCATTTTGGAGACAGGTCAATTATAAAACCTTACAAAATAAAAGGAGAATTTATGAAACAGTTAGTAGGTAAAGTAGCAATCGTAACAGGAGCTGGATCTGGTATTGGACGTGAAGTAGCATACCTGTATGCTGCGGAAGGAGCGAAGGTGGTGGTATCTGACATCAATGAAAAAGGCGGCAATGAAACCGTAGATGAAATTAAGAAAAAGGGCGGTGAAGCTTTCTTTGTGAAGGCTGATACTTCCAAAGCTTCCGACAATGAAGCGTTGATAAATAAAACCGTAGAGAAGTATGGTGCATTGCACATTGCGTGCAACAATGCAGGTATTGGTGGCCCGTCTGCACCGGCAGGAGAATATCCGGTAGATGGCTGGGAAAAGGTGATAGGTATTAACTTATCAGGTGTTTTCTATGGCATGCGCTACCAAATACCGGCCATGCTGAAAGCAGGAGAAGGCGCTATTGTAAACATGGCATCTATTCTTGGACAAGCAGGTTTTAGAGGTTCTATTGCCTACGTTGCAGCAAAGCATGGTGTTGTAGGAGCAACAAAAACCGCAGCACTTGAATACAGCAGCAAAAACATTCGCATAAATTCAGTAGGACCGGGCTTTATAGAGACACCATTATTGCAAGGCATGGACAAAGCTGCACATGACGGATTAGTTGCTTTGCATCCAATCGGCAGGTTAGGTAAACCGGAAGAAGTAGCTGAATTGGTGCTGTTCTTAAGCTCTCCAAAAGCATCATTTATAACAGGCAGTTATTATCCTGTTGATGGTGCGTACCTGGCGCAATAAGGTTTCGCACACAGATGACACTGATTAGACCGATTTACACAGATCTTTTGGTGTATGTGGTGTTGGCTAATAAAATTTAATAGCAAAGGGAGTAGAAATTTGACATCGCTTCAAATTTCCTCTCCCTTTCTTGTTTCACTGTTTCAATATTTCAGAGTGGCTACGCATGTGAAAAAAATCAGTGTAAATCAGTCTAATCAGTGTCATCTGTGTGCCCAATTGCTTAACTTCGCCCGCTATGACAATAGAACAAATCAAGGTTATGAGGGAGCGCGTTAGCGTCCTGAGGAGGTTTCTTTGACGTCGCTAACCGACAAGACAAGATCCAGCAAGACAAACAAATGACGCTTAGTTCCGGCTTTTGGGACGATAATGAGCGTGCAACAGCCATTTTAAAAGAAATTAAAGTACACGAGTATTGGGTGGGTTTGTTTGACAAAGTGCAAACCACAGTGGAAGATTTTGCGGTGCTTTTTGATTTCTGGAAAGAAGGCGAAGCATCGGAAGAAGAAGTGAAATCGGCGTACGAAAATGCACTGAAAGAAATTGAAGATGCAGAATTCAAAAGCACGCTTAACCAACCGGAAGATGAGCTTCCTGCGGTATTGCAAATAAACAGCGGTGCCGGTGGTACAGAGAGCCAGGATTGGGCGGAAATGCTTGCCCGCATGTATCGCATGTATGGCGAAAAGCAGGATTGGAGCGTAACCCAGCTCGACTGGCAGGATGGCGATGGCGCCGGAATAAAAAGTGCGACGTTACAATTTGACGGTCCGTTTGCTTATGGCTTTTTAAAAGCTGAAAGCGGTGTTCATCGTTTGGTGCGCATTTCGCCGTTTGACAGCAATGCCAGGAGACACACCTCTTTTGCCAGTGTGTATGTATATCCTTTGATCGATGATACAATAGAAATTGAAGTAAATCCGGGTGATATCGAGTGGGCATTTTTCCGAAGCGGTGGAGCCGGTGGACAGAACGTAAACAAGGTGGAAACCGCGGTGCGTTTAACACACAAGCCAACGGGAATCATCGTGGAATGTCAGCAGGCGCGTACGCAAGGTGAAAACCGTGAGAAAGCAATGACGATGTTGAAGAGCCGTTTGTATGAAGAAGAAATGCGCAAACGCGAAGCGATAAAAAATGCCGCCAACTCATCCAAGAAAAAGATCGAGTGGGGCAGCCAGATCAGAAGTTATGTTTTCCATCCATACAAAATGATCAAGGATCACCGTACCGATTATGAAGTTGGCAATGTACAACCAGTGATGGACGGCGAGCTGGATGGATTTATTAAGGCATATTTGATGAGCGAGAAAGAGACGGAGTAATTAGGAGTTAGGAATTAGGAATTAGAACCGGTTCTTAATTCCTGATTCTTTTTGCAATATTCTAATTCCTAATTTCTAAATCCTAATTAACTATCATGGCTTGGATTTTCTTAATTCTCGCAAGTGCTTGTGAAATTGCCTTTGCGAGTTGTTTAAAATTGACGGAAGGATTTTCGAATATCAAATGGACAATTGCTTTTGTGTTCTTTTACGTGATGAGTGCGATATTGCTGAGCCAGGCGGTGAAGACATTACCAATTGGAACAGCATATGCAGTGTGGACGGGCATTGGCGCAGCAGGAACAGTGTTGATCGGTATTCTCTATTTTAAAGAACCGTACAGTTTCTGGCGCATATTCTTTTTGTGCACGCTGATCATGTCGATTGTGGGATTAAAGGTTGTTTCAAAACACTAGAGTCAGGGTAGCATCAAAGCTTTTGAATTTTGGCTTTTTTCTTTTGACTTAATCTCACACAACAACATTGCTTATTTTTACAGAATTACAGGATCACAGCTATCAATAACTAAAAACAGAATTAAACATGAGTTACGGCTATTTCAATTATCCTTTGCCGGCAAACGAGCCGGTGTTGAACTATGCACCGGGTTCTCCGGAAAAAGAAACACTGAAAAAAACATTGGCGGAACTGAAGAAGAAAGAGATTGATATTCCAATGTACATTGGCGGAAAAGCAGTAAAAACAGGTAACAGAGTTGCCATTCATCCTCCACACGAAATCGCCTTCACACTTGGTCACTACCATGCAGGTGAAGAAAAACATATCAGACAGGCAATCGACGCTGCGCTGAAAGCAAAAGAAGAGTGGTCAAATATCAGCTGGGAAAACAGAGCGGCTATCTTCTTGAAAGCGGCAGATTTGATCGCGACAAAATACCGTTCTTATATGAACGGAACAACCATGCTTGGACAAAGCAAAAACGCTTACCAGGCTGAGATCGACAGCGCTTGCGAAATCATCGACTTCCTTCGTTTTAACGTTCACTACCTGAGTGAAATCTATCGCCAGCAGCCGATCAGTTCTCCGGGCATTCACAACCGTCTTGAATACAGACCGCTTGAAGGTTTTGTATTGGCAGTTACACCATTCAACTTCACTGCCATTGGTGGTAACCTTCCAACTTCTGCAGCAATGTGCGGCAACGTAGTAGTTTGGAAATGTGCAGAAACACAAATCTATTCTGCCCAAATGTTCATGCGCATTTTGAAAGAAGCAGGTTTGCCTGATGGCGTTATCAACCTTATTTATGTGCCGGGTCCAACCCTTGGTGAAGTTTGTTTCAGTCATCCTGAATTTGCAGGTGTTCACTTCACTGGTTCTACAGGCGTTTTCAACACCATGTGGAAGACAATAGGTGAGAACATGGGCAAATACAAAAGCTATCCACGTATCGTTGGTGAAACAGGTGGCAAAGACTTTGTCGTGGCACACAAAAGTGCAAACCCAGACGCTGTGGCAACTGCGTTGGCAAGAGGTGCGTTTGAGTTCCAGGGACAAAAATGTTCTGCAGCTTCAAGAGCATATATTCCTTCAAACATTGCGAATGAAGTAAAGAACAAACTGGTAGCACAGGTAAAAAGCATGAAGATGGGAACTGTAGAAGATTTCACCAACTTCATCAATGCCGTGATCGATCAGAGAAGCTACGAGAAAATTAAAAAATACATCGACAACGCTAAGAAAGATAAAAAAGCGAAAATCCTTGTGGGCGGTAACTGCGACAGAAGAAAAGGATATTTCATCGAGCCAACTGTTATCGAAACAACTGATCCGAAATATGTAACCATGTGCGAAGAGATCTTCGGGCCCGTGCTTACGATCTACACATATGATGCAGATCAGTTTGAAAAAACATTGGCGCTGGTTGATTCTACTTCTCCTTATGCATTGACAGGTTCTATTTTTGCACAGGATAAAGCTGCGATCGACCTGGCAACAAACAAATTGCGCAACGCCGCAGGTAACTTCTACGTAAATGACAAGCCAACAGGCGCCGTTGTGGGCCAGCAACCTTTTGGTGGTGCAAGAGGCAGCGGAACAAACGATAAAGCCGGTTCTCAACTGAACCTCTACCGCTGGTTAAGCGCAAGAACAATCAAGGAAACATTCAATCCACCTGTGGATTACCGTTATCCGTTCTTGAACGAAGCTTAAGAAAGCACGCAGATGACGCTGATTGGACTGATTTACACTGATAAATTAGTTTAATCAGTGTTTTTGTTTTGTGTACTTGCCAATCCTGTAGTTGATTGATAAAAGCATAGAATTCGATAAAAAAAATCTGTGTTAATCAGTCCGATCAGTGTTATCTGTGAACTAACTTCCTCAAAAAATCTGCGTAAATCTGCTAAATCTGCGTCATCTGCGTTCCATTCGCTATTTTTATGAAAATTATTTTTCTTGAAAACGGTTTTAAACAAAGAGCAACTGGCAATAACTATCAAAAGGTTAAGTCATCAGATACTTGAGAATCACTACAATCTTGAAAATACGGTCCTGATCGGCATTCAGCCACGCGGCATTTATTTCAGCGACAGACTGGTTGAAAATCTTAAGCAGGAATTGCCTGCAAGCGCCATCAAATATGGCAAACTCGACATTACTTTCTACCGCGACGATGTAAGAAAAGAATTGCACCTCGCCAATCATACAGATATTCCTTTTTCCATAGAAAATAAACAGGTGGTGCTTGTTGACGATGTGTTGTACACCGGTAGAACCATACGTGCAGCGCTGGATGCTTTACTCGCATTTGGCCGACCTGAAAAAGTGGAACTTTGTGTTTTGATCGACAGAAGATTCAGCCGCCAATTGCCTATCCAGCCTGATTATGAGGGCAAAGCCATCGACTCTTTAATCACAGAAAAAGTAAAAGTTTCCTGGCAGGAAGTACACGGTGCAGACGAAGTTATCTTGCTGTAAATAATTCGGCACATTATAAATTTCCGGCTATTTTAGCCACCTATTAACTCTATTACTACCTGATGAAGTACTTTAACTTTATCTTGTTCGGCATGCTCGTATGTGCCGGAGCAAGCGCACAAACCGACTCTACTTACATTGATCTTGGCAGAATGCGTGCCAGGAAAGAATTCATCCAAACCACAGTTATCAAAGCAAGTGATCTTGCGCAAATGCCCTTCACTACGCTTAGTGATGTAATTCGTTTGTGGGTAAACGGTAGTTATTCCGACAAATCAACAATGGTGTATGTTATTGACGGCGTGATGATCAATGATGTTGATGCGTACAGCATTTTTGACATCGAGGAAATCATAATCGTTAACGACGCACTTTCGCAACCAAATGGTGCATCAAATTTGCAAACGCTTGCGTTGATTAAAACCAAAGGTGTCAAAAGCACCAAACCCCATTTTTCCTTTGCAGGACAGGCATTCGCGGTCACTAAAAAAGAAAATGGACAAAAGTATACTACCGAAGTTTTTCACCAGTATGGCTTAAGCGGTTCAGGAAATATCGGTAAGGTGTCTGTAGGCGGATCTCTCAACTATTTGCATGATCCAATGCCAAACAACGACAGTGTAAAGGTTGCCACAACACCAAACATTGACAGGTTCAGGCTGCATCTTTGGGCACAAACAAAACTCGGAAGAAAGAGCACTCTTGCATTACAGGGAAATTATACACCACAGGATTGTCATAGCAATTTTACAAGCTACTCTCCATATGTCATATCCTCTTATGTGAGGAACTATAACGAGTCTTTGATCAACGCATCCTTGCAGCTACAGACAGCGTTTACAAGCAGGTTGCAAAATAAATTTTCAGCGGGATACACCAATGGCATTCAAAAGGCTTTCGATTCTACCGGCAATTTATCCGTCAACAATTCAGCAAAAAACTACACGAACAATGATGGCAATTTGAAAGGGCACTTTGTTTATTTGAACGATAATCTTAACTATGTCTGGACCTTGAAGAACTGGAAGATTGAACCCGCACTGGGTCTCAATTTTCAGTCTCTGAAATATAATTACACAAATAATCATTTGTTGTGGGACAATGGCAATCATGCGAGTTCTACGGAAACAGAAAACGAAAGCAAAAATTTTCTTACCGCAACACCAATGCTTGCGGTTTCATATAAAAACATCGTGAATGTTCAGGGAGGTTTTACCCAGGATCTTGCTACAATTGTACCAAATGATCTTCATGGATCCAGGACCTTTCCATTTGTAAGTCTTGCTGTGAATGCCTTGCCTTCAAATGCAAAACTATCATGGAAAATCTATGGCTCTTATGCAAAGATGTTTGCTTCAAACAACATGTCGGCATTTCAGTTAAATGATTTTACATTGTTTAATAACTACTACAACCTTCCGTATTCAATTTTCAGCGAGGGCATTTGGCCAAATGGTCCCACTAAGTCCACCGGTTTCAACGAAAGATACCAGGCCGGCAGTGACTTTTCCTTCCTCCGGAAAAGATTTGCACTGGGTTATAACTACCTCCATGTATCAAGTTCAGATGTTACCCCATATGTATATCCGCGTATCGCAATGTTCTATCTCCCCGGAAAGTATAAAATGGAAAGGCATCAGCTAAGTTTGACGGGAGAAGTCGTGCAAAACAAATCGTTTAAATGGCGCACCGGAATGTTCGTAAACTTCCTGAAGATTCATTCACATATATATGGTTTTGAATTTCCTTCTGATGAAAAGCCCAACACCGGCGGATGGACAAACCGGTTCGGCTACAAAAGTTTTTCACTGGGAGCAGACATGCTTTACATGTTGAACAAAGACTTAGTGGTGACCGGGGGCAAAAGCGAGAAGCACAGCTCTGTTCTTCTTCAAAATGTTTATCTGTCCTACTCATTCAATGGCGGCAAATTGCACAATGGTAGCGTGTATGTCAGCAGCCGTAATTCGACGGACTCTAACATTATGCCTTTGTCCAATGATGGTCGCAGGTTTTATGGCGGCGGAGTGAAGTTCGATTTTTAGTGTTTGTTGTACGGTGAACGAAATTCTTTCGGGTGGTTCACTCTAACGACTTTCATGCACCGTACATCGTACACACGTTGTACCTCGTACACAAATTCACGCTGTTCACACTATCTCCACACCGCCAAAAAAACTCCCTCTCGTATTCTTTTTTCCTATAGCTTTGCCCCTTAAGATGCAACTATCTACCAAACATCTTTTAGGGATTAGGGACCTTGTTCCCAACGATATTCAAATCATTTTAGATACCGCCGCTCAGTTC
>Ga0318567_10000693_pt1 | contig 13600 bp, 12 predicted proteins | sample GRESIP088b5f20_FD_203691 | JGI IMG/M metagenome (GOLD analysis project Ga0318567, IMG submission 203691) | Tropical soil microbial communities from Luquillo Experimental Forest, Puerto Rico - GRE.SIPMG.088b5f20 | ecosystem: Environmental > Terrestrial > Soil > Tropical forest > Bulk soil...
CCAGGAAACGATTTGAGCGGGTTTGCTATTTTGCAAAACGAAGCCCTTTGTTTGTTGCTTTAACTCTTTTTTGTTTTCATGAAGCAGCGCTTGCCAGTCTTGCATGTTAAGGAAAACGCCTGTGGCTTCGCCTGTTTCGTTGTAGGTGAATTGTGGATGGATAGTCATACTTGCTAGTTATTGAATGGTTAAAAAAATACGATTCTTAAAATGGAGCGAAGCAATCATGCTCCGCAGAAATATGTGCTCTGACGCGTGGGTCTTAAAAAAGTTTAAAATTGGTTTGTTAAAATTGAATGTTATAGGTTGTTTGTTATGAGTTGTGAGTTTTGAGTAATGAGTTGTTAGGAAGAACGCTGATCTTCATGATTGTCATGATTTTTTATGATCTCCGTTGACTGAAGCCAACGGCAGTGAATTAGGTGAGATATCTTGAGATTATTTTTTATCATTCCTGAAAGTCATTTTCATGCCGCATGTTACGCAGAAACAATTCTTAATTTTTAATTCCTAATTCCTAATTCTTAATTAATAATTCGTTCTACCATTCCACTTTGTAATTCAAAATCGGTATCAATCCTGTTTGATAGGCAGTTTGAACTGTTCCTTTTGTAGGATCGAAATATTGGCCGTAATAGTTTTGTCTGTTCGTAAGATTTTGTAGATCAAGTGATAAAGTGTTGGTGTGTTTTGTCCTGTTCCACTTCATGCTCAAACGCAAATCTGTTCTGAAATACGCTGGATTTTGCAGGCTGTATGCTTCTTTGTCGATATAATAAGTGTAGCCATAAGTTTTTGATTTTTCTACATCAATTGGCGTGTTTCTAAAACCTCCGGTATAGATCACTTTTATATTGACACCGAAAGTTCGGCGACCGCTGCCTGAAACAAAATCTTTTCCGCCTGTAAAGTTTGCGGCGTAGTTGCTATTAAAACGAGTGTTTCTTTCAATGCCATCAGATGCGGTATATTTAGATTGAAACAATGAGCCGCTTGCAAGAAAATAAAAGTAGTTGCTCATGTATTTTTCCAATGAAATTTCTACGCCGTAGTTTTTTCCTTTGCCCTTATTCACCATCGGGTCGGTGGTGTAATCGCCCATCAGGTTCAATGTAGACAATGTGTTGGTGTCGCTTGTGCTAACCGGTACATTGAACAATTGCTGATAATAAAATTCTGTTTTAAAACGCAGATTTCTTAAAAATAAATGACTGTAGGAAAATACGTAATGATTGGCTTTGGTGAAACCTAAGTCTTTATTAGGATGATATACTTTGCCTGTGTTGTCAGTTGTTTCAGCAAAGTAAACACCGAGTGCCTGCATTTGACTATGACGGCCATAGGCAAATCCAATCGTGTTTGTTTTTGTTACATCCCATTTGATAGCTGCGCGTGGTTCAAGCGATTTAGAATCATTATACAACAGCTGCAGATAATGCAATCCTGCATCAATTGTTACGTTGTTCACAGGTTTGTATTGCCACTCTGCAAACCCTTGAATGGTTTGGGTTCTGTCGCTTGTGTTGATTTTGTCTGCAACAGGTTTTGTTGGGTTTTCTCTTGAACGTTGATAGTAATCGAAGTTGAAGAAGTTGGCGATGATGCCGGCACGAACTGTCTGCTGAAAATTTATTTTGTGATTCAATGTTGTGGTAACAGAGAATTTTTTTGTTACGTAATTGTCGTTGTAAGTATTCACAATGCTATCTGGTTTTTCCGCATAGTTCTCATTGTATTTGGCGCCAACAATAGAATAGCCAACACCAGACGTAAGACGTGTACTGCGCGATAATGCAATGTTGTGTGTGATGCCAGTGAATCCGGTATTTGATTTAAAAGTTGACCTTACCCTGTCGTAGTCATCTTCCCATTTTGATGAATCCTTTTCTCCATTATAATCCTGGCTGCTTAGTCCACCGAAACCAAAGATGGTAAAATCTCCAGCTTTCTTTGTGGGCAGGAAAATATTGTATGAAAGATCCTGAAAATTTGTTGCACCATCACCGACGCTCACGCCAACTTTATCCAGAATACTTAAAGTAGAATAGCGATAGTTAACCAAATACGAGCCTTTATAATTTTTTGAGAAAGGTCCTTCTGCTGCAAGGTTTAAACCTAGTACGCCTGCTTGCGCGGTGTATTCTCTTTTTTCATTGTTGCCTTTTCTTAAATGAATATCAAACACGCCACTCAGCGCATTGCCATAATCTGCCGCAAATGCGCCGGTGATAAAATCTGAGTTCGAAAGCAATTGCGCACTCAATATGCTAATGCCGCCGCCACTGCTTGCCGGATTGCTGAAGTGATTAGGATTTGGAATATCCATGCCTTCCATTTTCCATAGCAATCCTGTAGGAGAGTTGCCACGGATCACAATATCGTTACGACCATCATCTGCACCAATAACACCCGGAAAGCTTGTTGCCATGCGCAATGGATCGTTTACTGCCGCTGCATATTTTTGTGTTTCTTCCACGGTGAAGGCTCTTGCACTTACGAGACTCATTTCATTTAATGGCCTGTTTCTTTTGCTTTTCGCTTTTACCACGACTTCGTCCTGAGCCTTTGGATCCACATCAAGAGAAATTGCCACTACATATTCTTTGCCGGAGTTAAGCGTTATATTTTCAATGATGGCATCTTTATAACCAACATGTGTAACATGCAAGTGGTGCAATCCTACAGGTACATTTGTGAATTTAAAACTGCCATCTGTTGCGGTTGTAGTTGTCCTGTTGAGATCAGTGATCACAACGGTTACACCATCTAATGATTTTTGTAACAATTGATCTGTTACTGTACCACGAATGGTTTGAGTAAGTTGTGCATTGGTCACATAAGAGAAGGTCAATAGTAAAGCTGTTGTTAAAAACAAATGCCTTAAAGTCTTTGCTGTCATACTTTGTAAGGTTTATTGAAGTATGACAACGGAGCAGAGTGATACCCCCATGTGGGGAAAAGAAATTTAGGAATTAGGAATTCTTTTGGTGCAACATACATTAATGAAAATGAATTTCAAGAATGATAAAAAGTATCTTCACACGTTACAAATAATTCATTGCCGTTTACTTCAGTCAACGGAAAATTATAACAAATCATGACAATCATGAAAATCTGCGTTCCTTTCTCTAAAACAGCGCCAATCCAATATTCCAGCCGATCCATCCTGTAAAATTGTTGTCGTAATTGTGTACATGATAACCTTCTGAAGGAATGATGGTAGCGTAGCCAGGATTTTTTATTGTTTGTTTGGAGTAGTACAAACTATACGCAGGTCCGCCGAAAATGGAAAAGTGTTTGGTGATGTTGTAATGAATGTTTAAGTCGAAACGAGAAAGCACATTGGCATTGTTGAAGTCGCCTAAATAAATCATGCTGCCTGTAACTTCGGGGTTGATGCCGACACTTTTTGTAAACGAAATGTCTGTACCCAGCCCGTAGCCTGCGCTGTAGGCTTTTTGATTGTTGTCAAGTTTTGCTCCTGCTGAGAGGATTGTATAAAAATGTTTGTTGCCCGATTTAAATGCTACATTGACATCGGTAACTTCATTGTTGTAAAAAACAAGCTTGTGATAACCTTTGAATATAATATTGATCAATCCAATGCTGGCACCTTCGGAAGTATCAGCGATGTTGATCAATCCAATTTGCAGTCCCTTCATTTTTTTTGCATAGTTAACAATACCCGCTATCTGGACACCTTGTAAATCATTTGTAACATTCGCGATGCCTGCCAGCTGGAACCCGTGCATGTAATGGTTTGAATAGTTGGTGATCCCCGCGATCTGTGCGCCTTGCGTTCCTGTGTTTACATGATTGTAGATGCCGCCAAGTTGCATGCCCTGTAAATCATTTCTTAGATAGTTTGCGATTCCTCCAACCTGCATGCCTGTTGCGCTGTTGCCGATGTGATTATAAATACCGCCCAACTGCACGCCGTGAAAACTTTTTTTCACATAGTTGGTAATACCTCCAACCTGCATGCCAACAACGCTGTCCATAACAGTGTTGTTAATGCCGCCTATTTGTACGCCAGCAACGCTTTGGCCAACTGTGTTAAACAAACCACCGATTTGAAAATACTTTACATCTCTCTTGTCGATGTTGAAGAGTCCACCCATTTCGAAACCATTTACCCCACCGGAGTAGCCACCGAGTATATTGATTGAAAAATTATTAACTACCTGTGAATTCAGTTTTCCGTTACTGCTCACTTTTGGCAATAACGAAACTTGAATTGGACGCACTGTGAAGAATTTATTCAGGTTAACGGATTGAATCTTTAATCGTGATGAAAGCAACAACCGTCCCAACCTGGTAGTTTCTACCAATGATGAGTCAAGCTTCTTATACGTGTACAACCAGATACTGCTATCTGGTTGTTGAACGGCGACGTAAATGGAATCTGGAGCGTACAAACTTTGAGGTGTTATAATCACCGACCGGCTGGAAATGTCAACAGGTACAATGGTTATAGTGATCTGCTGATTGTAATTGGGTTGAATGACTACTGTTGTGTCCTGGTAGTTTTCCTTGCTGACAGTTAATGCAATGTTCTTGTATTTGCTTTTGATTTTTAGTTTGAAGTAACCCTTGTCATCACTGGTCGCTATTAAGAGTTTTTGTTTTTCGTAGATGCTGGCATCCTTCACCTTTTCACCTGTTTGCTCATCAACGATGTATCCGCTAACGGTGAAAAAGTTATCATCACTCACTGCCTGATTGGTCACCATGGTAAGCTTGATCGGCGCACGACGAATGATTATGTAGTTGCCACTTTCCTTAAACTCATAACCCGATTTGAAGATCATGTCAAGAATTTGCTTAACCGTTTTGTGTTGTGCAGATATGGTAACAAGGCTATCTCTTTTGATGATATTGCTGTTGTAAGAAAAATAAAAATCGCCTTTGTTGCTGATGATTTCCAATACATCTTCCACCCGCTGGCGAGTTACTTCAACCGAAATTGTTTTGTTTAGAATGCTTTGTGCACCTGCGTTCTGATGAAAAAGAAATATTGTGGTTAGAAATATAATCAGGGTTAGTCGCTGCATGATTGCTTTTGTTTTACGCGATGAACAAATTTTTTGAAACGTGAATTTGTTCATCGCCCGTCGTCATTGTTTTTACTTTAGCATAATATTGTTTCCATTTTTCTCCACTGTTACATCCAAAGTCTCAGAAATGATTTTTAAAATATTATCTAAAGATTCGTCATTAAATGTGGTGGTAAGCGGTAGAGATTTTAACGATGGATTTTCAATCGTGATGTTCGCGTTGTAGGCTTCATTCAGTTTTTCAACGAGTTTCCACAGCGGCGTATTGTCGCAAACAAATTGTTTGCTGCTGTAGTAGTTGTATAATTTATCGGTAGAAGATTCTTTTTGCAAAGCGGTATCGTTGCTGGTAATTAAGGCTCTTTCGTTTGGCTTTAATTCTACTTTCTTACCTGCGTGCTCCACACGAACCAAACCGCTTTCGACAATCACTTCAGTTTCCCCGTTTGTATTTTTCACATTGAAAGAAGTGCCCAACACTGTAATGGTTACATCATTCACATTTACGATAAACGGTTTGCCCTTGTCATTCGCTACTTTAAAAAAAGCTTCTCCCTGTAGTTTTATGTTTCTTGTTTTGCCTTTAAAATTATCGGCGTAAGAGATTTTAGTATCCTTGTTCAGCGTAACCAAAGAGCCATCGGGTAATGTATCATTAAGTGTTGTATTGTTGGAGGCAATATTTATTTGCGCTGCCGGTTTATTTGCCCGCCATAAAAAATAACCAACAGCGCCGGTAACAATCACAAACACAATTGCCGCGACCCTTTGCCATTGATTTTTCTTATTGATTGAAACAACAGGTGCGTTGGATGCCTCTTCTTTTTCTGCAACCATTTGCTGAAACCTTTGCCACGCCGCATTTTCATCAACCGTGCTTGTGGCAGCAAGTTCCATGCTGTTATCCCAGATCAGTTTGAAGTCGTTGAAATATTTTTCATTATCGGCAGATGCAGCGATCCATTGTGAAATGCTGATGCTTTCTGCCGGAGACGCTTCTCCCAGCAGGAATTTCACCAGCAATTCATCATTAATATCGTGTAGATCAGTATTCATTCTTTACTGGATTAACAGGTTGGGTAAAATGATTAAGATGATGGGCAGGTAGTCCACAAGTTTTACTCGCAGGAGCTTCAACGCTTTGCCCATCTGGTTCTCAACGGTTTTTGGGGAAATTCCGAGACGCTGTGCAATCTCACTATACTTCAATTCTTCAAAACGGCTCATCTGGAAGATGGTTCGGCATTGTTCGGGCAGCTCACTAAGTGCCACGCCGATCTTTTGTTGCAGTTCTGTCAGCAGGACTTTTTTTTCTGCATTATCGGTATTGCTTTTCATGTGGTGAACGGTATGTGCCTGGTAAGCCTGTTTCACTTTTTCATGCTTTAAATGATTGAGGCTGTGGTTATATACTGTCTTGTACAAATAAGCGGTGAGAGATGTTTCAATCGACAGTTGATCCCTTTTTTCCCAGATCTTAAAAAATGTTTGTTGGACTATTTCTTCGGCGATGGCGGAGTCTTTTACAACAGTAAATGCATAGGCATGCAAGCCTTTAAAATGCGTTTTAAAAGCCGATTCAAAGTTGTTTTTCCAGTCGCTCGTAAGCAATGCATTACTTTGCGGATGGCTGATTTCCATTCTTATACGTTGATAACTTGGTTCAAATATAATAGCTTCTGCCAATTTTTTCTTTCCAGTATGACAAGCGGAGAGGCGGATACCCCTATGAGGGGAAAAAATTTCTGTGTTGCGGAAAAATTGGGTATAAACTTCCTGTTTGGTTAAAAGCAAATATCAAATACTACTGAACGTGTTGCACCTATTAATTTTTAATTATTAATTCCAGTAGGGGGTTGGCCTCGTCAAGTTGTCTCACTCTAAACGAATCATTATGAGAATAATTAAACAATGTATTGCAGTAATAGTTTTTGTGAATGTTGTTGCATTGGCAAACGCACAGGAAAGAGATACAACGCCGAAGAAAACGTGGCCGTTTGGACCTGTCGTGCCGGCACAAATATCATTTGCTCCGGGAGTGGGAACCAATGGCAGGCAAGCTCTTGATATAAAAGGTGTTTCATTCAGTGTGCTGGGAGGAAAAAATAAAAACGTTGAAGGATTTGAGTTTGCCGGTTTTTTCAACGTTGATCAAAAAAATGTGGGCTACACGCAAATAGCGGGTTTGTTTAACGCCGTTGGCGGAAGGATAATAGGAGCGCAGGTTGCGGGCTTGTTTAACACGGTTGGTGACAGCATGATGGGTGCACAGGTGGGTGGTTTGTTCAACACAGTTGGTAAAAAAGTAGGAGGCGCACAAGTCGCTGGACTGTTTAACATGGATGGCGATAGTGTTATGGGTATACAAGTTGCCGGCCTCTATAACAATGTCAGCAAAAGTGTTATTGGTGCACAAGTTGGTGGCCTTGCAAACATTGTAAGCGGGAATGTTCTGGGATTTCAAGTCGGCGGACTCGTCAACAATGTGCATGGAAACGTAACAGGTATGACCATCGCTGGTCTGTACAACAGCACTAATGCAGTGGAAGGTGTACAGGTTGGCGGACTTGTGAACCACACGAAAAAATTGAAAGGCGTTCAAATTGGTCTCATCAATATTGCGGACACTTCAGAGGGCTGCGCCATCGGATTGATCAACATTGCGAAGAATGGTTTTTATCAATTCTCCCTTTATGCAAATGAAAGCAACACTGTGAATTTTGCTTTTCGCTCCGGTACTAAAAACTTTTATGGTATTCTACTAGGCGGTGCAAACCCAAGCGACAACAAAAAACTATACACCTTTGGTGCGGGCTTTGGTGGTGCGGTAAAGCTCGCCCGCAACATCAGCATCAATCCTGAAATAACATCGCAGTACATGTACACAGGTAATTGGCACTACAATAATTTTTTACAGAAACTTTCGGCCAACTTCAATTTCACTGTTGCAAAAGGCTTTACGTTGTATGCAGGTCCATCGTTTTCCTTGTACTACTCCGATCAGCATGTGGATGTAAAAGATTACAAACAACCTATGCCTTCTTATGGCGTAATGCATTGGTGGGATAATACGTATGCGTGGTTTGGCTGGACAGTGGGAGTGGGGATATTGTAATGATAAAAAATATTAGCTTCAGAAGGCCTGGCAGGTTTTAGATATAACTTTATAAGATGTTATATTTTGAAACCTGTCAGGTCTTTCTCGTTATTGCAAGGTCGCAGAATGCCTATATTTGTAAATAGCGCATATAGATAAAGTATATATTGTTAAACAGGAACCTGGGAGTTCTTCTTTTCATATGCCTGAAACATTTTGTTTTATCGATGCACAGGCGAGTTGTTAAGTGAGTACTACTTGCAGTTCAGATCGAGTGAGAGTGTATTAACTTTTGAAAAAGATAACGAAAAGTAATGGCGAAAGCTGCAAGCACAAATATAAAAAAGCAACTTGTGACGGATGTTGCAAAACTAATAGACGAGAGTAGGCAATACGTAGCTAAAACTGTTAACAGTACGCTTGTGCTGTTATATTGGAAAATTGGCAAACGCATTAATGACGTGGTATTGCAAAATGCACGCGCCGATTACGGTAAGCAAATCATCGTTTTACTATCTCATCAACTGACTAAAAAATTTGGAACAGGATGGGATGAAAAAACATTACGACATTGTCTCCGCGCTGCGGAGACTTTTTCCGAAGCTATAATTGTCTCCGCACTGCAGAGACAATTGGGGTGGACGCATCTAAAAACGCTTATCTATCTGAAAGATGAGCTGCAGCGCCACTTTTACATGGAAATGTGCATACAGGAAAAATGGAGCACAAGAAAGTTGCAGGAGAAAATAGACAGTATGTTGTTTGAGCGCACTGCTATCAGCAAAAAGCCTACGCAACTAATAAAACAGGAAATCAAAGAACTAAGAGAAAAAGACAAACTAAGTCCAGACCTGGTTTTCCGGGATCCTTATATTCTGAATTTCTTAGGCCTGAAAAACACTTACAGTGAGCAACACCTCGAAGACGCTATCTTACGTGAGCTAGAAAGTTTTATACTTGAACTGGGGCAAGGTTTTACCTTTGTGGAGCGCCAGAAAAGAATGCAAATAGACAATGAAGACTTTAAACTGGATTTGCTTTTTTATCATAGAAAACTAAAATGCCTTGTTGCAGTAGAATTAAAACTTGGAAAGTTTAAAGCGGCGTACAAAGCGCAAATGGAACTATATCTGCGCTGGCTGGAGAAAAACGAGCAACAGGAAGGTGAAGGAACTCCAATAGGGCTCATCCTTTGCTCAGAAGGCAACAAAGAGCAAATCGAATTATTGCAATTGCATAAATCTGGAATTAAAGTAGCTGAATATTTAACAGAGTTGCCAAAGAAGAGGTTGTTGCAACAAAAGTTGCATCAGGCCATTCAGTTATCCCGTAAACAGGTAGACAACAACAAAGAAAAAAAATAATCATTCTATCACTCCTTCTCCAAGTGCTCATTCAAATACTGGTGCGGCGTTTTGCCAGTATTTGCTTTGAAATATTTATGAAAACACGTGAAGTTATTAAAGCCGCTGTCGTAGCAAATTTGTTTGATCGTTCTTCTATTTTCTATTAATAGCTTGCAGGCATAGCCAACGCGCAGTTCTATAAGAAAGCCAGTAAACGTTTTGCCGGTGCGGCTTTTGAAATATCGGCAGAAGGAATTGGTAACAAGGCCGGCTTCTGCGGCTATGTCGTCGAGCAATATTTTTTGTCTGAAATTTTTAAATGCATAGTCATAAATCGCGGTCATCCGTTCGTTTTCCTGCAACTGAAAGTCGTTGCGGTAGCCAACGGATGAAAGCGTTGTGACCTTTTCCATTTTTGAAAAAGCAGTCAGGCATTCCAATAATGCGATGATCCGTTCTGCACCTTCGGTCGATCTTATTTTTTTAATGGTTGCGCTGATCTGATCGGTGTATTTTTTTTCTACCACAATGCCATATCTCGCTTTTTCAAGAAAGACTTTTATTGGGGCGTTTTCTGGCAAAGACAGGAACTGGTCTCCCCAAAAGTTTTCAGTAAAATGTATAACCGTTGCGAAAGGTGTTTTGCTTTCTGTCACGCTTAAATAAGGGTCGTCGTAGCGGATATAGTGCGGTAAATTAGAGCCCAGCAACACAATGTCTCCCGGTGCAAAGTGCTTGATGTCATCGCCCACGAAACGCGTTCCCGTGCCTTTGTGCACCTGTATAATCTCCACTTCAGGATGGTAGTGCCACTTATTGATCACATTCGGAACAAGATCTTCCCGCACATTAAACGAACGGGTAGGCGTGACCAATACTTTCAGCAGTTTCGCTTTCATAATTTATCCCCCAAAACCGCAATTTAGGCAAAATGATGTTAAAATAGCTTAATACTTGGATAAACACGGGAAAACGGAAACGCGGGAAAAATAGTTTCTTTGTTTTCATAACATAACGAATTGCTTTTTTATTATGCCTACAAACAAAAACAAGCTCGCGTTTATCTTAATTACTTCATTGTTCTTTTTATGGGGATTCGTACACAACCTTGATCCTATATTGATTCCCCACTTACGAAAAGTATTTAGCTTGTCGGTATTTGAATCATCCTTAGTGGATTCATCCATATTTATCGCCTATTTTGTAATGGCACTGCCGGCAGGTATGGTGATGCACAAGTACGGCTATAAGTCAGGCATATTGCTGGGTTTGTTGTTTTTTGCAGTCGGCTCATTTTTATTTATACCCGCAGCCAATACAATGCAGTACGTTTATTTCCTCGGAGCGCTTTTTGTTATCGCGTGTGGGTTGACATTTTTAGAAACTGCAGCTAATCCTTATGTAACTGTACTTGGTTCCGAAGAAACAGCGGCCCGAAGGTTAAATTTTTCCCAGTCATTTAACGGGTTGGCAACTATGGTGGCTCCCATAGTCGGTAAATGGTTTCTGCTTAAAGGGCATGATGTAACAGACGATCAAGTGTCAAAAATGGATGCAATAACCAAAGCTGCATACATGCACTCAGAAGCTGCGAGCGTAAAAATGCCTTACTTAATATTGGGCCTTGTTATCCTGGTCGTTGCTGTGTTAATATATTTTACTAAGCTGCCGGACATCACTGACAAACAAGAACAAGGTGAAACGAAAGGATTGTTTCATGCCTTTGCATTCAAACAGTTAAGGGGCGCTGTAATTGCGCAATTCTTTTATGTTGGTGCCCAGGTTTGTGTGGGTAGCTTTTTTGTTGTGATTGTTCCCAAAGCCGCAGGCATCAGCAAAGAGTTAGCAGCCGATTATTTGGTAGCGTATGGTTTCGCATTCATGATGGGCAGATTCGTTGGTACATTCTTAATGCAGTACATTAAGCCTAACAAATTATTGGGTTTGTATGCACTAATTAATATTGCGCTTACACTCATAGTAGTCTTTGCCTCCGGCATGGTGGTAGTATATGCATTAATAGGAATTGCATTTTTCATGAGCATCATGTTCCCTACTATTTTCTCTTTGGGAATTAGAAATTTAGGTGCAGATACAAAAAATGCGTCAAGCCTGATAGTAATGTCTATTGTAGGTGGCGCTTTATTGCCGCCTGTATTGGGAAAAATTGCAGACGCGACAAACAACATACAATATGGTTACTTGGTCGCTATGGTATGTTTTGTTGTTGTAGCGTGGTTTGCAGTAAAAGGATATAAAACAGGTGTTGAGGAAGAAGATAAGAATGTAGAGGTGTTGGCCGCGGTACACTAACCGAGCAGTAAAAACAAAAGTCGAAATTTAGAAACCTGGTTTTAAAGCTACAGCGTTTATGAAAAAATATTGTCTTGCACTCGATCTGAAAAATGATCCTGCCCTGATCAAAGAATACGAAGATTACCACAAAGCCGTTTGGCCAGAGATACTCGAAAGCATTAAAGGAAGCGGCATCGAGCACATGGAAATATATAGAACCGGCAACCGCCTTTTCATGATAATGGAAGTAAATGACGCATTCAGTTTCGAAGCAAAAGGTGCCGCAGATGCTGGCAATGAAAAAGTACAGGAATGGGAAAAGCTGATGTGGAAATTTCAACAACCATTGTCATGGGCGAAGGAAGGAGAGAAGTGGATTATTATGGAGAAAATATTTGAGAGCTAACTAGGAACTAGGAATTAGGAATTAGGACTTAGGAATTAGAATGGTGCCGCACCGGAAAACTCAGAACTCAGAACTCACAACTCAAAACTCACTTCAACTTGAACTTAAAAATAGACGCACATCAACACTTCTGGAAATTTGATCCTGTTCGCGATAGCTGGATCAATGAGGAAATGAGTGTGATACAACGCGATTTTTTGCCAGAGCATCTGGAAGTAATACTGAAACAAAATGGCCTTGATGGATGTGTTGTTGTGCAAGCGGATCAGTCTGAAGAGGAAACCGATTTTCAGTTGCAGAACGCTGCTAACAATGATTTCATCAAAGGTGTTGTTGGTTGGATAGATTTGAAATCCGAAAATCTGGAAGAACGATTGGCCCACTACAAGCAGTTTGAAAAACTAAAAGGCTTCAGGCACATACTGCAGGGTGAGTCGCAACGTGACCATATGTTGCGCGAAGATTTTCTGAAAGGAATTTCTCTTTTGAAAAAGTTTGGTTACACCTACGACATTTTGATCTTCAACGATCAGTTACAATATTCTCTTGAGTTTGTAAAGAAATTTGCTGACCAACCCTTCGTGATAGATCATTTGGCAAAGCCTTTGATCAAAGCGCAGGAAATAGCGGATTGGAAAAAAGGCATCAGCGCTTTTAAAGATCAGGAACATGTTGCTTGTAAAATATCAGGCATGGTCACAGAAGCGGATTGGAAAAACTGGAAGAAGGAAGATTTCTATCCTTATCTGGATGTAGTGGTGGAAACCTTTGGAATGAACAGGCTGATGTTTGGCTCTGACTGGCCGGTGTGCAATATTGCCGCATCGTACGACGTGATGAAAAGTATTGTGGATGATTACTTTGCGTCGTTTTCGCAGAGTGAGAAAGATGCATTTTATGGCGGTAATGCAGTAAGTTTTTATAACCTGTAAACAGAAATGAGTTGATTGTTGTTAGTTACAGGTTGTTGTAATTTTGGGTTATTGCTGCAACCAGGACTAACAACAAACAACTTCCCATAAAAGATTGATAATGAAAAAAGGAAAAGTTTTATCGTTTGGAGAAATACTGTTGCGCATTTGCCCGGATACAAACGGCGAATGGCTGCAGGAGAATAGTTTGCCCTTTTACGTTGGCGGTGCGGAAGGCAACGTAGCAACGGCCTTAGCGCTGTGGGACGTTCCATCTGCTTACATGTCTGCGATGCCGGATAATATGATGGCAAAGCAAATTGCAGCCTATCTCGAAAGCAACAGGGTGGATGTTTCTAAAATGTTGTATAGCGGCGAGCGCATCGGTTTGTATTATTTGCCGAAAGGAAAGGATCTTAAAAATGTGGGCGTTATTTACGACAGGAATTATTCTTCTTTCTCCAATTTGAAGACTGGAACGATTGATT
>Ga0318567_10000696_pt1 | contig 13539 bp, 12 predicted proteins | sample GRESIP088b5f20_FD_203691 | JGI IMG/M metagenome (GOLD analysis project Ga0318567, IMG submission 203691) | Tropical soil microbial communities from Luquillo Experimental Forest, Puerto Rico - GRE.SIPMG.088b5f20 | ecosystem: Environmental > Terrestrial > Soil > Tropical forest > Bulk soil...
GATGCGGTCCAGAAGGCCAACTCCGGGCATCCGGGGACCCCGATGGGGATCGCGCCGGTCGCGTACGCCCTGTGGCAGCGCTTCCTGCGGTTCGACCCGGCCGACCCGATCTGGCCGAACCGCGACCGGTTCGTGCTGTCCGAGGGCCACGCCTCGACCCTGCTGTGGTCGCTGCTGCACCTGGCCGGCGTCCATGCCGTCGACCCGGACTACGAGGTGCTCGGAACCCGGGCGGTCACCATGGACGACCTGAAGACGTTCCGCCAGCTCGGCTCGCACTGCCCCGGACATCCGGAGTACCGCTGGACCAGCGGCGTCGAGGCGACGACCGGCCCGCTCGGCCAGGGCGTCGCGAACTCGGTCGGCATGGCGATCGCGGGCCAGTGGCTGGCCGCCCGCTACAACCGCGACGAATTTCCGCTGTTCGACTTCAACGTGTACGCGCTGGCCGGCGACGGCTGCATGATGGAGGGCATCTCGTCGGAGGCTGCCTCACTGGCCGGGCACCTGCAGCTGTCCAACCTGTGCTGGATCTACGACTCGAACCGGGTGACGATCGAGGGCCACACCGACATCACGTTCACCGAGGACGTCGCGGCCCGCTTCATTGCCTACGGCTGGAACGTGACCACCGTCGCCGACGTGAACGACCTCGGCCAGGTGGCCCGCGGGCTGCACTCCTTCCTGACCGAGCACGAGCGGCCCACGCTGATGCTGGTGCACAGCCACATCGGCTACGGCTCCCCGGTCGAGGACAGCCCCAAGGCCCATGGCGAGCCCCTTGGCGCCGACGCGGTCCGGGCCACCAAGCGCTTCCTCGGCATGCCCGAGGACAAGGACTTCTACGTCCCGGACGGGGTCTACGACTGGTTCGCCCAGGGCATCGGCCGGCGCGGCCTGCAGGCCCGCGAGGCGTGGCAGGCGATGTTCGAGACCTACCGCGCCGCTTACCCGGACCTGGCGGCGCAGATAGAGCAGATGCAGCACCGGGCCCTGCCGGACGGCTGGGCGGCCGGCCTGCCGGAGTTCAAGCCGGACCCGAAGGGGTTCGCCACCCGGGACTCCTCCGGGCAGGTACTGAACGCGATCGCCCGGCACGTGCCCTGGCTGATCGGGGGCTCAGCCGACCTCACCCCGTCGACCAAGACCCACCTCACGTTCGACGGGGCCGGCGACTTCGGGCCCGGCGACCGGGCCGGGCGCAACCTGCACTACGGCATCCGCGAGCACGCGGCGGCGGCGATCTCCAACGGGCTGGCCCTGACCAAGGTGCGGCCGTACTGGTCCACCTTCCTGATCTTCTCCGACTACGCGCGCGGCGCGATCCGGCTGTCGGCGCTGATGGAGATCCCGGTCCTGCACATCTTCACCCATGACTCCATCGGCGTCGGCGAGGACGGCCCCACGCACCAGACGGTCGAGATGCTCGCCTCGCTGCGGGCCATGCCCGGCCTGCTGGTGTTCCGGCCGGCCGACGCGAACGAGGTGGTCGAGACCTGGCGCGTGGTGACCGCGCTGCGCCACGAGCCCGCCGCGCTCATCTTGACCCGGCAGACCCTGCCCACGCTGGACCGCTCCGGCCTCGGCGCCGCGTCCGGCGTCGCGAACGGCGGCTACGTCCTCGCCGAGGCGAGCGGCGGCCGGCCCGACGTGATCCTGCTGGCCACCGGGTCGGAAGTACACCTGGCGCTGGAGGCCCGCGACGAGCTCGAGGCGGACGGCATCGCCACCCGGGTGGTGTCCATGCCGTGCTGGGAACTGTTCGACCGGCAGCCGCCCGAGTACCGCGATCAGGTGCTGCCCCGTGCGGTGACCGCCCGGGTCGCGGTCGAGCAGGCCTCCACGCTCGGCTGGGACCGCTACGTCGGCCCCGGCGGCGCGGTCGTGGGCATGCACACGTTCGGCGCGTCCGCGCCGCTGAAGCAGCTGCTCACGAAGTTCGGATTCACGCCGGAGCAGGTGGCGCAGGCCGCCCGCGAGCGCGTGGCCGCCTCCCGAGACGACCAGGCCTGATGACCGGTACCGAGGATCACCTGGAGGAAGACCGATGCCCGCTGCTCGTCCCGCGGGGCCGACGCCCCCCAACCCCCCCGCTGGCTCGCTGCGCCAGCGCCCGGCCTGGAAGGCACTCGAGCAGCATTACGCCCAGATCGCCGGCCGTCACCTGCGCGACCTGTTCGCGGAGGATCTCGGCCGCGGCGAGCGGCTGACCGCCGAGGGGCCCGGGCTCTACCTGGACTACTCGAAGAACCGGGTCACCGACGAGACCATGGACCTGCTGGTCGAGCTGGCCGAGGAGTGTGGCGTGCCGCAGCGCCGGGACGCGATGTTCGCCGGAGACCGGATCAACGTGTCCGAGAACCGGTCGGTGCTGCACGTCGCGTTGCGGATGCCGAAGAGCAGTTCGCTGGTGGTCGACGGCGTCGACGTGGTCGCGCAGGTGCACGAGGTCCTCGACCGGATGGCCGCTTTCACCGAGCGGGTGCGGTCCGGAGCCTGGAAGGGATACACCGGCGCGACGATCAGGAACGTGGTGAACGTCGGCATCGGCGGCTCGGACCTCGGCCCGGTGATGGCTTACGAGGCGCTGCGCCACTATTCCCGGCGCGACCTGACCTTCCGCTTCGTGTCCAACGTGGACTCGACCGACTTCGTGGAGGCCACCCGCGACCTTGAGCCCGAGGAGACGCTGTTCATCATCTCGTCCAAGACGTTCGGGACCCTGGAGACGCTCACCAACGCTCGCTCCGCGCGGGACTGGGTGGTCAGCAAGCTCGGCTCGGAGGACGCGGTGGCCAAGCACTTCGTCGCGGTCTCCACGAATGCCGAGCGCGTGTCGGAGTTCGGCATCGACACCGCGAACATGTTCGGCTTCTGGGACTGGGTCGGCGGCCGGTACTCGATGGACTCGGCCATCGGGCTGTCAACCATGATCGCCATCGGCCCGCAGCACTTCCGCGAGATGCTGGCCGGGTTCCACGAGATGGACGAGCACTTCCGCCTCACGCCGCTGGCCAGGAACCTGCCGGTGCTCATGGGCCTGCTGGCCGTGTGGTACGCGGACTTCTTCGAAGCGCAGACGTACGGCGTCATGCCGTACGAGCAGTACCTGAAGCGGTTCCCCGCCTACCTGCAGCAGCTCACGATGGAGTCGAACGGCAAGCACGTGACCCTCGAGGGCATCCCGGTCGACTACGACACCGGCGCCGTGTTCTGGGGCGAGCCGGGCACCAACGGCCAGCACAGCTTCTACCAGCTCATCCACCAGGGCACCCGGCTGATCCCGCTCGACCTGATCGGCTTCGGCCAGACGCTCAACCCGCTGGGCGATCACCACGACATCCTGTCGTCCAACGTGTTCGCCCAGGCCCAGGCCCTCGCGTTCGGCAAGACCCTGGAGGAGGTGCTGGCCGAGGGTGCCTCACCGCAGGTGGCGCCGCACCGGGTCATGGAGGGCAACCGCCCGACCAACGTGCTGCTGGCCGAGAGGCTGACCCCGCGCCTGCTCGGCGTCCTGGTGGCGCTCTACGAGCACAGCGTGTTCACCCAGGGAACCATCTGGGGGGTCGACTCCTTCGACCAGTGGGGCGTCGAGCTCGGCAAGGTGCTGGCGGTCCAGATCATCCCCGAGCTCACCAGCGACATCGAGCCCCAGCTCAGCCACGACTCGTCCACCAACGCCCTGATCCGGCGCTACCGCCGCCTGAAGGGGATGAAGTCCCGGTCACGTTGAGCTCCCCGAGCCCCGGCTGGCCGCCGCCCGCCCCGGCCCGGCCTCAGCTCGCGAGCCACGCGATCGCGATGTACTGGCACGCCGCGGCGGCACAGACGTAGGCGTGGAAGACCTCGTGGTAACCGAAGACCGACGGATACGGGTCGGGCCGGCGCCGGTGGTACGAGATCGCTCCCGCGGTGTAGAGCAGGCCGCCCGCGAGCATCAGCGCTCCGGGCCCGGCGCCCGCGTGGATCCATACCACCGGCAGCGCGAGGCCGGCCGTCCAGCCCAGGGCCAGGAACATCGCGCCGACCAGCCGCTCCGGCCCGGTCATCCACGTCATGTGGATCGTGGCCGCGGTCAGCGTGAGCGACCAGATCACGACGAGCCCGGCCAGCCCATAGGCCCCGCGCACCGCGAGCAGAAAGGCGGGCGTGGCCGTCCCCGCGATCAGGAAGAAGATCATCGCGTGGTCGAGGCGTTGCAGCCGGCGGCGCCACGCGTCCGTCCAGTTGCCCCGGTGATAGAGCGCGCTGATCCCGAACAGGGCACTCACGCTGACCGCGTAGATCGCCACGGCCGCGGTCTGCGCCGCGGTGTGCGCGCGCACCACCAGCAGCGTGCCGAGCACCAGCGACGCCTCGAACCACAGCAGGTGCAGCCAGCCGCGAAGGACCGGCTTCGTGTAATAGACACCGCGGCGCGCGTCGTAGAGCGCATCGACCTCCGGCGCGCGCCGTGCCCCTGACGCGGATTCCGTCACCAGGACCTCCACCTCACTGCCGGTCCGCGACCGCAGCCGTGGTCACGCCCCGCCAGCCTAATGTTGCGCACCGCAGCCGCACATCACCCTCGGCGGCCACGTCATGCGCTATCGCTAGACTTACACATTGACGATCGTCACAGGATGTGTCATGAATGGGGTCCACGCCGAGAGGGACGGGGGCGTCCATGAACCAGCCGGTGGATCAGCAGGAGCCCGCGGCGGCAGTGCGCCACCGGGAGCGGATGCGGGTCGCCTGGGCCGATACTGACGCCAGTGGCCGGATCCACTTCACCGCCGCGTTCCGCTGGGCCGAGGTCGCCGAGCACGCACTGCTGCACCGGCTGGGCCTGGTCCCGCCCGGCAACGCGGACGGGTTCCCCCGGCGCCACGTCGAGGCGACCTACCACCAGCCGCTGCGCTTCGCCGACGAGTTCGACCTGGTTCTCACGGCCGAGCGGGTCGGCCGCACCTCCGTTACGTACGTCTGGCAAGCGGTACGAGACGGCCAGGTCTGCGTGGAGGGCCGGACGGTTACCGTTCACGTGGACGGCGACGGAACCCCCACGCTGCTCCCCCAGGCTTTGCGCGAACTCGCCGGGTAGCCCCGTGGCCACCGCTAGTCTCGGCCTGCGTCTGCACGGCGGCGGCTCTCATGCCGCCCGGGCCACTGGCGCTCATGTCCGGGGGCGCCCGCCCAGGCCGCCGGTGCTCAGGCCAGGACGGAGCCGCCGGCCACGTCGAGGATCACGCCGGTGATCCAGTCCGCGTCGTCCGAAACCAGGTAGCGGGCTGCGCGGGCCACGTCCTCGGGCGTGCCGAGGCGCCGGATCGGGTGCATGCCGACCAGCTGCTCCTGCACCTCGGGCGGGATCTGCCGCAGGTTGCGCTCGGTCAGGATGGTCTCCGGGGCGAGGCAGTTCACCCGGACGCCGCTGGGGCCGGCCTGCAGGGCCGTGGCCTGGGTGAGGATCTCGATGCCCGCCTTAGCCGCGGCGTACGGGACCGGGGATGCCGCCGTGGGGCGGCGGGCCGCGGCCGACGACATCGTGATGATGCTCCCCGCGCCCCGCTCTTTCATCCCCGGCAGGAAGCTCTTGATGGTCAGGAACGTGGCCGTGAGGTTGGCCGCCACGGTCGCGAGCCAGCCGTCCTCGCTGACCTGCTCGACCGGGCCCGGCCGGACCGGGTTGCCGCCCGCGTTGGCGACGAGCACGTCCACCGGCCCGAGTTCCTGCTCGATCCGGCGGCGCATCGCCTCGATCTCGGCGTACCTCGTCACGTCGGCGGTGACCCGGATCGCCCGCCCGCCGGCCTGCTCGATGCGCGCCGCCACCGCCGCCACGGCCGCGCCGTCCCGGCCATGGACGGCCACCGCCGCGCCATGCCCGGCGAAGTCCTCGGCGATCGCCGCGCCGATGCCGCGCGAGCTGCCGGTCACCAGCGCCACCTTGCCGTCCAGGCCGCCCATCTCGGCTCCTCTCCGCGTCTCGGTCTTACCTTAGATATCTAAGAGTTTTATGTCAAATGCTTAGTCCTCTACTGGTAGGCTGGGCCCGTGCCCAAGCCCGAGCGGCCGCCGATCGGCCTGCAGCTCGCCCGCGCCGCCAAGTCGGTGAGCCGCGCGTTCGACGACGCGCTGGCCGAAGCGGGCGGCTCGCTGCCGGTCTGGCTCGTGCTCATCTCGCTCAAGAGCCGGCCGCTGGGCAACCAGCGCGAGCTGGCCGACGCCGTGGGCATCAGGGAGGCGACGCTCACCCATCACCTCAACGCGATGGACGCGCAGGGCCTGGTCACCCGCAGGCGCGACCCGGCCAACCGCCGCGTGCACCTTGTGGAGCTGACCGATGCGGGCGAGGCCTTGTTCCTCCGGCTGCGGGACGCGGCCGTCGCGTTCGACCAGCGGCTGCGGCGCGGTCTCACCGACCGCGACACCGCCGATCTCGAAGGGCTGCTGCTCCGGCTGGAGCGCAACGTCGACAGCGCCAGCGCCGGCTGACCGGCCGTCAGCCGAGCGGCGGGACCATGGCCTCGATTAGGTGCGGCCCCGGCTCCGCCAGCGCCTGCCGCAGCTGGACGGCGAGTTCGCCCGGCGTGCGGGCCCGGCCGGCCGGGACGCCCATCCCGGTGGCCAGGGCCACGAAGTCCAGGCCGGGGCGGGCCAGCTCGAGCAGGTTCCTGGCGGCCGCCCCGGCCGGCTCGGCGCCGACCCGGTCCAGCTCCATGTTGAGGATCGCGTACGAGCGGTTGCTGAAGATGACCGTGGTGACGTCCAGCCCCTCCCGGGCCTGCGTCCACAGCGCGGACGGCGTGTACATCGCGCTGCCGTCGGCTTCCAGCGCGAGCACCGGCCGCCCCGGGCAGGCGACCGCCGCGCCGGTGGCCAGCGGCAGCCCCAGGCCGATGGACCCGCCGGTCAGCGTGAGCCAGTCGTGCGGCGGCGCGCCCGCGGTGGCCCCGGGCAGCCACACCCCGGACGTGTTGGCCTCGTCAGAGACGATCGCGCCCTCGGGCAGCAGCGCGCCGATGACCGCCGCCGCGGCCGCCCCGGTCAGGTCGCCGGAATCGGGCACCTCGGGGCGCTCGGCCTCCCGGAGCAGGGGCTTGGCGTCCGGCGCGGCCTCGTCGGCCAGCGCCGCCAGCGCGCCGCACACGTCGTCGCCGGGCTCGGCGAGCACGTGCACCTCGCAGCCCTCGGGGACCAGCGAGCTCGGCTGGCCCGGGTAGGCGAAGAACGAGACCGGGGCGCGCGCGCCCGCCAGGATCAGGTGCCGCGCGCCGGACAGCTGCCCGGCTGCGAACTCGCCCAGGTAGGCCAGCCGGTCGACGGCCGGGATGCCCGCGCCGCGCTCCAGCCGGGCCGGGAACGTCTCGCACAGCAGCCGGGCCCCGGTGCCCTGGGCGACCCGGCTGGCCGCCTCCAGGCCCGGCCGGCGCGCCGCCGCCCCGCCGAGCAGGAGGACGCAGGGTTCCCCGGAGCGCAGCGTCCGGGAAACCGATCTGACCGTGGCGCCGGGAACCCCGGGTGCCGCCCGCACCGGGAGCGGGGCCGCGGGCTCGGCGCCGTCGGACCAGGAGACGTCGGCCGGCAGGATGAGCGTCGCTACCTGCCCGGGCGGGGTCAGGGCGGCGGCGACCCCCTCGGCGGCGTCGGCGGCCACATCAGCGCTGCGCGCCGAGCGGCGGACCCAGCCGGACACCGAGCCGGCCAGGGCGTCGATGTCGGACTCGAGCGGCGCGTCGTAACGCTTGTGGTAGGTGGCGTGGTCGCCGACCACGGCCAGCAGCGGAGTGCGGGCCCGGCGCGCGTTGTGCAGGTTGGCCAGCCCGTTCGCCAGGCCCGGGCCGAGGTGCAGCAGCACCGCCGCGGGTCGGCCGGCCATCCGCCCGTAGCCGTCGGCCGCGCCGGTCGCCACCCCCTCGAACAGGCAGAGCACCCCGCGCATTTGCGGGACGGCGTCGAGGGCCGCCACGAAGTGCATCTCCGAGGTCCCCGGGTTGCTGAAGCACACCTCCACGCCGCCGCGAGTCAGCGTCCGGATCAGGGCCTGCGCGCCGTTCAAGCGTTCCCTCCGTCCAACAGGACCCCGGGACCCAGGATGCCCTGCGGGTCGAAGGCCTGCTTCACCCGGCGCATCAGGTCCAGGGCCACGGGGTCGGCCAGTTCCAGGAAGTAGCGCTTCTTGGCGTGGCCGATGCCGTGCTCGCCGCTGATCGCGCCGCCCCGGGCCGCCGCCGCCGCGAAGATGCCGCGCAGCAGCTCAGCGCGCGCCACGGGGTCGGGCTGGAACACCGCGAGGTGGACGTTGCCGTCGCCCGCGTGCCCGGTGCCGATCACCAGCGCGCCTTGGCCGTGCGCGAGCCCGGCGGCCTCGGCCAGGAAGCCCGCCATGGCCGCGCGCGGCACGACTGTGTCCAGGATGTCGTCGGCCCCCGCCCCCTTCGCGGCCCAGAACGCCTTCTCCCGCGCCTCGATGAGCCGCCGCGCGGCGCCGGCCGGGAGCACGTAGACATCGGGCGCGCCGAGGCCGGTTAGCAGCTCCGCGAGCTCTTCGGTCGCGCCGGCCAGGCGCTCGTCGTCGCGCTCCTCCAGCACCACGACCAGGTAGGCCAGTGTTTTCTCCCGGATCGCCTCGGGCACCCCGAGGTCGATGTCCTCGTTCGCGGTGATCACCGACATCGTCACCGTGTCCACGTACTCGAGGATCAGCGGCCCGATCCCGCTGCCCACGATCACCGGCACCGCCGCGGTCACCTGCTCGAGCGTCGCGAACGGCGCCAGCACGGTCGCCTGGGATGTCAGCCGCGGGTACAGCCGGACCGTGGCCTCGGTGACCAGCGCCAGCGTGCCCTCCGAGCCGATCAGTAGCTGGGTCAGGTCGTACCCGCTGCTCTCCTTCACGATCTTCCCGCCGGTGCGCAGCACCTCGCCGGACGCGAGCACGGCTTCTAGGCCGAGCACGTGACGGCGGGTGACGCCGTACTTCACCGCCCGCATCCCGCCGGCGTTGGTCGCGATCGTCCCGCCCACGCTGGCGCTCATCTCGCCCGGGTAGGTCGGGTAGACCAGGCCCTCAGCCGCCGTGGCCCGGTCCAGCGCGGCGAGCGTCACCCCCGGCTGCACCACCGCGGCGTGGTTCGCGCCATCGATCTCCAGCACCCGGTTCATCCGCTCGAACGACACCACGAGCCCGCCGCTGGCCGGGACCGCGGCGCCGGACAGCCCGGTGCCCGAGCCGCGCGCGGTCACCCGCAGCCCGTGCCCGCCCGCCACCCGCAGCACCGCCGCCACCTCGGCGGTACTGCCCGGCCGGACCACGAACGCGGGCGCCGTGGCCGCAACGGTCAGGCTCTCGTCATGACCGTAGTCCGGCGGGAAGTCGCCCGGCGCCAGCACGTGGCCGACGCCCACCGCGTCGGCGAGCAGAGATCGCACCTCGGCCAACGGACCCTCCGATCTCGCCCTGACCCGGCTCGTCCTGGAGCTCAAGGTACCGCCGCCCGGGCCGGGTGCTCCCTCCGGCCTCGGCCTCCGCCCTTCCCCGGGCGCGTAGGCTCCGATCAGGAGCGGGTAGGAGGCCGACATGGGGTTCGAGCACGTCCTGGTCGAGCGGTCCGGCGATTTCGCGACCGTCACGATGAACCGGCCGCAGCGGCGCAACGCCCTGTCGCTGGCGCACATGCGCGAGCTGATCGCGGCCTTCCGGGAGATCGGGGACAGCGACGCCCTGGGCATCGTCCTGGCCGGGAACGGCCCCGTGTTCAGCTCGGGGCACGACTTCGCCGACATCGCCGACGCCGACCTGTCGGCGGTCCGCTCCCTGCTGGTCACCTGTACCGAGCTGATGACGATCATCCAGCAGGTACCTCAGCCGGTCGTGGCGCGGGTGCACGGGCTGGCCACGGCGGCCGGCTGCCAGCTGGTCGCGACCGCCGACCTCGCGGTGGCCAGCGAGAACGCGGGCTTCGCCGCCCCGGGCGGGAAGGGCGGCTGGTTCTGCCACACGCCGATGGTGGCGATCGCCAGGAACATCGGCCGGAAGCGGGCGATGGAGATGGCCCTGTCGGGTGACGTAGTCGACGCGCGCACCGCGCTCGACTGGGGGCTGGTTAACCGGGTCGTTCCGGCCGACCAGCTCGACTCCGCCACCGAGCATCTGCTCGAGCGGGTCACGCGCGGCTCCGCGGAGAGCAAGGGCATCGGCAAGCAGGCCCTCTACGCCCAGGTAGACCTCGACCAGCCGAAGGCGTACGCCTACGCGGTGGAGGTGATGGCCGCGACCAGCCAGCTGCCGGACGGACGCGAGAACATGCACGCCTTCCTCGAGAAGCGCAAGCCGCAGTGGAGCCGCGGCCGGCCGTGATGGCCGGATGCCGCGGGCGCGGCGGGCCCCGGCAGGAATAGGCCGCCGCGATCTGGGCAGTCAGATCGTCCCCGGCTGGGCCCGCCGGCCGGGCACGACCGGATCCGAGGCCCTCATGACGACTATCGCCGGCCACGTGGATGAATGGTGGTCACTGGCCGCCTGCCAGCACGTCAACCCCGACCTGTTCTTCCCGATCTCCGCGGCGGGCCCCGCCCAGGCGCAGATCGCCGGGGCGAAGGCTGTGTGCGCTCGCTGCCCGGTGCGGCACGACTGCCTGAGGTACGCCCTGGCCGCCGGGCCGGTGCAGGGAGTGTGGGGTGGCACGAGCGAGGAAGAGCGCCGCCTGCTGCGCCAGCGCGAGGCCAAGGCGCGCGTGCGCGCGCGGCGGGACGGCCGGGCCGGCGTGCGCCCGCGCCCGGTGCGGCGGCGGAGCTGACCGACGCTGATGTTTAGAGGCCGCCATCCCGGACAGCTGGAGGGCCGGACCTAACGGGAGGGCAGAACCATTTACATCGGAATCGGGACGCTGGTCGTCATCGTGATTATCGTGCTCATACTCCTTCTCCTGCGCCGGTAGCAGGCAGCGCGCTTGCCTCTGCGCCGGCAGCAGGCAGCGCGCTCACGCGCTTCCGGCAGGCCGCCCAGCTCCCGCGGGCGGCCTGCCTTCTTTCTATGCTGGAGCCCGCGCCGAGGAGGCCGCGGGAAGCCGCGGGATGCCGCGCTGAGAACGCACCGTTCAGGCGCACTGGGAGGAGGCCACGTGCCGGCCGCCGAGACATCGCCCGTCCTGTACGTCGTCGCCTGCGGCGGGCCGCCCGCCGCCGAACTGCCGGAGTTCGTCCGCTTCGCCGGGGAGCAGGGCTGGGACGTGTGCGTGATCGCCACGCCGGACGGCACGAAATTCCTGGACGCGGCGCAGCTGGCGAGTCTCACCGGTCACCCGGTCCGCAGCCAGTACAAGAACCCCGACGAGCCGGACGTGCTGCCGGCCGCGGACGCGTTCGTGGTCGCCCCGGCCACGTTCAGCACGATCAACCGGTGGGCGCTGGGGATCAGCGACACGCTGGCGCTCGGCCTGCTGAACGAGGCGGTCGGCCTGGGCCTGCCGATGGCGGCCGTGCCCTGGCCTAACGCGGCCCTGGCCCGCCACCCGGCCTTCCAGCGCAGCATCGCCGCCCTGCGCGAGTGGGGCATCCGGGTCATCTTCGATCCCGCCCGGCTGCCGGACGCCGCCCCGGGCCCGGCTGTCTTCCCGTGGGCGGACCTGCGGGCCGACCTGGCCAGACTCCGCGGCGACGTCCGCCGGTAAGGGCCCGCGAAATTCGGCTTGACCTTGACCCTGCGTCAAGGTCGCAGCATGGGGGGCATGAAGAACAAAACATCCACGACGACGGCCGCCGTGTCGGTGGCCGGGCTCCGCAAGTCGTTCGGCGACACGGTCGTGCTCGACGGCATCGACCTGAACGTGCCCGCGGGAACGATCTTCTCCCTGCTCGGCCCCAACGGTGCGGGCAAGACCACCACTATCAAGATCCTCTCCACGCTCATCCGGGCCGACGGGGGGGACGCGGTCGTGGCCGGCCACGACGTGACCGCCGATCCCGACCTGGTGCGCGCGGCGATCGGCGTCACCGGGCAGCTGTCGGCGGTCGACGACCTGCTCACCGGCGAGGAGAACCTGCTCCTGATGGCGAACCTCAACCACCTCGAGCGGCGGGAGGGACGCCGCCGGGCCGCCGAGCTGCTCGGCCAGTTCGACCTGGCCGACGTGGCGGGCAAGCCGGCCGCGACCTACTCCGGCGGCATGCGGCGCAAGCTCGACCTGGCGATGACGCTGGTCGGCCGTCCGCGGATCATCTTCCTCGACGAGCCGACCACCGGCCTGGACCCCCGCAGCCGCCGCCGCATGTGGGAGATCATCCGTGACCTCGTGGCCGGCGGGGTCACCATCTTCCTGACCACGCAGTACCTGGAGGAGGCCGACCAGCTCGCCGACCGGATCGCCGTTCTCGATCACGGCCGGCTGGTGGCCGAGGGCACTCCGGACGAGCTCAAGCGGCTCGTTCCGGGCGGCCGCATCCGGCTGCAGTTCACCGACACGGGCCAGCTCGACCGCGCCGCCCGGGCGCTCGGCGAGGCGTCGCGCGACGACGAGGCGCTCACGCTCGAAGTCCCGAACGACGGCAGCGTCGCCTACCTGCGGGCGGTGCTCAGCCGGCTCGACGCCGAATCGGTCGGGGTCGCCGCGCTGTCGGTCGACACCCCAGACCTGGACGACGTCTTCCTGACCCTCACCGCCCACCCCGACACCACGAAGGACGCCTTGCGATGAGTACCTTTTCCTACGCGGCGCGCGATTCCGCCACCATGCTGCGGCGCAACCTCGTGCACCTGATGCGCTACCCGGCCATGGCGGTCTCGGTGCTCGGGCTGCCGGTCATCATGCTGCTGCTGTTCGTCTACGTCTTCGGCGGCACGCTCGGTGCTGGCCTCGGCGCCGCCCGGGGCCTGTCCTACATCGACTATCTCGCTCCCGGGATCATCGTGCTGGCCGTGTGCTCCGGGGCGGTGTCCACGGCGGTGTCCGTCAACGTGGACATGACCGAGGGCATCATCAACCGGTTCCGCACGATGGCGATCGCCCGCACCAGCGTGCTGACCGGTCACGTCGCGGGCAGCGTGATCCAGACCGTGCTCAGCGCGGTGCTGGTCACCGGCGCCGCCGTGGCGGTGGGGTTCCGGCCCACGGCCAGTCCCGCCGACTGGGCCGCGGCGTTCGGCCTGGTCGTGCTGCTGGCGTTCGCGACGACCTGGCTGTCGGTCGCGCTCGGCCTGATGGCCAAGAGCCCGGCCACCGCGAGCAACCTCCCCATCCCGCTGTTCTTCCTGCCGTTCCTCGGCAGCACGTTCGTGCCCCCGGCCTCGATGTCGGCCGGGATCCGCTGGTTCGCCGAGTACCAGCCGTTCACCCCGATCATCGACACGATGCGCGGGCTGCTGATCGGAACCCCGATCGGCCACGACGGCGTGATCGCCGTGGCCTGGTGCGCGGGTACGGTGCTGATCGGGCACCTGTGGGCCCGGGCGGTGTACAACCGGGGAGGTCGCTGATGCTCACCATCGGCCAGCTCGCGGACTACGTCGGGGTCACGACGCGCGCGGTGCGCCACTACCACCAGCGCGGCCTGCTTCCC
>Ga0318567_10000699_pt1 | contig 13520 bp, 6 predicted proteins | sample GRESIP088b5f20_FD_203691 | JGI IMG/M metagenome (GOLD analysis project Ga0318567, IMG submission 203691) | Tropical soil microbial communities from Luquillo Experimental Forest, Puerto Rico - GRE.SIPMG.088b5f20 | ecosystem: Environmental > Terrestrial > Soil > Tropical forest > Bulk soil...
ATTATAAATTAAACGAACCGTGAGAATCCAATTAATCATTAATTGGCACGGGCAAATTTGTGTAAAATTGTGTCTGCCTGCGGGGGAGAAAAGTATGTATAAAGGGTGATGATTGTTTTTTGTCCTTCCCTGAAACTCCTTCATCGCCCAATGCCACACAGAAACAATTCCTAATTCCTAATTCCTAGTTCCTAATTCCTAATTCCTAATTCCTAGCTCCTAGTTCCTGACTGCTCCCAAGCTTCTCCGTCTTCTCCGACAACCTCACCGTTATCACAGCTTTCACCGATGCATTAGCATCCATTGCCGCTTCGAATGACAGCGAGTGTGTTCCTGTTTCAAGAACCGGTAACTGATTACTGAGGTCTATTTTTTTAATGAACCTTCCTTTGCTGTTATAAATGCTTGCAACGTTTGCTTCTGTCAGTGCAAGGCTCTCACCTGCTTTAAGCGTAACGGGAATTTCCAGACGATAAGCGTTATCGATCTCTATCACAGGATTTGCAATCGTGCCGTCGTCGCCATGCGCCGTTATTGTTATTTGCGGTCTTTGTTTTTCTTTATTATTCACAAAACTGAAATTGGAAGTGGCAGGCTCGCCGGGCTGCAAGACTTTTGCTTTGTGTTCAAATGCGAATTTGTGGAACGACTCGAGGTAGTAGTTATTTTCTTTTTTAGTAAGACGCACTTCGTTGGCTGGATTTTTTAACTGCGCAATTTGTTCCGGGCTGAACATTTTTTTCTTTTGCGCTTCTGTCCACAGATTTATTTGTTCCACAATACGCGGCATATTCTTGCTCGCCAACGCTTCCTGGCGCACCACCAACGCATATCCTGCATTAAAACCTGCGGCTCTTGCCAGCATCCAGTCAATATCATCAGGCGTGGAATTTGGCGTGATCAGGAACCATCCAAGCATATTAGGCATGTAATTGTCCTGCAAATATTTCTGGTTATCTATTCTGTAATCTGTCTGGCTCTCTCTCATGCCGCCGTACCATGGCTCGCCCCAGTTAAGGTAATTATTTATGTGCCAGAAATAGTGATTGGATCGGCTCGAGCCAAACACTATCGGGTGTTTTACCTGCCTGAAGACTTCATCTGCAAAAGAGCAGAAACCAAGATCACCCATGCCGCAGGAATAAGTTCCTTCATGGCCGTCGAAATCCATTTGATCCGCGCCTGTTTCATTGATGAAGTCTGCTATGTTCTTTGCGACTTCTTTTTGCAACTGAAAATCCGGGAAGAAAACATGGTAAGGATAATCTACCAAACGACTCACTGTAGCTTTTCCTTTGTGGGCGCTTTTAGCGGTACCAAATGCGCCGCGTGTACAGCCACTTAGTTTGTACGGAGCTTCTTTGCTCACCGACATATATCGAACGATCTCATCTCCAATGATAACGCTGTTCAAATCGCTTCGCATGGTAAAGTGCAAAGGACTGCTTACTGTTATTTCTGTTGCGTCTGCTGAAATGTCTTCCATCAATGTATCTGTACCGGCTAAAGCCAGGTGCTGGCTTGGTTTGGGTGATACATACGCATCGTTTGTTGTCATAAAAGTAGTGAGCGTGTGAAAGCCAATACGAAGTCCCATTGCATGTGCTTTATCTGCACATTTTTTGAAACCTGCCCTGCCGTTTGGAAAACTTTTTTTATCTAAATCAAAATGGCCCCATGTGTCAAACGGTCCTTCGTGATAGACGCCTGCCATTCCCATTTGCTTTGCAACGGTCAGGAAACTGTCAATATTATTTTCATTAAAACTGGTGATCAAATATGGCGCACCACTTGCCGCAGCTGTTTTTATCCACTCACCGTTCCAGGTGGAATAAGGTAATTTTTCCTGCATTGTAATCACCTTTATCGTATTGAGTGCCTGCGAAGGACTACAGCCAAACACCGCAATGGCAGAGCCTTTCAGGCCTCCCTCTGGAATGCCTTTTATTGTGGCGCTTTGCCATTTGTCCCAAACAGTAATCGTGCGATCATGCAGCCTGTTGATGGTAAAAGCCTGTAATGAAGAACCGGAAGCAGTTGCTGTAGCTGTTGTACCGCGATCATATACAGCGCCTTCTTCATTTACCATTTTGCCGCCCGTTGTTTTTTCGTTCAGGCATTGCAGGCCAAATGCAAAATCCTTGTTGCGCACAACACCCACGGTGCCGCCGATGGTATCTTTTATGCTGTTGTTAAGCGGTCCCCAAATCACTGCATCAATATGGTCGCTTACCTCTGCCAGCTCAAAACGCAGATAATCTTTGTTCGTACTTGCTTTCACAACCGCTTTATACCCTCCGGGATAAAGAAATGTGATTGTTCCTTTTTTGTACTCCGCTTTATTGGGGGCAATGGTTCCACCATTCTGTACCAATTGCAGTAGGAAGGCGGGCTCATTGCCGACTGCATATTCTGTTGATTGATTGCCACGAATGGAAACAACAGATCCCTTATCATTTAACTGCAGGGAAAATGTTGCCGTATTGTATTGCTGGGCATACAGCATATTATGAACCAGGATGGTTCCCAAAACAAGCAATGCATTTCTTAACATGATACTTCGAATTATTGATCCGGCAAGTTATTGATTCTAACTTCCAACTGATTGCCCAAATCTTCTTTTTTTACACCTGAATATTAGCAGAGAATTGAAAGTTGAAAACGGGAACACAGATTTTCATGATTGTCATGATTTGTTATGATTTTTTTGTTGGCGGGCTGGCCTCGGATACATCACGCAAAATCCATGAAAATTCAAATTCCTTTCAGATATCTTCATGATCTGCACTCAAATAAAATCTTATTAAATCATGACAATCATGAAACTCTGCGTTCCATTCTCTCCCCATTTTCAATTTTCAACTTTCAATTTTCAATTCCTCAAAATGAATGTCCTCGGTTGATTTGCACCGATTTCAAATTGAAGGGAATGATTGGTAATATTGATTCCTTTATTGTCGAGAACCTCGCCGCGTAAATTACACAGGTATGCTTTTTTGAATGTTGCGTTCGCAGGCAATGTTGCCGTGCATTTTCCGGAGCGGCCCGCTTCTTCCCAGAAACGCACAGTCGCTTCGTTTCCTGTTTTGTTGAAAGATGTAACGATGATGCCCTTGCGATCCAGTGCCAGCCCAGCTTGCATGTTAGGCAAGACTCCGGTTGTTTCATAATTATATGCATACGACGGCCATGAAGGCTGATAGAATGCTGCACTCAGTGGTGTACGTGTTTCCTCTGCAGGCGTAATGAAGGTGGATTCTGCATTATAATTCTTGTAGCTCCAGATGTAAAATTTAGCCGTGTGGGAACCTTCGATCCATTCTGTAAAATTGGTTCCCCACACATTGTTGTACAAGTTTGAAAACACCGTGCCGGTCGTAAGCGTTTTTGTTGGTGAGAATTTTCCGATGCCCGGCTCATCAATGCTTACGCCAGGTGTGTGCGGACAATTCAATCCAATGCCGCTTGCATTATCATACATCGCCATGGATGTATTGAGAAAATAGAAATCGTGATTCGTGTTTTTCACCAGATCTCTTTGCGGGTCAACAATGCCGCCTGTTCGCAACAATCTGTATTCCGGTTTGTTCAGTGCAAACGGAAAAGCCATCCAACCTGTTTCCGGTAGTGCTACAGGTTTCTTTCCGTCGAGCCCGATAGTCACTTCGATATAAGGCTGGTTTTCGTACAGCGTGTAACTTACTATATAGTGCTGCGTGCTGCTATCATTTAACTGGCAAATGGCAGAGGCGCGGATCATGCTTTCATTTTTCAGCCACACTACTTTCTCGCACTTACCTTTGTATGTAACCGTGTGTTGGTTGGGAATTTGGCTCGCCAGCCTGATAAACTCCTGGTCACCCCACTCCAGCGCACTTGGTTTGATGTAATCTTTGTTATACTTTTTTATTTCCTCCTGACCCAGTTGTTGATAAACGTATTCGCCAAAAGCATACTTACTGTTTGCATCTACCAACTCGCGGTTATTTTGTTTGTCGAAAACTGATTGCAAAGTGCCCGTTGCCGGATTGATAGTTAATCTGAAATATTTATTCTCCACAACATTGCGTTGTTCATTTGCCGTAAGCGTTGAAGAATTTGCAACCGGATTGTCAACCACCACAAAGGTTTTGTATCCACCTGCAGGAATTTCGGTTGCATCGAAAGAAACCAGGTTGTGGTCCTGGTACACCGGAATAATCTTTCCTGTTTCCAAATCCTTCACTGCCTTAATAGTAGGTGCAGCATGCATGGGATTTTCATAATTGCTTCCAAACAGTTTTACGCGACCGCCTCTTGGCCATGGCAGCGAGTTGTACACGGTAACATGCGATGTGGTATCCTTAACCGATTTCACCAATTCAAAAAGCAGATTCTCCTTTACGGGCCAAATAGCTTTCTCCGCTTTTCTTGCGTAAGCAGATTTTTCTTCCCATGATTTTTCAAGGAAATAATAATTCTCTTCGGATTTGTTGATCTTGAATTCATCGCCATATGTCCAAAACTGCTGGAAACCGTGCGACAACGCTCCGCCAAAAGTATGCTCGTCAAACAGCAACATGTTTTCTGTTGCTTCATTCACCCGATGATCAACAGAAACGTCTTTGCCTTTCCATATATTCATGTGGGTGTTGAGCTGCTGGGCAACATAAGTTTCGCGTTGAAAAGTTTTATCGGTCTTTACTTCTTCCGGTGCCGACATAAAACCATGTATCCATGTGTCGGGCATATCGCCTTTTACAACCGGCAGCGTTGGATTTTCCTTCATCAACAGGTCATAGAAATCGGAGATGCGGCCAATATGTATGCGTGCGTTGGGCATTTTTTCTTTTGCCTCTTTTATTAAAGCCGCCACGTCTTTAGGATCAGGTGCACCCGTGTTTTCGTGTGTCATGATCATGGCCAGCCAGGTTTTGTATGGCCAGTCTTTGGGAGGCAAAATGCCTGAACCATAATATGGCTTCCAATAAAAAGTGAGCAGTTTCGAACTATCCGGCCCCTGCCACCAAAAAAGCGTTGGTACGTCAGGGGAAATAGAACCGGGATTACAACCGATGTGCAGAACATCAACGCCTGCGTTTTTCAACAGGGTTGGGATGAACCATGAATGTTCCGGCACGTCGCTCATCTTTGCATCACGTGCAGGTTTTAAGCCATAACGGCGGTTGATACTGTCTGCATAAGATAGACTGCGGGTGAGATTTTCCATATCGCTTGCCTCCGTTTCCATAGTGAATGGCAATGCGTGTGGAATGATGCGCTGTTCCCTTATGGCTTTTTCGAGCCTTACTTTATTTTGAGGGGTGCAATGATCGAGCATGTATTGCAGCGGCCATGCTGGAATTGTCCAGACAAATTGCTCCGCTTTTGGCAGCGACGCAGTCTCATCGATAAACCTGAGGGTTTTTTCGAGCATGGGGCCCGAGTATTTTTGTAGTACTGCCTCGGCCCAATCTGTGTAACCTATGTCCACGTGCATTTTGAATGCCACGACAATATCCGTAACATTTTTATTTTCCGATCCCTTGCCCGCATCTGTAGCGCTTATTTGCGCCTGCAACAAAGCAGGAAAAAGAAGCAAGCAGGCAATTGTTAGTCTTTTCATATTGGTGAGTTATGCGTTACAAGTTAAGAGTTTTGAGTATCGAGTATAGGGAAAGAAACAAAACTATCTTAATTGTGTTCGATTTCACAACCTGTAGTTTATCGAATACTTACATTATTTTAACCTGTTTACCGTTAATGAAAACATCTGTTAAACTGTAACGGCTACATTGCAGGCATTTCAAATGCGACATATATTTGTTTATAACCCATTTTTAAACACTTGCCTATAATGAAGACGTTTATCACCTCTACGCTTTTTCTCTTTTTTGTATCCATGCATTCTTTTTCACAAACCAGCAATTTTGAGGCGAATAAAATTGCCACTTTTTGCAAAGTCTGGGGATTTCTCAAATACCACCACCCTGCTGTTGCAAAAGGAAAATATGACTGGGACAAAGTGTTCCTGGAAAAAATAACTACTGTAGAGACATTAAACAGTAAAGAAGAGTTAAACAATTTCTATTACAGCTGGATCAACAGTTTGGGAAAATTAAAAACGGATAGTTACAGAACGCCGCCGGCAAACGCCATTCTTTCAAACTATGACAGCACGTGGTACAAAGACACCAATGTTTTTTCAGATAAAGTTGTTGATTTATTGACGCAGGTAAAAAACAATTCGCGATCTAAAAATCATTATGTAAAGAAGAAGATGTTTGGGCTTGCAGCAGCATCTTATGAGAACGAAAATCTTTATAAAGATTCAGTCTATCCATCTGCCGAAATGAGACTGCTGGCGCTTTCGAGGTACTGGAACGTAATGAATTATTTTTATCCTTACAAATATTTGACGGATACAAAATGGCAGGATGTTATTGTTGAATTTGTTCCGCAGTTCGTGGATGCAAAAAACATCAAAGAATATCATTTGAGCATGTCTGCACTTTTTGCAACGATAAGCGACAGCCACACCGTGTTACTGTTTAATTTGCACAGTTCAAACGTGCTGCTGCCACCGTTCAACAATAAAATTGTAGAAGATAAGGTCATTGTCTTAAATGCCTTCAATGACACGCTTTGCAAAAACAATGATATCCAATATGGTGATGTTATTTCGAAAATTAATGGTCAAAGTATAAAGGACTATATTTCATATTATTCAAAATATCTGTCTGCCTCAAACTATGGATCGCTATGTTTTAGACTAGCTCCTTACAATATTTGGTCGGACTTGCAATATCCTGCAACGATAACATATGACAGGAATGGAAATACTTTTGAAAAGACATTAGCTGCGTATCCATATACTTCAATTTTTAAGAATTGGCAGGCTTTAACACTTGCCAAGAATGATACGACAACTGAAAAATATCGAATGTTGGAAAACAACATCGCATATGTTAATCTGAAAAATCTGAAATCGAAAAAAGAAGCCAAAGAGGTATTGAAAAATATAGGGTCAACGAAGGGTGTGATTTTAGACATCAGAAATTATCCAAACAGTTCGATATTCACTCCGGTAACAAATTTCTTCTGCCCATCTAAAAAAGCCTTTGCAAAATTTGCTCATCAATCCATTAAGTACCCCGGAGCATTAAACGCTCCCAAGACGCTCTATTGCGGCAAAAAAGGAGGTGTAAAATATAACGGCAAGGTCATCGTATTGACAAACGAAAGCACACAGAGCTTTGCAGAGTATTTTACCATGGCTTTGAAAACGATTCCCGGGGTTATCCTGATTGGTAATAACACCGCTGGTGCAGATGGCTCCATTAAGTACCTCACACTCCCTGGTAGTATAAGAACATCATTTTCCAACGAAGCAGCTTACTATCCCGACGGAAAACAAACACAAAGAATTGGTATTACACCGGATATCAAAGTCTTGCCAACAATTGAAGGTGTACGTTTAAGAAAAGATGAAGTATTGGATAAGGCTGTGGAGGTGTTGGGTAAGGCAGTAACAAGCGGATCAAATGCTGCGGTTGCCGGTAAATAGTCTTAAGCAGTCGTCGTGAAGATTGTAGGTATACATGCGGTAGCCACTAATGTAAGGCCAGTCTGTTTTTGAAAAACAGATAACATTTAACGTGTCGCCCCTCTGGGGCTTGCTGTAAATGGTCTAAATGATTTCTTTTGCTACTAACATGACGCCCCTCTGGGGCTTTGAATCCGATAAGTCGAAATGGTCTTCAATGGGTGACCGGTTCGTTTGTAATAGTAACTTAGCAATTAGGACAAGCCTCAGAGGGGCGACACGTTAGTAGCAGATTATTGAATCACGGCAAGCCCAATGAGAGCCCCATCGGGGCGACATGTTAAATATCGCGAAGCGAAGAAGTTTTAGCGACAAACAAACAAGGGGTTTCTGAATGCGGTCGATAATAGAAGAAGTACTGATGGCGTGTTGGATAAACTCAAATTTTCAACAATGAGAATCATTTTAGCGCTAATAATTTTAACCATGGCGAGCTGTAACAGCAACAGTCATCGTGATATATGACGACCCTCGAAAGGACGATGGAAGCTATGAACGCGATTATAAGAAAGCTATAAACTTTATATTGGCGAAAGGAAAAGGCAAGCGTTAGGTATTGAATGCTATAGGATATTTTCGCTGGACGCCTCAATTATCAATTGTCTGCATTTGTTTGTTTTAATATCTCATCAAGCAATATTCCAAAATCACCGGCCTCAAGATTAGCGAAGTGCCAACCAGATTCACCATTAGAGTCAACTGTCACACAGGTTGCTTTCCCTGCTTTCTTAACTCCAAAAACAATTGATGTTTTGTCGGTCATATTAATCTGAACTCTGCAAACTGAGCGCGGTGTTTTTAAAAAACCTTCTCCTGCCATGGTTGCTTTATGGAGCGATAAACACAGTTCAACGATCATTTTTCTGTCAGTTAAAATTGTGTCATAATTAAGCATGCTCAAATCTTTCCAACTCTGGTCTCGTGTAGGTTGTAGAATGATTGACTCGACCTTCCTTTCATTAATTTCAGTTATTTGATGAATTCTTTTTTTGCTCTGTGATAGCGGTCCAATTGTTGAAATGTAAATCAGGAAGAGTCCTAAGAAAATAGGAATGTAGGTTTTAGGTTTCTTCCATTTGTAGAAACGCGAAACAAAAAATCCAAAAGCGGAAAAAGATATTCCAATAATTAAAGCCCCGATAGTATTAGTTGTCAAAGCAGTGTTGGTTTAGGTGACGGATAAATAAATATACGGAGGTTTCTTTTATTCTTTTTGCGATTGGCAGTCCATAAATTGCCTTGCATAGCTACATTTCTACAATGTCTGTTGCAGGGCTAGTCAGGAAAAACAGTACGCCAAAAACTCTACAAGCCCGTATTACCCGTCAGACACAGTCAAATATTCAAAGGCTACAGTTGTATGTTATTTACTTTTGATGCTGAAAAAACTTACTTAATGAAACGATTCCTGATCCTATCCGCTACCCTTTGCGCGATGCATACTTTTGCATTAAATAGCATCGCACAAAAAGCGCCTTCTCAAAAGCCTGTCAAAGTTGAAATAGTAAAAAGCAATGACGGTTTCCAACTGCTCCGCGGTGGCCAGCCTTACTTTGTTAAAGGTGCCGGCGGTTCAGCCTATCCTGAACGCATTGCCGCTTATGGGGGCAACTCCATGCGCACATGGGGAAGCGATAAGGGTCAGAAGGTTTTGGACTCCGCTCAAAAATACGGTCTCACCGTTTTAATGGGACTTGGGGTAACAGCCGAGCGCCATGGATTTAGTTATGATGATACTGCGGCAGTAAACAGGCAGTTGGAAAAATTGCGCGGCGAGGTGTTGAAATACAAAGATCATCCGGCGCTATTGGCATGGGGCATTGGAAATGAACTCAACCTTAATTACAAAAATCCCAGAGTATGGAACGCGGTGAATGATATTGCGAAAATGATCCACTCGCTCGATCCCAATCACCCTGTTTGTACAGTGCTTGCAGGCGCGAATAAAGATGTGATCGGCTTAATCATCACATCCTGTCCCGATCTTGATTTTCTTAGCATCAATACTTATGGCGACCTGGCGGGTTTGCCAAAAAACATTCGCAGTGCCGGATGGGCCGGAGCTTACATGGTGACAGAATGGGGACCGACAGGACATTGGGAAAGTTTATCGACGCCATGGAAATCTGCGATAGAAGAAACCAGCAGTGAGAAAGCTGCTGTGTATAAAATACGCTACGAATACTCCATTGGCCGCGACAAAGAAAAATGCCTTGGCTCCTATGTGTTTTTATGGGGACAAAAGCAGGAACGCACGCCTACTTGGTACGGTTTGTTTACAGAAAAAGGAGAAGAAACTGAAGTGATAGATGTGATGCAATACCTATGGTCGGGCACATGGCCACGCAACAGGGCGCCGCACATTTATTCTTTGCAGGTAGATGGTAAAAAGTCTGTCGATTATGTATACCTGACCGGAGGAACTAATTACAAAGCTGCCGCTGCTGCTTTTGATCCTGACAATGACAAAATTGTTTATCGCTGGGAAATACTGCCCGAGCCAACGAAGCTAAGTGAAGGCGGAGATTTTGAGGGGCGTCCAAAACCAGTGGAGAATTCCATTGCTGGCGAAGCAAATCAAAGCAACATTACCTTCAAAGCTCCGGCACAGCAGGGCGCTTATCGTTTGTTTGTTTATGCAAGCGATGGAAAGAATAAAGTTGCTACAGCGAATTTTCCTTTTTATGTGAAATAAGTTTCATCAAGAAAAGATAAAAAATTTACATGCTGCCAGTAGAGACGCGTTGAACGCGTCTCTCTTTGTATCCGGGACATTGTCACACAAAAAGCATAACCCCTCGCCTTTTTTGTTGCGCTATGATTATGTTACGGAGATGCATTCAATGCGTCTCTACAACAATTATTACAAACATCTTTCAAACGACGATTTTTATTTTTATCTTAATGTCAGTAAGCAAGTCGCTGCATGCGAAATATTATCGTGCTGTCTTGCCGCCCACCTTCTCCGTTCTCGTGCAAAACTGAATACTTTCATAGTAAGAATCATAGCTCACCGCGATTGCCGGCAAATGATCGTTTGCCCAAACCTATCCTCATGTCATTTGTTACACTAAATGAACATTCGGTGCATCGTTTTTTTACTAAATCATAAACACATACTACATGGCAGATCCTAAGCAAACTTATCAGCAAACCGCCCTTGGCGACAAAGCGGCAAGGCAGCTCGCCATCGCCACACGTACCGTTCCACAGATGGTGACTATAAGTCCGCGCTGGCTCACGAAACTGATGAGCTGGGTGGGCGTGGAATCCGGCGTATACCGGCTCAACAAAGTAAAGGATGGAACAGCCATCGAAGTGGATTGCTCGCGGCGAGATGAGCATATGCTGCCGCAAACATTTGTGGATTACATTGAAGATCCGAGGGAGTACAACCTCGCCGCTGTGCAAACCATTGTGGATGTGCACACCAGGGTTTCAGATCTGTATAGCAAACCTTATAATCAAATCAGCGAGCAACTTCGCCTGGCAATTGAAACCATTAAGGAGCGCCAGGAAAGCGAGTTGATCAACAATAAAGAATATGGTTTGCTGAACAGCGTAGCAAAATCGCAAATCATTAAAACACGCACCGGCGCACCAACACCGGATGATCTCGATGAATTGATAACACTTGTGTGGAAGGAGCCCGGCTTTTTCTTACTGCATCCCCAAGCCATTGCAGCCTTCGGACGTGAATGTACCCGCAGAGGTGTGCCACCGCCAACAGTGTCGTTGTTTGGTTCGCAATTCCTTACATGGCGCGGCATTCCGTTGGTTCCTTCGAATAAATTACCGGTAGAAAAAGGCAAAACAAAAATCATCCTGATGCGCACGGGTGAAAGCAGGCAAGGCGTGGTTGGTTTGTTTCAACCAGGTTTGCAGGGTGAACAATCTCCAGGATTATCGGTACGCTTTATGGGCATCAACACCAAAGCCATTGCATCCTACCTGGTATCGTTGTATTGCTCATTGGCCGTATTGGTTGATGATGCGATTGCAGTATTAGAAGACGTTGAAATAGACAAATACCATGAGTACAAATATTGAACATAATGAGTTGCCGGATATTGCTTTCCTAGAGCAACTGGCAAATCAGTTTTTCAAGGAGTCGTCTGTGCCGCAACAACCGGAGCTAAACAGTTCGCAGGGTTTTCCTTATGCCGGACAGGAATCAAATTATGATACGCTGGTTGCGCAAACATCAGCAGCGCCTGTCGCTCCAATGGTTGGAAGCATTCCGTTGCAACAGCCGTCTGTAGCGGGTTCTGGTGCATCTCCATCAGTAGCCAACTATGGAAATTTTATAGACCTCGGCAATACAACTCCTGAACCATCTTTGCCTGCTTACAATCGCAATGAAGGCGGCGGCGTGCCTGTTTCGGTGGCTGGTAGCGGAGCATCTCCTTCTGCGGTGGAGCATGGAAACAATGTCAACTTTGATGATCCGCAAACAAGTTTTCCTGATGCTAATTTGAAAGGAAGCAACAGCAAAAATATTCCTGGCGATAGCGTGTTTTCTCCTTCAACAATTTTGAAAGAATACGGTGTTGGGTTTGATGAACATACTCCGTTCAGCAATGCTGATTTGAAACAACCTTCCGTGGCAGAACCGCCAAAGTCGTCCTACAGCAGTAGCGACGGCGGCGTGCCTCTATCTGTTGCCGGCAGCGGTGCATCTCCATCAACGATACAGCATGGAAACAATGTTAATTTCGATGATCCACAAACAAGCTTTCCTGATGCGAATTTGAAAGGAAGCGATAACAGAAATATTCCTGGCGACAGCGCTCTTTCTCCGGCAAATATTTTGAAAGAATATGGCATTGCGTTTGATGGGGAACACATTCCATTGATTGATGATCAATCTGGACAACAGATTGATCATTATTTATCTGGTTATGAGTTGCCTTCCGTTGGCAGCGAGCATACACCCAGCTTTTATTTTTTGCCTGACAATCATCTCATGGCGAATAACTCACAACCATTGATCAATGAGCCATTGCTGGCTAAAAGCAATTACTCCACTTCCACTCTTCTGCCCTGGGGTTTTGATGCGAACATCATTAAAAAAGATTTTCCCATACTGAGTGAACGTGTAAATGGCAAGCCAATCATTTGGCTGGACAATGCCGCTACAACGCAAAAGCCAAGGTCGGTCATTGACAGGATCAGTTATTTTTATGAACATGAAAATTCGAACATTCATCGTGCCGCACATACACTCGCTGCACGTGCCACAGATGCTTATGAAGAGGCGCGTAAAAAAGTACAACTCTTTATTGGCGCAGGTTCGCCCAACGAAATTATTTTCGTAAGAGGCACTACCGAAGCAATAAATCTTGTCGCGAAAAGCTGGGGCGAGCAAAACCTTACAGCAGGCGATGAAATCATTCTCACTCATTTGGAGCATCACGCGAACATTGTTCCGTGGCAACAACTTGCTGCACAAAAGGGCCTGAAGATCCGTGTTGTTCCTGTGGATGATGACGGACAGGTTTTACTGGATGAATATGCCAAACTATTGAATCCAAAAACAAAATTGGTTTCATTCACGCAGGTTTCAAATGCATTGGGCACTGTAACGCCGGTGAAACAAATTATACAAATGGCAAAGCAGGCCGGCGCAAAAGTCTTGCTCGACGGCGCACAATCTGTTGCGCATATTCGTGTGAATGTACGTGAGCTGGATGTGGACTGGTTCGTGTTTTCAGGTCACAAAATTTTTGGGCCAACAGGCATTGGTGTTGTGTATGGAAAGGAAGATCTGCTGAACCAAACACAACCCTGGCAAGGCGGTGGAAACATGATAAAGGATGTAACATTCGAACGCACACAATTTCAAAATGCGCCTTACCGCTATGAAGCAGGAACAGGCAACATAGCAGATGCAGTTGGCCTCGGCGCTGCGCTTGATTATGTGACACATCTTGGC